>Ga0224495_10000073_pt1 | contig 75774 bp, 68 predicted proteins | sample SF_Jul11_sed_USG_FD_168128 | JGI IMG/M metagenome (GOLD analysis project Ga0224495, IMG submission 168128) | Sediment microbial communities from San Francisco Bay, California, United States - SF_Jul11_sed_USGS_4_1 | ecosystem: Environmental > Aquatic > Marine > Sediment | place: USA: California...
ACCACTTATAAATAATTTGTGCATTTTTTCATTTTTATTTTTAATGCTGATAACTGCAATCATCATTAATATAAAACTTATTCCATTGAAACTGGAAAATATGGCCGGTAATTTTTCGATCATTTAAACTCCTTTGATGTACTATTACCAGAAATATATTTTAGTTCCTGAGGTAAATATTTTGTTTTCTACTTGGCAAACAGTGTAAATAATAAACCCTATACAATCAAATGATCAAAAAGATATTATCATTTATCAAGTTAAATCTTGAATTGGGCAAAGTAAAGATAACAGTATCTGTGACTGTAACTACAACTATAGGTTATTTTTTATACCCTCCCGAGAGAATTAATTTCTGGCTCTGGCCCGTATTAGGAATATTTTTAATAGGCCTGAGTTCTGCGGCATTAAATCAGTATCAGGACAGGTTTTTAGATGCAAAAATGAACAGAACTAAAAACCGACCCTTACCATCAGGAAGAGTAAGTGAAAAAGGCGTCCTGATATATATTCTTTTTTATGGAATAGCTGGAACTCTTGTTTTATTGTTAAAAACAAATATAATAGCTACAATTCTCGGATTATCAGCATTAGGCTGGTATAATGGAATTTATACATACCTGAAAAGAGTCTCACCGTTTGCAGTTATTCCTGGATCGGTTATTGGCGGTGTTCCACCAGCTATCGGATGGGTTGCTGCAGGGGGAGATCTTTTTGATCCAATTATTTTATCGGTATGCTGGTTTATGTTTATATGGCAAATACCCCATTTCTGGCTATTGCTTTTTCTTTACGGAGATGATTATGCCAGGGCTGGACTACCTACATTAATTGCAAAAATAAAAGAATACAAATTACGGGTATGGACATTTATTGGCATATTCATTACTGTAGTATCAGCATATTCCATTCCGTTTATTGCAAAGCTTGATGATTTTTTAATATTTAAAGCACTCGCAGGGATATCGATACTATTATTATTGTATTCATCGCGTTTATTGTTTAAAAATACCAGGGTAAATTATAAATTAAATTTTATAATGTTAAATATGTATAGTGTTCTTGTTTTAATGATTCTATTTGTTTCTCATGTTTATAGAATGAAAGGTTAGTATGATAGTTATACCTGAGTTTAATATTGATAAAAAAAAGTGGATTGAGGGCAAAGTTTTAAATGGGAAAAAACTGGCTCAGGAAATTCGATCCATTATTAAAGAGGATATTTTAAAAAATAATTTAAAACCTGGTTTGGCAGTGTTACTGGTTGGTGATGATCCTGCAAGTGCAATTTATGTTGGATCAAAGGAAAAGGCTTGTCTTGAAGTGGGATATCACTCCATTGTAGAAAAACGGCCTGCTGATATTTCGCAGAATGAAATTATTTCGATAATAGAAAAATGGAATAATGATAAGAATATACACGGCATACTTGTACAACTTCCTTTACCAAAACATATTAATGAGCGTGAAGTTTTACTTTCGATTGATCCAAAAAAAGATGTGGATGGTTTTCATTTAATTAATGTCGGAAAACTTTTTACCAGACAATCCGGAATTGTTTCATGTACCCCATTGGGAATTATGGTCATGCTTAAAGAAGCTGGTATTGATGTTGCAGGAAAAAATGCAGTAGTTCTGGGTCGTTCGAATATTGTAGGTAAGCCTATGGGGCAATTATTAATGGATTATGGCAATGCAACAGTAACTATCTGTCATTCCAAGACAAAAGAGATATCAAAATATGTTCAACAGGCTGATATCATTGTATCTGCTATGGGAGTACGTAATATAATTTCCAGTTCTGATGTAAAAGAAGGCTCAATTGTAATCGATGTAGGGATGCATAGAACTTCTGAAGGATTGACTGGAGATTTGAATCTGAAAGAGTTAGAAAAAAAAGTTCAGTATTATACTCCTGTTCCTGGAGGAGTAGGACCTATGACAATTGCCATGCTTATTTATAACACCTATAATAACGCAAAGTAAAATAAATATGAGTAATCTTGATACAAATGTTTTAGCCACCTCTAAGAAGTATGATATACATGATAATGCATTTTTTAATGGAAAAGAGTGGAAATCAGCAGGAAATACAATTGAAAATCGGCCTATTATGTATCAAGTTATTTCTTCCAAACAAGAAAATGCAAAAAATGTACTTTTGATTGGCGGTGTTCATGGGAATGAAACTGAGGGTGTCCGTTTTATGGAAGATTTTACCCGCGAGTTTGTGTTAAATAATGATGAGAAAGAGTTTTTATTTAATTTATGCGTTGTTCCTGTTTTAAATCCTGATGGATTCGTTCATTTTCAGCGTGGAAATGCGGCAAAAATTGATCTTAATCGTAATATGCCTACAAAAGACTGGACACCAATTGCCAGTGAGCCTAAATATTACCCAGGCCCCAATCCTGGTAGTGAACCTGAAACCATTGCTCTTTTGAAGATACTTGATTTATTTAAACCTGATTTTATTATTTCTTTTCATTCCTGGAAGCCTATGATTAATATTAATGGCCCAGCAATAAAATTTGCTGAAAAAATCAAAGAGTTTCTTGATATGCCAATCGTAGAAGATATTGGGTATCCGACACCGGGATCATTGGGAACATATGCAGGGTGGGAGCGATCGATTCCAACAATTACACTGGAATTTGAAAGAGGAATTGATTTAAATAGTGTTTATCAAAGTGCTAAAAAAGGAATATTGAATTCCTTTACTTTGTTATAATAAACTTGTCTTTTATATTTTCATATTTTGTAAAAAACAAATTCAATCCATTCAATTTGGTATTATCCATGTTGTAAGATATATTATTAGAAAGATATTTTTTTATAAATTCTGCATCAAATTTAAAACGTTTTGAAGCACTTAAAACCATTGTCTCAAAATATTTTTGAGAGTATTGATAGGCATCATTTAATATGGAATAATCAAATTTATCTATATTCTGATGGTAAATCCACATTGCATATACAAAAGGTAGATTAAAAATATCATTATACCATTGCCCAAGATCTATAGACAAGCGGTTACGGTTTTTCAGGGCAGCATCACCAATAAGCAATAATGCTTCATTATTTTCAAGGTTATCAAGAAGTTTTTCATTATAGGGGGGATTTATTTTGTTAAAAATAAATTTTTTATCGGGATAAAAATGGTTTATAATTATTTGCAACATAATCACAGAAGATTTTGTTGCGTTGTCAAAGTAGAAAGTGAAACGGTTATTCTGAAATTTATCCATATGATTTAAGAATGAATTTGTAATCTCGTTATTTTTTGGACTAAAATATCCTGGTAAAAATAATCTAATAGATTCTACAGGTCCTTGACTTGAAATACAAAGTTTGGGAAAAAAATTGTATTTTTCTCTATTATTATAATATTCAATGGATGATACTAAAGCAATATCTACTTTTTTTTTATAGAGCATTTCAGAAAGACGAGATGGAATATCTCTAATTAATAAATAATTTAAATTATTTTCAAAATAATAATAAAGTGGATAAGCATTTAAAAAATCGACTACCCCCAATTTCATAATTGAAACCTGTTTTTAAATTTGTACAAAATCCATATTGTAAGAGCAAAAATTAATATGGTAAAAGATTGATACTCCCAGGATAAAATTGTTGAAGCAGGTTTGAAAAGAGAATCTTTAAAACTGTACCCGGAAACATTTAAACCAAAAAAATATGATTGGATAAAATTCCATAAAAAATGAAAAAGAGTTCCGAGTAAAAAATACCTTTGATTTATATTAACTAAAATAAGACCTGCCAAAAAAAGGTTTATTGCAAGAATAATATTAAAAGCTGGATTGTGAATATGGAGAAGGGAGAATAAAGAGCCCTGAATTATCTGTGGTACGTATTTGACCGAATGGTTCTTTTCTAAAAAAAAATAATAAAGAGGTCCCCTGAATAAGAACTCTTCAAAAAAGGCTGCAAAGAAAAAAAACATGGATTGTGTGATAAATAATTTCCATTGCCAGCTAGCTGTTGTAAAAGTCATGGTTATAATTGTTTTAACTATAAAGATTAGCAGTATTGTTATTAACAGAAAATTGAGTTTAAAGTTAGAAAACAATCTTCTATTAAAATATTCAGCAAGCAGGATTTTTTTTTGAAATATAATAAAGGTACCTACCATTAAAATAAAAGTAAAAAAGATTTGAAAAATTGTAAATAATATTCTATTTGCATTAATATCAATCTCAAAATTATTTGTTTTATTAAAAAATTTAAAAAATACAATATATGAAACCATGATAGATAAAAAAATATTTGATAAATAAATAATAAATCCTGAAATAAAATTAAGCTTTTTTTGAGCAGTGAAGTGAAACATAATTCTTTTTGACACTTTGAAATTTGAATATAACATTGGTAGCAAATATGTGGGAACATGAAAAAAAACTGATAGATTTTTTAATGAATGCTGAAAATTATTCGCATCAAGTATCAGATATTCAGATAATTCAGACACATATTTCAATTATTTCTATTGCAAAACCATTTGTATACAAATTTAAAAAAGGTGTACTTTTTGATTTTTTAGACTATAGTACACTTGAAAAAAGAAAGGAATATTGTGAAAAAGAATTATTATTAAATAAAAAACTTTGCAATAATATATATCTCGATATGGTGACTGTGTATGATCGTGAAAGGTTGAATTTTACAAGTGGAACTGTTTTCGAATATGGAATTAAAATGGTTTATATGCCGCCTGAGAATAATTTGGTATCTTATTTAAATGATTATTTAATTTCTGATAAAATCGAATTAATAAAAAATCATCTTGCAGAATATTATCGAAACACTAAAAAATATTATGAAGTTAACAATGATGAATTATATTATTTCAGAATTTCGCATAATCTCTTTGAATGTAAGGATTATATGTTTAAAGAGGATTATTCTGAGCTTTTTGAAACGATAAAATTATTTATAGATCAATATTATGACAAGAACAGGCAATATTTTGATACTCGTGCTTTAAATGGATATGTCGCCGATTGTCATGGGGATTTACGAGTGGATCATATTTATGTTTTTGAGAATCATATTTGTATATATGATTGCATAGAGTTTAATGAGGATTTTAGAAAAATAGATATTATAGAAGATATCTCTTTTTTATCAATGGAATTGGATTCATTGGACTATTATTCAGTTTCACATGATTTTGAAAGTAAAATCATCAATGCTTTTAAAGATAAATATGCATATGTGTTACTTCCTTATTATAAATGTTTTAAATCAATGATCAGGGCTAAAGTTAATATGCTTTTATTGACTCAGATAACTGAAGATAAAAAAAAATTGGAGGTAAAAAATAGTTTATTAAAATATTTAAGATTGTCTGTTTATTACATAGTAACACTGAACAAACCTGTACTTTTTGTGTTTATGGGAAAAATTGGTAGTGGTAAAAGTACACTGTCACAATTATTTTCTCAAATTACAGGAGTTGAAATAGTTTCTTCTGATCAATTAAGAAAGCAAGGTGAATTAAAAAAAAATGGAAACCAGGCCCAGTCAGCCGATAATAAGGACTATTATACAGATCAAAATAAATATGTCATATACAATAAGATTGAAAAGATTGCGGCAATCAAACTTCAAAATTATCAGTCACTTGTTATAGATGCAACATATTCTAAGAAAGAGCATAGAGATGCAATTATCAATTTATGTGAGGAAAAAAAGGGGAATATAGTATTTATTGAAGTCGAATTGAATAAAAAAATACGTAAAGAAAGGCTACAGAAAAGAGAGATTGAAACTGGTCAATATTCAGATGCAAGGCTGGAACACATGGAGATGCTTGACAATATTTATGAAAATACTACTTCTTTAGAAATTGAAAATTTACTTATAAAATTTAACCAGGAAAATTCAGTTTACTACCTAATTCGGAATATTTTAAGCTTTCATCTGGAAAAACAGGTAAAAACAATTGCTTATCCACCAATTTAATAAAAGTTGATGGACGATAATTAAAACCGGGATTATAATAAAATCAATGAATCACAGTCATAATAGAATAACGGATTATAATGAAAATACTGTATATCTGGTAGGTAATCCCAATGTCGGGAAATCGGCCTTATTTACAGCAATCACAAATAAGTATGCAACGATTTCAAATTATCCTGGCACGACAGTTGAAATAACAACCGGGTATATTCAGAGTAAATTAAATATTAAAGGAAAACCAATTAAAATTGTAGATACTCCCGGGATTAACTCAATTGTCCCTCTTAGTGAAGATGAAAAAATAACCCGAGACATATTATATAATCATGAACTGCAAACGGGTAAAAAACCTGATGTTATTCTTGTTATTGACGCTAAAAACATCAAAAGAGGATTAATGTTAGCGGTTCAATTAACATTTGTCGGCATTCCTTTTTTTATAGTGCTGAATATGATGGATGAAGCCCGTTCATTGGGAATTGAAATTGATAAAAATAAATTATCAGATTTATTAAATGTTCCGGTAGTAAATGCTATTGCCATTCAAAAAGAGGGAATTTCAGAGATTGTTCAGATTATCAGATCCCCTATAAAACCATCAGATTTTAATGTTAAAATTTCGACAGAATTTCAAGCAACAATCGAAGAAATGTTGAAATTAACAAATCCTTTGTTAGCTCTTTCTGTGTTTTATTCAGACACCAGTATTAAAAAATTTCTGACTGATAAGTTGATTTTTATGGCTGAAAAATTATTAGCTAAAACAAATTTAAACATGGCAAGATTTCAACAAATATGGAATTCAAATGCAAATGATTTATATGCACAAGTATATTCAAGAGATATACAATCCAGTTCAACAATTCTTAATTTGATCGGAAAATGGACAATTAATCCATATACCGGATTTTTTTTAATGACAGGTATAATATATACGGTCTATAAATTTGTGGGTATTTTAGGGGCAGGTATTCTTGTTGATTTATTGTCTGTTCAGGTTTTTGATCAATTTGTTGTTCCCACGTTAATAAAGTTAGTCCAGAGTATTTCAATGCCTCTTTTTTTTACTGATATGCTTGTAGGTCAATATGGTTTGTTGTCAATGGGGCTGACCTATTCCATTGCAATTATTTTTCCCATTGTGATTACTTTTTTTATTTCATTTAGTTTTCTTGAAGACTCGGGCTATCTTCCCAGAATGGGTGCATTATTAAATGGAATGTTTAAAATTATGGGATTGAATGGAAAAGCAATTTTACCTATTATTATGGGTCTTGGTTGTGATACAATGGCGACAATGACTGCCCGTGTAATGGACAGTAAAAAAGAAAGAATACTCGTTACTCTTTTGCTGGCCCTTGGTGTACCTTGCTCTGCTCAGTTAGGTGTAATCTTTGCTCTCGCTGTTTATTTACCTTTTTCTTACCTGCTTGCCTGGGTTGCAATTATTGTTTTAGTGATGATTATTGTGGGCTATATTGGATCAAAGATCATTCCAGGAAAAAATTCAATGTTTCTCCTGGAGCTTCCACCTTTGCGTATTCCACATTTTAAAAATCTTTTAAGTAAAACATACATGAGGTCAAAATGGTATATAAAGGAAGCAATTCCTATCTTTTTGGCAGGAACCTTTATATTATTTTTACTGGATAAAAGTGGAGCAATTCAGACTTTAAATGATTTGTTAAAACCTTTTACTGTAAATGCATTGGGTCTTCCGGCAGAGTCAGCCAGTAGTTTTGTAATGGGTTTTCTGAGAAGAGATTTTGGAGCTGCGGGTTTTTATCAGATGTATTCTCAGGGTTTGCTGAATGAGAGACAGATACTTACATCTCTGGTTGTGATTACCTTGTTTGTTCCCTGCATTGCAAATTTATTGATGATAATCAAGGAAAGAGGATTGATTATTGGTATAAGTATTTTTCTTTTTATAATACCGTTTGCTTTTTTTACCGGTTTTATTATGAAAAATGTGATGGATTTTATTCCACAATAATAATTTAAAAATAATTTGCTTTTGAACCTTGAGTTTTCGCCGATACGGTAATATGGCGGAAGAAGTTTTTAATACACCTGTATATACCGAAAAAAATAACTCGAATTCTCAGGATGGAAGTTCAAAACCTTTGATATCGATATCATCCGAATTTGGTCATATTTTTTTACCCCTTTTTTTATCAGGTTTTATATTAATCACGCTTACGCTATTTGCTGTTTTTTCTTTTTATATTCATAAATCGATAAATGAATCTCTAAAGGAAATTAATGATGATAATTCCATCATATTAAATTTTCTAGCTGATGAAGCAGCGAATGCAGTAGCAGTTGAAAAGTATGCAAAACTTGCAAACAAATTTCAATTTACTCTGGACAGGCAAAAAAACCGTAACATGGGTGATTCAATAAAAGAAATTTTTCTTTTAGATAAGTCAGGAATAATACTGGCTCATAACGATATTACCAAAATTACAAATGATTCGAAAAGCATGGTCAATAAAATATCTGGAGTGTATAGTAACGAACTTTTCCAGTCTGCTTTATTGATAAAAAACGGCAAAATTGCTTCTGAAATTTATCCATACGATGTATATAAAAAAAACAGGCAGTATCTGTACCTTTTTCATAAAATTATGCCTGATAACTACTTTCATACAGTAGACTTTGCAACACCTGTTTATAAAAATGGAAAACCGAAATCAACTTTACATCTTGTAATAACATATGATTCTCTTGATAGCTTGATACACGGTTTTATTCAAGAGTTGATTTTTTCATGGTCTATCGGAATGGGACTTCTGTTGATAGCTGTTTTGGGTTATACCTTTAAAACGAGAAATAAATTACATAAGATTGATAATTTGTTAAAAGTAATTACAGTTATTCCCAGCAGTAATAAATTTAATGAAGAGATAAAATATATTGACAAAAAAATTCATGAATTGGAACTAAAGTCCCGATTGACCGGTGTTTATTCTGGCAGGTCAGATATAAAGGATGCAATTTTAATAAAGGATTAAATTTTTTATGCTTGAGTTGAAATTTTCGGTTCACGGCTCAATTTTAAATATTGAATTAAAAGGTGCTCTCGATAGTGAGAGTTCGCATGATTTCAAGTCCTGGTTAATAGATAAAAATTTAAATGGTTATAGTAATTTTTCTCTGGATTGCCTGAATCTGGAGTATATCTCTTCAAGAGGAATTGGAACTATATCAGATTTAAACAAGATTTTAAAATCTAAAAATGCTCATTTAATGTTGTATAATGTCAGTAATGAAGTTTTTAATTTGCTTGATTTTTTAAAAATTGCAGATCATTTGCTGATATATTCGAATTTCAGTGAAATATTGAATAAATATAAAGGATCGGTAATTCAGGAGCAAATCATTGATTCGGGCTACAAAGAAGAAACCGGTAAAGATGAAATTATTATTTCAGAAAGAAAACCAGAGCTTATTGAAAATTTAAAGAATGAAGCAGAATTAATAGTTGAGGATTCTGTTCAGGGGTTGGAAAATATTTATGGCAGTTATCATACAACATTTACTCCTCAACAATCAGAGATTTCGAAAAGCAGTGTTGTTGAAAAAGAATCTAATATTACAGTTACAGAAAGTGTTTCCATGGAAGTAGAAACAAAACCCATAAAAGATGATTCGGAACCTGTTAATAAAAAAATTAATATTATAATTGAGTGTTCTAATTGTGGTACCCATTTACGAATAACACAAAAGGGACAATACCTTTGTCCTGAATGCAGATATAAGTTTTCGTATTAATACTTTGTTATCTTTTTTTCTTTTTATGATCTTCTTCTTTTATTACGGTTATGCGATTTTTAAAAACCCATTTTCTATAGGGAGCCAGTGCTTCTATTTTTGAATTAGGAATAAAATAAACACTTTCTCCATATTGTATCAGACCACCATCATATATTGCATGTTTACCCTTAAATTCAATTCGACCTATTTCTTTTACAGATCCCCAATTGTCGCATGTTTTTAAAACAGGTACTTTATATAGATATAATTCCCGGATTTTAAATTCATCAAGGCCGAATTGCTTTAAAGTTTGGATATCCATATATCAATTATTTTACATGTAAACCAGAAGTCAAGTTCTAAAAGAAATCTTTTATGGACCAAATTTTCGAAATGAATATGTTATCCTGGCAAAAAAATTAATTCTGGATAAAAAGTATATATAATATTTATTAAAATAAATACTATATTTTCCAGATATTGATGACCTAAATTAAAAAACTAAAATTTATATTTTATAAAAAAAGTATATTAAAATAAAATTATAAAAATATTTATCAGTAATGGCATATTCGTCTTTTCAAAAACTAACGATAAAATAAAGTTGCATGGCTATGATAGCTTCTCAATATTGTCTATGGCATACCTCACATATGAGGACAAAAACGGAGTTACCAAACGCTTGTATTTTATTGATCGCGGAAAAGGTGACATTCTTTTTTTGATTCATGGATGGTACCAAAATTCTGAAGAGTGCTATCAACCCTATATAGAGCATTTTTCGGCAAAATATCGTGTAATTGCACCAGATCTTCCCGGGCACGGGAAAAGTTATAAATCAACAGAATTCAATTTTTCTATTCAGGACTCAATACAGGCAATGGTTACTTTGATAAAACATTTTAAAAATGAAGGTGCTACCGTTCATATTGCAGGGGCCTCCCTTGGTTCATATATTGCCTTGAAAATTGCCATTGATTATCCTGACTTGATTCAGTGTGTAGTATTAATATCAACTCTTGTCGATTTTAAAATCAGTGAATATGAAATAGATAAATTATTAAAATTAAATACTATAATTCTTTATATAAGTTTGCGTTATCGATCTATGCAGGAAAAATTTCCCTTTGACGGTCGAAAGTCTGAATATTGGCGCATTGATGGCAAGATGCCTGGTAAAATAGAACACTACAATCAAAAAATGAAGAATCATCCTCTACATGCAGCTCGCGGTTACTTGAAAAGCTTTTTAAATCGCACTCTGCTGAATGATTTACCTAAAAATAGTAAACCGGTACTTTTGATTTATGGTAAACGTGACAAATTAACGCCTGCTGATTTTGCAGAATCCCTTGCCCGAAAAATGCCGCGTGCTGTGCTGCGTATAATTGGAAACAGTGGCCATAATGTATATCTAACCAAGCCAAATGAAGTAATTCAACATATGGAAGATTTTCTTCAGGAGCATAAAAAAAGAAGCTTCAAATGGCTTAATATGTTTTGGCGTAGATAATATATTTTATAAAAAAAATAGAGTTGTCTGTTTAGCTGATATAATAAAATATAAACAAACAGACACGGAAGACTGTAATAATATTTAATCCGCATTAAGACACGGACGTTTTAATGGATTACCTGAAGGTAACATGAAGCTTGTCCGTTTAATAATTATCATTTCAGTAAACTTTATATTATTAATTCCGGGAAGTACTGAACAGATGCAGTGGAGCAGTTTTCAACCTTTAAAATTTGATATCGATTCCAGAACTTTTGTTTCACTTAATGGAAATAATCAGACATGGTATTCATACCACAAGTCAGAAAATAAAAAAAAATCTTCCCTTTTGATTTTCACAAATTCCTCAACCTACAACCCTGCTGAAAATGAAATAGCAATGTATTTTAATAATATTTTAAAGACAATCATATTTGCTGGATTGACTTCATTTGATTATGAAAAAGAAAGCTACCAGATACAAAGAGTAAAAAGATATCTTGATAAATCATCACTTTTACAGAGCTGGCCGATTATAGATATTGAATTCAAAGAGATGTCCATTGAACCCGGCATGATTAATTCAGATAATGTTATTATGACTTCAGGAAATCTTTCCGGGCGGGTAGTTTTGAATTCTCATTATTTTAACTGTGCTGCATTTATTATAGTATCTCCAAACGAAAAAGTATTTTTAAAAGAGATTGAAAAAATGAAAAAAAATCTGGAAAATAAAAAAATTATATGGATTGGTTCTGAATTTGAAAATAGTAAATTACTAAATCTTCAGAATATATTTGGAGGTAAAGTTATGACATTTAAAAAATCAGGAGTAAATTTTTCGATTTTCAGCAGAAATTTTACTGCTTTAGACAATTTGGGTTCCTGGTTAAAAGAAGAAAATCTATTGTAATGTTTCTTTTGAATTATTCATTCGAATCTCTTTTTTCTGGCCTGTAATAAAATCATAAAGTACCATAACTCCGAGTTCATTTGGGTCAGTCTGAAAAAAGCGGCCTCCTGTTGCTTTTACAAAGTCAGTTGCAAAAGAATTTCCTTCTGCATTGTTAAAAAAGTTTTCCCACCATTCGCCAGAAAGTAAAAAAGTATTTACAATAATATCATCTTCACGACATAAAACTGCCTCTTTTAATGCCTCCTGAAAATCCTGTTTAACCGGTGGATAGTTTAAATTCAGTTTATTATGAGAAATGTGAGCAGTGGGGACTCCATCAGTAATAAGTATAATTTGTCTGTTTTTTGATTCTTTGGTTCCCAATAATTTTCTTGATAAAGAAAGACCTGCCTGAAGATTCGTGAAATAAAGAGGCCAGTTTTTTCTTGTTTCTTCGTCCCGGGTTAAATCGAGTTTTAATCGTATAAATGGATCTGTAAAAACAACCGGGTGGGGTTGCAACAATACAATGTCATTTACAGAGTAACGTTTTGCAAGCGAACCGAATCCAATAATTTCTATTCTGTCATTGGGGTGTTCCAATTTCATAAGGCGATCAAGTGCAAGTATCATTTTTTTTGCAAAATAAAATCTTCCATATCGATACATTGAACCAGACATGTCGAGTAGTATTACAATACTGTTTTTTGCATTACCTCTTGATTCATAAACAGAAATATCTGAAAGTTTAAAACGTCTGTTATTTTTTGTAAAAGCATCAGTAATAGAGCTGTGCCAGTCAATGTTATAAAAGTTATCTCCAAATTCATAAATTCTGCTTTTTGATGTTATCTGATTTCCATCAGGACTGATTTGTTCTACTGGTAATCCGCTTGAATCATTTTGAAGATGGTTGTAAATTTCAGATAGAGACCTGCTTGATAAATACTCAATGCCTGTGGCAGAGATTTGATAATCTCCATCAGGGTTATTTTGATATACAAATCCTTTTTCCTCGAGCATCTTTTTTATGGTTTCAATTATTTTTTGTTGCAGCTCAAGAAATTCCATATAACGCTCTTCACCCAGAATCCTGCGTAACTGGTCTGGGTTCAAAGAAGAAAAATCACCATTTTGTAATGATTCTTTTAATGCTAAAATAAGTTTTTCAATTTCAAAAATTCTTTTAATCACAGGTATAATTTCTGAGTAGTCCAGTTTTTGTTTGCCAGTAAATCTGAAATTTTTTTCAGCTGATTCGAGTAGTTCCATATTGGACAATATATCACCAATTTTATTAATAATGGGAGGTACATTTTGATGTTTATTTTTATTTTCTGAACTTTTTTCCCAGCGGTATTTATAATAAGAATTCAGATCAAGAATTTGATTTATATCTTTTTTAAGTTCAGGATTGTTCTCTTCAAAATAATTTTCGGTAATGTTTTTTAAATTTTTTTTAAGCTCTGATTGACTTAACTGTGGGTTATATTTTTCAAGAATTTCAATTTTTTCTTTTTCAAGTTGATTTATCAACTCTTTTACAAATCCAACAAAACCGGCTTCTTTTAAAAATATATTAGGTACCTCTCCTCTCAACATCATTAATCCGATGGACTCATCAAGATCAATTTGATATTTCATTAAATAGTCACCAATCTTTGCATACAAATCATGTATGTTCAGGTGGTCGTTATTGTCATCATAGGGAATATAACTGTGAATATTCATTAATACCTGTCGACAGATCTGAACTGGTTTAGTTTTCCTGATTTTTTTCGTGAAATTTTTTTTAATGCAACCAGTGATTCTAATACAAATTCAACAGCTGAAGCGACTTCATGGTCATCATGAATATCAATCAGGCTTGAAATTAAATCAAATAGCCCTGGAACATTTTTAAGTATCAAACGATATTCCGAGGAAGGCATCATGTCAGAAGCTTCTACTGAACGGCATGATTCTATATCTTTTACAATTTCGTCAATTTTTGTTTCAATGTGTGTAGAGTCAAATTTTTCAGAAAAACAGGCAGAAAATGCCTGTTCAATCAAACCGCTTAATACATGATATTCGGTAACTGCCTCATCACGATAAGGGTCAAGTTCTATTTTTCCAAGGGCTGAAGAAAAGATATTTCCCAAATCAGTAGGTCTTACAACTGCCTTTTTTTCGTTGAGTAGAAGAGCACGACGCAATGCACTTGCAGCCAGCGTTTCAAAATTAGCTACTGAAAAACGGGCCGATACACCCGAACGTTGATTTATAAATCTTGAATTTCGGGCTTGTCTGGTGAGCTCTTCATTTATATCTTCCATAAACGAAGGAAAAACAAGTGGAATTTCACTTTCCGGAAGAAACGCCTCCTGTCGTGTAATAACAAGGCTTGTTTTTCGATCAAGTGGATAATGGGTTCTTATTTCGCTTCCCATACGGTCTTTTAATTGGGGAATAATTTTACCTGACCTGCTGTAATCACCAGGGTTTGCGGAAAAAAGTATAAGTACATCTAATGGAAATTGAAAAGGAAACCCCCTGATTTGTATATCACCTTCTTCCATAATATTAAAAAGTGCAACCTGAACCAGATAGTCCAGATCAGGAAGTTCATTTATAGCAAAGATACCACGGTTGGTTCTTGGTATAATTCCAAAATGAAGTGCACCTTCCGAGTTTAAAGGAGAACCTGCAATAATTTTGGAGGGATCTATATCACCAATCAGGTCACTTATTTTCAGGCCGGCTGACAATCTTTCACCATATCTTTCACTCCGGTGAAGCCAGCGTATGGGGAGGTCATCTTTCATCGATTCAACCATTTTTTTAGCCTGAATGGTAAAACAGGACAATGGATCTTCATAGACATCTGTTCCATCAATAACGGGAATATATTCATCTAAAAAAGAGGTAATGGATCTCATGATGCGACTTTTGGCTTGCCCTTTTTCTCCCAAAAAAACAGTATGGTGACCGCTTAAAAGAGAGTGTATTATTTGAGGTTCAACACTCTCTTCGTATCCATGAATTCCCGGAAATAGTTGTTCTTTATTTTTTAACTTTTGAATGACGTTGTTTCGAATCTCTTCACGGATAGGAATATATTTATATCCGCTTCTTTTAAGTTCCCCCAGAGTTTTTGCGTTATATTTTTCAAATTTCACTATGCTTGCCTCTTTTTCTTATATTATAATGATAAATAGATCATGCAACTTTTTTAATTTACCATTCAGTAAATAAATAGGACGCAAATTTATCTTAATTCAGGCAAATGTTTTGATATTTTAAACATAAAAACCTTAGATGTAAAACTCTTTTACAATATAAAAACTATTTAAATTGTAGTCCAGAAATGAGTAGTTCTAATAATAAAAAATATTTACCTGTAATGATTGATCTTACTGATATAAAAATAGTTATTATTGGTGCAGGCAAAGCAGCGGCAGAGAAGCTTCACACATTCTCTCAGTTAAAGGTTCCCATTACGGTAATTGCCACTCAAATAGGCGAACCATTTAAACAGTTTGACTGGATAACCAGAATTGAACGGCCTTATCAGTATGGTGATTTGAAGGGATTTAATCTGGCATATATTGGCATAAATGACAGTGTACTGGAAAAAGAGATAGCCCGGGAAGCTCGTGAAGAAAAAATACTTGTTAATTTTATTGACAAAGTTGACTTGTCAGGTTTTATATCGCCGTCAGCAATCATTAAAAAGAATTTTTCTCTTTTTATATCTACTTACGGAAAGGGACCGGGAATGGCCAAACGAATTCGAAAAACCATTGAAGAAAATATTGACCTTGAAGGTCTTGATTTGGAAACTCAAGAGTATATTTTCAAACGTAATCAAAAAAATAATATTTGAAATTATGAGATCTTTTTATTATCGATTTCCTGGTTTTATTATAATTTTAATTTTTGCTTCTATATATTCTGTTGATAATAATTTTTTTCAAAATACTAAATTTCGAACCTTTTCAGAAGCAAAACGTGCTCTTTATTTATTGGATAGAAATGAGAACTCTTTTTATTGTAATTGTGCCATAAATAATAAACACGAAATTAACTTTGAAAGTTGTGGTTATTCTCCCTCAAAAAAATTATTGAAACGAGCTTTAAAAAGTGAGGTTGAACATATAGTAACAGCTCATAATCTATGTTCGTCAACTCCCGAATGGAAATCCGGAAACAACAAGTGTACTAAAAAAGGTAAAAAATACAAGGGTAGAGATTGTGCTGTAAAATATAATGAAAGTTGCCTTCGCGCTCATAATGATCTTAATAATCTGAGACTATCGGTAGGTGAAATTAATGCTGCAAGATCAAATTACAAATTTGCAATTATACCAGGAGAAAGCAGAAGATTTGGATCATGTGATTTTGAAATAGAAAATCATACGGTTGAACCTGCAGAAAAGATTCGTGGTGAAATTGCCCGAACCTATCTGTTTATGGACATTGCCTATCCGGAATTAAAAATTTTAACTCCATCTGAAAAAAAGTTTTTTATAAAATGGTCCAATGAATATCCTGTTTCACTAAAAGAGTGTAATCGAAATGAAAAAATATTTACTCTTCAAAAAAGTAATAATACGCTTACCAGAGAACTTTGTAATCATTTGAATTTAAAAAAATAAAATTTTTTGTCTGCCCTGCGGTTAAATATTTTATTTTTTCAACTCTTTATATTGTAAAGCTGCATCTACAAAAGATTTTGCCCACCATGAAACTGATAAGGCATGAATATGAATATAAGAGCCGATACAGTTTTTGTATTTGATGCCATCAAACCCAGCATAAATTCCACTTCCTCTTTTTACTTTGTAAAGTGGTTGAAATAAAAAATTTTCGTTTACCACTTTTGAATAATGAAATTCATGCCCTTTAAAAGCCATATTATGAGGTATATTCCAGAAAAAATTTGTATCAGTTGAAGCAGGTTCTGAAATTGAAGTTTCATATTCGGCGTATCCTCTTCCTTGTGCTTTGGGCGTTAATCCAATATCAGCAGAAAAAACGTTTACCATTTCAAATGTGCTGTTATTTACAGTCACTGTGTTACTTAAATAGATAAGTCCGCCGCACTCACCATAGACCGGCATATAGTTTTCAACTTTTTCTTTTATCTCGGTTTTCATGGAATGGTTCTCAGCTAATTCTTTTGCAAACAGTTCCGGGTAACCACCGCCAAAATAAAGAGCATCTACCAAAGGTAGTCCCTTGTCATATAGAGGGCTGAAAAAAACAATTTTAGCACCGAGTTTTTCGAGTTCTTCAATATTTTCATTATAATAAAAATTAAAGGCTTCATCACGAGCAACACCGATTATAATTTTAGATGGCTTTGCTATTTTTTTTCTTATAGTTTCTGAAAATTCAGGGGCATTAAGAGCAATCTCTCTGATTTTTTCCATATCAAGAGAAGGGCCAATACCTTTAACTATAGCGTCTATTTTTTGGGCGATTGTATTTTGATCCATTGTTGTTTCAAGGCCAATATACCTCTCGGGTAAATAGTTATCGCTCATACGGTCAATTGCACCAAGAACAGGGACATTACAGTAATGTTTAACTGCATCAATCAGTTTTTCCCGGTGTCGTTTTCCTCCGCAATTGTTTAATATAACTCCGCATAGATTTAAGTCAGAATCAAAATTCTTATAACCATTAACTAAAGCTGCAACAGATCGCGACATTTTAAAACAGTTTACAATTAATATTAATGGAGCATTAAAAATCTTGGCCATATGTGCAGTAGATCCAAAACCTTCGATATCGATAGAGTCATATAAAGCATGATTACCTTCGATGAAAGCTATATCATCATTTTGAATATGATTAAAAAAATTTTCTTTTAATTTGTCGGCAAATAAATAATAGTCGAGATTATAGCAATTTTTGCCCGCTGCAGCTGATAACCATTTTGGGTCAATATAATCGGGTCCTTTTTTAAAGGGTTGAACCGCATAACCCATGGAACGGAGCAGGGTTATTATTGTCAGAGAGATTAATGTTTTTCCGCTATTTCCAGCTGCGGCTGAAATTACCAATCGGCTTCTGCTTTTAACAATTGAATCACTCATTAGCTATTAGTAAAAATCAGAGATCATCAACCGGAGCTTTATCGAGTAATCCTTCTGTGCGGTTGCTGGTTTTTTCTTTTTCATTACCTGCAGTTTTATCTTTGGCATTGGCTCGTTCAGCTTCAATTGCCTTTCCTCCCAGCATGAGAGCCTCTTCAAGTGAAACATCAGAACCAATATCAGGAATTACAAAATCTTCTTCAGATAAAAGAGCAATAGCTCTTTTAATATCTTCATATTGAGGATCCTGTGGAGCAATATCCAGATATTTTTGCCAATATTCAATTGTATGCTGTTTCTCTCTTTTTAGTACCAGCCAGACATAACCAAGTTGAAAATAAGATTGTTTCAGCGATGAATTCAGTTCAACAGCTGTTTGAAAGGCTTTAATTGCTTCGTCAGGTTTTTTTAATTTAATATAAATCTGGCCCATTCTAAAAAACTCTGCACCAGGGTTTGCAGATAGGTCTTTGGCAATCTGATAGTATTGCAATGCCTCATCATATCGTTCACTTACGAGGGAGATATCTCCGAGATAAGAAAACGCTTTAGGATGCGAAGGAGAGGTTTTTATTACCTGTAATAATAATTGTTTAGATGCACCATATTTGTTTTGAAAAAAATAGATTTCAGCTTTTTTAAAATCATCTTCATTGCCAGATTGCTGAGAGTAGATATTATTTATATAAATAATAGTTAGAAAAATGAAAATATAATACCTTTTTGTAAACATATTCATTTATCGGACAGAATAAACATTATAATTATAACTATTACAGACTCATTTGTCCATTTATCTTATAAAGAAGTTTTCAACTGCATATAAATTATTTTCAGTAAATATAATCAACAGAATTTATTGACAATCTGCTCATCAGTAATGTGTCGTCTTTGATAAATATGGATTTTAAATACACACATTCTTTATTGCATAAACTGGATCATCACAAAGATTTTATTGATGTGGGCAAAGCAGAAAATATATTTCTGGATATCAGATATGCCTCTGAAAATAATTTTATGAAAAAAAATGTTTACCAGGATTTTAATCGGGCATATTTACATAAAATTGCTGCAGAGAAACTTGATAAAGCAAATAGTATGCTTTTAAAAAAAAACAAAAACAGACGTATTGTTTTATTTGATTGTCTCAGACCAAGATCTGCTCAAAGGATTTTATGGAAATTTGTTGAAAATACCCCTATGGAAATTTATGTTGCGAATCCTGATCGGGGAAGTGTTCATAATTTTGGAATGGCAATCGACCTGACCCTTGCAGATTCTAATGGAAATCATCTTGATATGGGTACGGAATTTGACTCTTTTACTGACTTGGCTCAACCTGTTCAAGAAGAGTTTATGCTAAAAAATAACTTACTGACACAAGAGCAATATGAAAATCGTTTATTATTGCGCTCCGTAATGGAGGAAGCAGGATTTTATTCTATCAAACATGAATGGTGGCATTTCGATGCAGAGGCTCCTGCAATCGTTCGTTCTAATTTTGAAATAATTGAGTAAGAATATTATTCAGATTCGGTTTCTGATTTTATTAATTGCACTTTTAATTTATCGCCCCAACCGTATCGGCCATACTTGCCATTTTTATAAATAACCCTGTGGCACGGTAATAATAATGTTATTCTGTTTTTTGCTACAGCGGAAGCGACAGCACGAACAGAATTACGAGTGGCGCATATTTCAGCAAATTTTTCATATGAAATCAGAGATCCCTTTTTTATCTGTGCCAAATGTTTCCAGACATTAATTTGAAATGGTGTTCCCTTTAAATATAAATTTACAGGCTGATCGTTATAGTAAGCACTTAATAGTTCATTACGAATATATTTTTGATTTTTTGAATCTATGACAGGCAAATCAAAAAGATTTTCGTTCTCCTTTATATACAGATCTTTGTTTGTAGAAGTAGTCAGATATTCCAGAGAAAGAAGAGTGTTTTTATAATAAAGACCTCTACCCGCACCAAATGGTAAATCAATTGTAAAATATGAGATCGGTTCTTTTTCCAGAAAAATTTCTTCATCGAGAAATTTTACCATACTATGGTGATGTAAAAAGAGTTGTTGAAAAAAGTATGCCCCGCAAAAACGGGGCACCCGGGATTACTTTAAAGAATTTAAAGCAGCAGAATAGTCAGGTTCCTGGGTAATTTCAGGAACTTGTTCTGTATAAACTACTTTTCCAGATTCATTTATTACAACAATAGCTCTTGAAAAAAGACCTGCAAGAGGACCATCAATAATGCGCACACCGTAACTTTCGCCAAAAGCGCGTTTTCTCAGTTCAGATGCTGAAACAACATTTGAAATGCCTTCTGTTGTACAAAATCTTTTGTGTGCAAAAGGAAGATCTAACGAAGCGCAGACCACAACAGTGTTTCCTAATTTGGTTGCCTCTTCATTAAATTTTCTGATAGATGTGGCGCATACTGGTGTATCCAGACTGGGAAAAATGTTTAAAATTACTTTTTTACCAGCATAATCTTTTAAACTAACTTCTGCCAGATCAGTGTTTGTTAACGAAAAATCGGGAGCTGTTGACCCTACTTGTGGAAGATTACCACATGTATTAATTGCATTACCTTTTAATGAAATTTTTGCCATATTGTTTACCTCATTTAATACTAATTTTGGGCAGATTGAAAAAGCAGGTCAAATTGACAACTCTTGAATATTCATTATTTTTAATATAAAAATATAGAAACTAACGTAGCTGTTTTACTGAAATATAAAATATTTACTAATTTTCTTGACACATTTATTGAAAATAAAATTATTCAGCAATGAAAAATAATAAAAAAGTTTTGTTGCCTGAACAAAGTGAAAAGCTGCTTGCTATATTGAAAATCCGATTTGAAAAAAACTCTCATCGGCATAAAAAAATTGAGTGGAATAAAATTCAAACAAGGCTTGAAACAAATGGTGAAAAACTATGGTCGCTTTCTGAAATGGAAAAAACAGGTGGCGAACCCGATGTTGTTGATTTTGATAAAAAAACAGATGAGTTTATCTTTTATGATTGTTCCCCTGAAAGTCCTGCGGGCCGAAGAAGTATCTGCTATGATACGGAAGCTTTGCAATCGAGAAAAGAGCACAAACCTGAAAACAGTGCAGTGGGCATGGCTCTTGAAATGGGCATTGAAATATTAACCGAAGAAGAATACCGCAAGTTGCAGCAACTTGAAAAATTCGACCTTAAAACCTCAAGCTGGATTCAAACGCCCGTCGATATACGCAAACTGGGAGGAGCCCTTTTTGCCGATTTTCGATATGGTAAAGTATTCGTATATCATAATAGTGCACCCTCTTATTACGGTTCACGGGGATTTCGCGGTTCATTGAGGTTTTAATATTTAAAAATTAGCCTGCCTGTGACCGCCTGTATTAAAGTGCGGTTCAAGCGCAATGTACATTTTAACGCAATAATTTATTTAATGTTATACCTGTGTTTACAAAAACAGAAATTTGTGGTATACAAAAAATTCTGTTCCCTTGCCAGATGCAATTTATAATATTGCAACTCATGAATATATATATTGCCACCGAAAACAAAGGAAAACTTGCAGAGGTATTAAGCCATTTAAGTGATAATAAGGAATTAAGTCAGCAGATTCATTTTCATACTTTAAAGGATCTTGATAGTGCTCAGGCAGGTTTGTATAATCCTGTAGAAGATGGTGATACATATATAAAAAATGCGGCTATTAAAGCAAAAGCTTTGTATGATATTATAAAACAACCTGTTATCGCAGATGACTCGGGAATTGAAGTAGATGTATTAAACAGCAGACCTGGAATTGCATCAGCAAGATATGCAGAGAATGATGAAAAACGTATTGAAAAGCTGTTAAAAGAACTTGAACCTTACCCCGAGTCGGCCCGAACGGCCCATTTTATTTCAGTTATCTGTTATATGGATCAATCTGGAAATCAGATTTATTTCAATGGACGTGTAGATGGAAAAATAGTAAACGCAAAAGGGGTAAATGGGTTTGGTTATGACCCGGTTTTTTATTATGAGCCCCTTAAAAAAACATATAGCCAAATGTCACCTGAAGAAAAACGATCCGTCAGTCACCGTGGGCGTGCCCTTTCCTGGTTGTTTCAGTATTTGAAAACCAGGGTTTAATAAATCTTGATGGGTTTGATACTTTAGAAGAATTATTTGTCAATTATACTATTCATATCAAGATTAATAGTTGACAATGTCTTTTGCGGCAAAAGTATCTTGCAATGGCTGATGAATTAATACAAAAACTGACTGAAATTCTCTATCAAGATGGTCTTGAAAAAGGAGAAAGTGAAGCTAAAAAAGTTATAAACGAAGCTGAAAAAGAGCGGAATCGCATTATTGATGAGGCCCGGCAGCGGGCAAAAGTTATTATTGAAGAGGCAGAAAATAAAAGTCGTCTGCTGAAAGAGCAGATAGAGACTGAAATACGGGTTGTTTCGCGCGAAATGATTCACGACCTTCATGCAAGAGTTACGGATCTGATATCTTATGAACTTGTAGAAAACAAGATTGAATCCAAATTTAATGAAATTGATTTTGTCGGGGTACTTTTAATTGACATTATTAAAAAATGGGATCCTCAATTTGGAGGAGAGGCGTCACTTGAGATCATTTTACCCGAAAACCTGAAAGAAGAGTTTAATCAGTGGATAGAGAAGCATGTTCTGGATATATTGAAAAAAAAGCCAAAGTTAACATTTTCTCACCACTTAAAAGGAGGGTTTCAAATAAAACCTGAAGGAGCTTCATACAAAATAGACTTTTCACGTGAGGGTTTTATTGAACTTTTTAACTACTATTTGAAACCTGCAACGAGAAAAATTCTTTTTAAAGATTAATTTATGTATTCGGATTTTTACTGTATTTTATCAGGCCTTCCCGAATTAAATTTTCAACCTCCTTATTATTATCCAGAAGGAGTGATTGCGGAAATCTTGTCTTTGTTATCAGAAAAAGATAAAAAAATGGCACAATTTCCTCTTTATCAATTTGATAATTACAATATTATTACTATGCTGAATAATTATCAGAGGGATTTTTTGCCATATGGAAATTACTCACGTGATGAACTTGCAGCAGAAATAAAAATTCAGGATAATTTACCTGAGTATCTGAATTATTTTTTTGAAAAAAAACAGGAACAAAAAACAGCTCTTCTCACAGATAGTGACGAACTTTCTTTGGCAAGATATTACTATCTCGAAGCATTAAAAATAGAAGATCCTTTTTTACGGCAATGGTCCGGTTTTGAGATTCATTTGAACAATATCCGAACTGCCATACAATGCAGAAAATATGATATTCCTCTTGAAAGAAGAGAGCAGAAAAGAGCAGGCCAGGAGAGCGGGCAAACTATATTAGGAACTGATGATCTGGTAGATCAGTTACAGATAAGTCATACCGCAGACTTTGGATTAACCGGAGTTTATGACTGGATGGATTTTTTGATTGAAACCGAAAAAAAAGATCTGGTAACTGCAGAAATTGAAATGGAAAAATTTCGCTGGAATAAGCTTGATGAGCTGGTAGATGAAAACTATTTTTCCCGTGATAATCTACTGGTATATATAATAAAATACTTTTCACTCGTGCGCTGGAATAGTTTAACTCAGGAAAAAGGAGTACAGGCATTAGGTGCTATTCTCAATAAAATAACAACAAATTACAGCATAAAAGAACTTTCAGGAGAAAAGATATAATGAAATCAAAGGGTATTCTGACAGGAATTATTTCAAACTTGATTATAATAGAAACAGAAGACAAGGTTCTGCAAAATGAGATATGCTTTGTAAGGCATGGTAACGAAAGTTTACTGGCCGAAGTAATAAGAATCAGCGGTAAAAATAAATATGCCCAGGTTTTTGAAAATACCCGGGGGCTTAAAGTCGGATCACAAGTAGATTTTACAGGTGAGTTGCTTGAGGTTACTCTTGGCCCGGGAATGTTATCAAAAATATATGATGGCCTGCAAAATGATCTTTATAAAATGGATGGGCTTTTGCTGAACAGGGGTCAATATAACAAACCTTTTGATCCGGAGCAGCTCTGGGAATTCAAACCTCTGGTAAAAGTGGGAGATATAGTAAAAGCAGGAGACTGGATTGGTGAGGTTTCAGAAAAGTGGTTGAAACATAAAATAATGGTTCCTTTTTACTATGAAAATCTGGATGCAACCGTCACTTCCATTGTAAAAGAGGGAATGTATCAGGCTAAAGATACAGTTGCTGTCATTACCGATAGTGAAGGAAATGATTACTCTGTGACAATGAAGTTTAAATGGCCTGTTAAAAAACCGGTTCGTATTTACCAAAAAAAAGTTCGTCCTTATAAAATCATGGAAACAGGTGTGAGGGTTATTGATATTTTCAACCCGATGGTTGAGGGGGGAACCGGTTTTATTCCAGGTCCGTTTGGCTGTGGAAAAACTGTATTGCAGCATGCAATTTCAAAATATGCTGATGCCGATCTGATTCTGGTTGTTGCCTGCGGTGAAAGGGCCAACGAGGTAGTGGAACTTTTTACAGAGTTTCCGGAACTTGATGATCCACGAACGGGCCGTAAATTGATGGAACGAACAATTATCATCTGTAACACATCCAATATGCCCGTTGCTTCCCGTGAGGCCTCAGTGTATACCGGCATGAGTATGGCTGAATATTATCGGAGCATGGGATTGAAAGTTCTTGTACTTGCCGATTCTACATCGCGATGGGCGCAGGCTCTCAGAGAGATGTCTAACCGAATGGAAGAACTGCCTGGACCAGATGCCTACCCGATGGATCTTTCGGCAATTGTTGCCAATTACTATTCAAGAGCAGGCCATGTTGTTTTAAATAATGGCAAGACAGGATCTATTACTTTTATGGGAACGGTAAGTCCTGCCGGAGGAAACTTGAAAGAGCCTGTTACAGAAGCGACTAAAAAGGTAGCACAGGCTTTTTATGCGCTTTCGCAGCAGAGGGCAGACAGCAAGCGTTACCCTGCGATTGATTCGATTGCAAGTTATTCAAAGTATCTGGAGTACAATGAGATTAAACATTTTTTAAATCATACCTATGAAAAATCCTGGACTGAAAAAGTGCAAAAATTAAGGAATCTTTTAAATCATGGAAAAGAGATTCGTGACCAGATAAATATTCTGGGAGATGATGGAGTACCTCTTGATTATCACCAGATATTCTGGAAGTCAGAGTTGATTGATTTTACACTGCTCCAGCAGGATAGTTTTGATGATATAGATGCTTCCACACCCATAGAAAGACAAAAGTACATGTTAAATTTAATTTTAAACATTGTAGTTATTAATTTTAAATTTGATAACTTTGAAATTATTGCTGATTATTTTAAGAAAATAATTGATATGGTCAAGCAAATGAACTATTCAGAGTTTAAAGGCAGTAATTTTTTAAACTTTCAAAATGATCTGAATAAGTTAATAATGGAGAACCAGCCTGATGAAGCCAAAAGCCTTACAGAAAATTTATACTAAACTTGATAACATAACCAAAGCAACTTGTGAGTTGTTTGCAGAAAATGTTGCGATAGAAGAACTTTGTTTTGTAGACCAGCGGGCAGCGCAGGTAGTAAAAATTATCGGAAATAAAGTTACATTGCAGATTTTTGGTGGAACAGAAGGTCTTTCCACAGAATCTGAGATAATTTTTACTGGCAGGTCACCTTTTTTAAAAGTCGGCGAAGAACTTCGGGGAAGATTTCTGGATGCTTATGGTAAGCCGGTGGATGGTGGGCCTGAAATTGATGGTATGGAAAAAGAGATTGGGGGTCCTTCAGTAAATCCTGTTCAAAGAAAACAACCTTCCGAGTTTATTTTAACGGGCCTTCCAGGAATTGATTTAAATAACAGTATTGTAACGGGTCAAAAAATTCCTTTTTTTGCAGATCCCGATCAGCCCTTTAATATGGTTCTGGCCCAGGTTGCCATGCGTACCACAAGCGATATTATTATTCTGGGAGGAATCGGTTTAACGAATGATGATTTTTTATTCTTTAAAAATGTTTTCGAACATTCGGGATCGCAAGAAAAAATAATTTCTTTTATTAATACCACAGAGGATCCTCCTGTGGAACGCCTTTTGATTCCCGATATGGCACTTACTGCTGCGGAATATTTTGCCATTGATCAAAAACGGAAAGTTCTCGTTTTACTTACGGACATGACACTTTATGCTGATGCCTTAAGTATCGTGGCTAATCGTATGGATCAAATTCCCTCCAAAGACAGTATGCCGGGAACACTTTACAGTGATCTTGCAAGATTGTACGAGAAGGCTGCACAATTTCCAGATGGTGGCTCTATTACCATTATTGCGGTTACTACATTAAGTGGCGGTGATATTACGCATGCGATTCCTGACAATACCGGATATATAACAGAAGGTCAGTTATTTTTAAGAAAAGACAGAGAAATCAATAAAGTGATTATCGACCCGTTTCGATCCTTGTCAAGACTCAGACAGCTTATAATTGGAAAAAAAACCCGTGAGGATCATGCCCAGGTAATGAACGCCTGTATACGTCTTTTTGCAGATGCGGTAAACGCACGAACAAAAAAAGAAAATGGATTTGATCTAACAAGCTATGATCACAGATCGCTTGATTTTGCCCGGGCATATTCAGAAGAGTTGCTATCTATTGATGTTAATTTGAATGATATTCAAATGCTGGATTGCGCCTGGAGTTTAATGTCACGCTTTTTTTCCAAAGAAGAGGTTGCCATAAAACGGGAATTTTCTGATAAATACTGGGTCAATAAAACAGAAAAAGAGTTATTGGAAAATTCAAATATAGAATGAGTGTAAATTTTAATATATGAATATAGATTTTCAATTTAACAGAATTACATTGCAGCAATTTCAAAAAGATCTTGTAATGCGTGAAAAATCATTACCTATACTACATGCAAAAGAGGCAGCTCTTCGGCTGGAGTTAAAAGAATTAAAAAAGAAACTTGCCAAAATGCTTCTTGTTAAAGAAAATCTGTATCAGCCTGTAAAACAAAATATGCAGCTTTGGGCGGAGTTTCCTGATATTTTAAAAATTGAAAAAGTTGTTATCAAAAAAAGAAATATTGCCGGTGTTAAACTTGAAATTTTTCAGAATGTTGAATTTGCTTTAAAACCATTTTTACTCTTTAATTCTCCCAAGTGGATTATCAGCGGTACAGAATTATTAAAACATTACATCAACAATGAAATTGAATTAAAAATAGAAAAATCAAATCATGCAAAACTGGAACTGGCAGCCCGAAAAACGACACAAAAAGTAAACTTATATGAAAAAGTTCAAATTCCTTTTTTTCAATCTGCAATCTTGAGAATCAAGCGATTCATAGAAGATGAAGAAAATCTATCAAGAGCCTCTCAAAAAATTATGAAAAGAAAGCAGGATAGATAATCATGATTGTTGCAATGAAAAAACTGGATATCCTTCTTTCTAAAAACTCAAGGGAAAATTTTTTTAAGGATCTTCAGCGTTTTGGGGTTGTTGATTTTGAACGAAAATCAGATTTTAACAATAACACATTAAAGGAATCTGAAAATAAACTTGAAAAATTAAACAGAATAAAAACAGCAATAAAAAAATTCTCTGGTGATAATTTATCCTGTCTTTCTGAAGAGCAGCATCCGGGAATTGATCAAATAATCAGTGACTTTGAAGAAAAAGAGCAAAAACTTTCTAAGGTTGCTATTCAAATCGATGAGATAAAAAGTGAAATAATCAGAGTTCAGCCCTGGGGAAATTTTGAACCCGAACTTGTTATAAAGCTTGAAAAAAATGGTCTGCAGACGCTTTTTCTGGAGATGGATGAAAAACGTTTCAAAAGGTGGAATAGCAAAGAGTATCTGATTAAAGTGGTAAAAAATGAAAAAGGAAAAATATATTTTTTACTGTTTTATAAAAATGAAAAACCCTCAGTCCCCGCAAAAGAGCATAGAAGAGCCGATATTTCAGCGAAAGAGTTGCAGAACCAATCTGATCAGCTCGAAATTCAACTTAAGGAGTGCCACAATGCGCTGGTTGAATGTAAATGTTATGAAAAACTTATTGATGTCTCTGTATTTGAGTTAAAAAATATTATTGCTTTATTCAAAGTTTCACTTTCTTCTAAAAAACTTGTAAATGAAAAGATAGAGTATTTTAACGGGTGGTTTCCGGCATCTGAAGAAAAAAATGTGGTATCCTTGTTACAGAAACATGATGTATGGTTTCATATTGCAAATTCCAAACCTGGTGATGCTCCTCCTGTTTTATTGAAAAATCCTTATCCTGTAAAACTGTTTGAGTCGGTAACCAGAATATTTTCACTTCCTGGATATTATGAACTCGATCCAACTCCTTTTTTTGCTCCGTTTTTTGCGCTGTTTTTTGGCTTGTGCCTGGCTGATTTCGGATATGGGTTCATCATGATTATTGTTTCTATTGTTATGATATTCGTTGCTTCTCCAGCGTTAAAGCCCATTTTTCATCTCGGTACGGTACTGGGTTTGACGACTGTTTTAGGTGGCATTTTATTAAATACCGTTTTTGGATACCCGATCTATATTTTTGAAGGTACCAATTCCGGAATTATACAAAGCACACATCATCTGGCCTTTTTAGGTCCTTATATGAAATCCGGAAAACTTGTATTTCCTGCACTTCCATTTTCTCTTTTTGTTGGAACCATGCAGGTTTATTTTGGTATTATATTGCAGGCCTGGAACAATGCTAAAAATCAGGGATTTCTTTATCTATTTAAACCGCTCTCTTTTCTAGTATTGATACCGGCCGGTTTTTTATGGGCTGTCCATCGGAAGATGATTAATCCTGAAGATTTAACGCTCGGGAGTTTTGAAGCGGGAAAATATATCCAGGAAATAAACATACAGATTATATATGGTATGTTTATAGTCTCAGGTTTGCTACTAATGTTTTTTAATAATCCTCAAATGAAAATTTACAAACAAATACCTATGGCCCTGTGGGAACTTTATGGTTTTATTACCGGCCTGATGGGAGACATTCTTTCCTATTTGCGGTTATTTGCGCTGGGTCTGGCAGGAGGATTGCTGGGAAACTCGTTCAATACCATAGCTCTCATGTTTGTAACCAGTAAAGACCATACGATCCATTATACTGTGGGAGGAACAATTGCGATGGTCCTGGTAATGGTATTTGGACATACTCTCAATTTTGGTCTTTCTATACTTGGTGGGTTTGTTCATTCACTTCGGTTGACTTTTGTTGAATTTTATAGAAATCTGCAATTTCAAGGTGGCGGTAAACCTTATTCGCCTTTAAAATACGAAGATCAATGAAAATCATTGTTTTATTTTTAGCCCTGTAATTAATCTGGGCTTTACACATTACATATCATTCTAAAACAATGTTATGTAATATTTAAAAAATGGAAAAATCGATAATACATGAACACGGAAGATAAACATTTAAAAAAACTGATTGAAAATAATAGAAAATGGTCAGAACGCGTAAAAAAACAGGATTCAAATTTTTTTCAAAAATTATCGAAGCAACAATCACCAACTTATTTGTGGATAGGTTGCGCAGACAGTAGAGTTCCTGCCAATGAAATTGTCGATTTAATGCCAGGAGAAATCTTTGTTCACCGGAATCTTGCCAATGTTGTGGTTCATTCTGATTTAAACTGTCTGTCAGTTATTCAATATGCTGTTGATGTATTAAAAGTTCGTCATATTATTGTATGCGGCCATTATGGATGTGGTGGAGTAAAAGCTGTGCTTGAAAATAAAGAGCTGGGTTTAATTGATAACTGGTTAAGGCATATTCGCGATGTTTATCGGTATCATCAGGAAAAAATTGATTCGATAGAAGATTTCAGGCAAAAAACTGATCTTCTTTGTGAATTAAATGTCATGGAGCAAGTGGCCAATGTTTCCCACACAACCATAGTGCAAAATGCATGGAAATCAGGGCAAGAGCTGGTAATTCATGGGTGGATATATGATATAGAAGATGGATTAATCAAAGATTTGAAAATAAATACCTCTGAGCAATCGGATATTTCCGATACCCACCGTATAGATTGATCAAGTCATTAACCCGAGAATAGATTTGACGATGAGTCCTGTGACACACCATTGGTAAATTAATGAAGAAGGTTTTGCTCTTTATACTTGTAACATTTTTTTTGCCATATTCGTCCCTCTGGGCACAATACGAACTTAAAAGCTGGAGCTTTCAACCACAGGCAGGAGTATGGTTTGGACCAGTTGCTGCAGTTCCCGGAACGGAGCTTTCCAGAGTTTTAAGCACCTATCTCGGAGGTGGAATTTTTGGTCGCGCAAATTTACCAACTAATTTGTTTCACAGCGAAGTGGGAGCTTCTTATAATGTCTATGGTCGAGTTGGTCAGGAAAAACTTCAGGTGAGCCCTGTTTATGGAGCCATTGATTTTAAATTGCCTATTGAGTTTGCTTTAAATTTTTATTTCAAGGGGGGTGCCGGTGGTTCGTACGTGAAAAATAGTCCCGAAAATCACTCAAACTGGCTGCCCACAGGATTTCTCGGATTTGAGACATCTTTTCCCGCAGGAAAATGGGTAAATATAGGTCTCAGGGCAGATTATTACCTGCTTTATGAAAAACATTTAAAAGCTCCCGTTGACAATCCGGGAATGAAGATTATAAATGGTCATTTTATAAATATTGGTTTGATGCTAAATGTAAATATACTTGCTGATTAATGTGTAAAATAAAAATGAAAAATAAAAAAACAGTTAAAAGAATCATAAAATTTATATCGATAACCAGTTTAACCTTTTTATATACATGCACCGGAACACCTGTTTTATCTGACCTTGTAAATTCCAGAATCAGTCTTATTGTAAAAGGTACCTATGAAACAAATGATCCTTACCCTCAGGGTGCGCTTTATATGGATGATGCATTAACTTCAGGTACACTGGCAGTTGCTCCTCTGAACACTCCGATTCTTTCTTCTGATGTAAATTACTTTATTGATATAGCAGGAATCCGTGTAGCAAAATCCTCAACACAACCGACAGGATCAGACAGCAGCTCATACTGGAGCATGTTTGCCGAAGAGCGCCAGGTACTTTGTTCTACTGCAACAGGACTTGCCGGATACCAGTTGTTAGATTGTTTAAGTGATAACAACGTTGCTAAATTAGGTCAATTTTTTGGAGAGGGTTTCCAGTATAAAGCTGTGGATCTGCCTGCAGGTAAATATCAAAGAGTAGCTGTTTTTATAAGAAAAATGGTAACTTCGCCTGCTACACTCTACGACGTCAACTTCGCTGTAAAAGAAAATTTAACCACGATTTTTGATAACAGAACCATAAACGGAATTAATTTAAGTGAAGAACTTCTTCAATTTAATTCTTCGGATACATTAAAATCAACGCCATTACTTTTTCCTCTGGATGTAAAAAATGCCAATATCGTTATTCCTGGAGATAACAAACCCTATGTTATGGAAGTTCGAATATTTATGCATAATTTAATGATGCAGCATGTCATAAGCAATGGATCAAAAACTACAGCAATCGAGCCTTTAACTTTTGCTGCTATTTCTGACTGGCAGGCCAATCATACCGCAACAGATATTTCAAAATCATTTTCGATGGGTGGAAATCTGTTAATGAATGCCCGAATATATGTACCCGGAAATACAGGTTCTATTACTATAACCGAAGGAGCAGCTCCAGCAACGAATAAAACCTATTACGCAGTTACCCTTGCCGGAACTGTCTTTGACCCCAAAGCCAGCTTGCCTTATGCTGCTACCAGTCAGGCTTCTGCCGGGGCGGGTTCGACCGGTACCATAAAAAATCTTCCTCCCGGAAGTTATGATATCTATAAAACCTGTGATACAAAACGAATGGATTCTACAGGGGAAGTACCAGGTTTTGATGGGTTTCCTGAAACATTTGATAGCTGCGGAACACCGGTCACGGTTACATCGGGGTCTGTTACCACCATCGATCTTGCTACCTGTGCAACAGTTATATCTTTGTGTCCATAAAGTTACAAGGACATTCTTCAGGTAAAACAGGATATAATCAGCGCAGTACCTTTCTTTATTATTAGCTCATAGGTTTTTTCAAATAAAAAATACAATTTTAATAAATTGACGAAATGTTTTCTATAAATTGAGTTACATTTGAAATTATATGAAAGGAATTATTTTAGCTGGCGGAAGTGGTACCAGGTTATATCCTTTGACCTTGGCAATGAGTAAGCAGTTAATGCCTGTTTTTGACAAGCCTTTGATATATTATCCTCTTTCAACCCTTATGATTTCAGGCTTGAGAGAAATACTTTTAATTTCCACTCCTGACCACTTGCCTTTGTTTGAAAAGCTTTTAGGTAATGGAAACCAATGGGGCATTGAGATTTCATATATAATTCAAGAAAAACCGGAAGGAATTGCACAGTCTTTTATTTTAGGCAAGAAATTTATTGGAAGTGACAGTTGTGCTTTAATTCTAGGTGACAACATTTATTTTGGTCATGGACTTTCTGGACAATTACAATCGGCAGCCCATAAGATAGATGGAGCAACTGTTTTTGCATATCATGTGCATGATCCAGAAAGATATGGGGTGGCCGAATTTAACAAAGATGGAAAGGTCTTATCTATAGAAGAAAAACCATTAAAACCAAAATCGCATTGGGCTGTCACAGGGCTTTATTTTTATGATAATCGTGTGGTTGAAATTGCTGAAAATTTAAAACCGTCAGCACGAGGTGAGCTGGAAATTACAGATGTTAATCGAAAATTTCTCGAAATGAATGCATTAAGTGTTGAAAAAATGAGCAGGGGAACTGCATGGCTTGATACAGGCACTCATGACTCTTTATTAATGGCATCAAACTTTATTGAAGCAATAGAAAAAAGGCAAGGCTTGAAGGTATCATGTCCAGAAGAAATTGCCTGGCAAATGGGATATATCAATGATGCGGATCTGTTAAAGCTTGCTGAACCATTAAGAAAAAATGCTTATGGACAATATCTTCTCGGACTTTTAGAAGAGGGGCCAATATAAATTTATATGAAAATTGAAAAAACTATTTTAGATGGTGTATTATTAATTACTCCCGATGTATTTGGTGACCAGCGGGGTTTCTTTCTCGAAACCTGGAATAAAGATCGTTATTCGAAAGCAGGATTTCCTGATGTAAACTTTGTTCAAGATAATCACTCTCGCTCAAAAAAAGGTGTTTTAAGGGGGTTGCACTATCAATTGAAAAAGCCACAAGGTAAACTTGTTCAGGTATATAGAGGTTCTGTATTTGATGCAACTGTTGATATTCGAAAAGGTTCACCTACATTTGGAAAATGGTTCGGTGTAGAGCTAAACGATAAAAACCATTTGCAACTCTGGGTGCCACCTGGTTTTGCTCATGGTTTTTGTGTACTTTCAGATGAAGTAGATTTTTGTTACAAATGTACCGAATTTTATGATCCCCAAGATGAAGGTGGGGTTATCTGGAATGATAATGAAATTGGAATAGAATGGCCTTTAAAAGAGGTAACTACCTCTGAAAAAGATAAAAAATATGCACTACTGAGTCAAACCTCTATAGAAAAATTACCTGTTTTCAACGTGTAAAATAAAAAAGCAATAAAAATGAAAATATTTATAACAGGTTGTAACGGTCAGGTGGGAAATGAGTTGTTGAAGCTATGTGCTTTGCATCATCATGAAGTATTTGGTTATGATCTTCCAGACCTTGATATCTGTAATTTATCAGAAATCCGAAATAAAGTTGAAAAAATTATGCCCGATTTTGTGGTAAATTGTGCCGCATATACAGCGGTAGACAAGGCTGAGTCAGAGAAAGCGCTTGTTTTTGCAGTAAATGAAAGTGGTCCGGCAAATCTTGCCGAAGCAACAGCCCAATACAATATTCCTTTAGTTCACATTTCAACAGATTATGTGTTTAATGGTGAAAAAAAAGAACCTTATGTTGAAACCGATGAAACTTGCCCTACTAGTGTGTATGGCATATCTAAACTCGCAGGAGAAAAGGCAGTTCAGGAAAAAAATAAAAATCACATTATAATAAGAACAAGTTGGGTTTTTTCATCTCATGGCCATAACTTTGTGAAAACGATGCTAAAACTTTCTCAAGAGAGAGAGACCTTGAAAGTGGTCGCTGACCAGAAAGGGTGCCCGACCTCAGCACGATCTATTGCAAATGTGATTTTAGAAATTATGGAAACAGGAATAAATGGAAAGATCGGATTATATCATTTTTCGCAACAGCCACCTTCGACATGGCATGAACTGGCTTCTGAAGTAGTAGAACAGGCCAGGCAATCAAGTTTTGCGGTTAAGACCAGCCAAGTAATTCCTATTACTACAGAAGACTACCCAACTCCAGCAAAAAGACCAAAAAATTCAGTACTTAATTGTGAAAAAATTTATAAGACATTTAATATTAACCCATCTTTCTGGAAAGAATCAGTAAAGGAAACACTAAATGATCTGGTTTAAAGAACAGATTTTTTTGGTAAATCGGAATGAGTATATTGCTTTTAAAGCATAAAATGATAGAGCAGCAAAATAAAGAGAAAGTATAAAATGACTAAAAAAATGTTTAAACCCCAAAATGTACTGGTAACAGGTGGTGCCGGATTTATAGGCAGTAATTTTATTGAACATATGTTGTTAACACATAATGCTATTAAAATTGTTAACCTGGATAAACTTACCTATGCGGGCAATCTTGATAACCTTAAAAAAGTAGATCAGAATAAAAATTACACCTTTGTTCAGGGCGATATATGTGATGCAGTGCTTGTGGCAAATATTTTACATGCAAATTCTATTGATACCATCGTTCATTTTGCTGCAGAAAGTCATGTCGATAGATCTATTTCTGGCCCTGAAGAGTTTGTACGTACCAATGTTCATGGAACCTTTGTACTTTTAGAAGAGTCCAGAAAGTACTGGAAAGAGCAGGGTTGGAATGATCAGAAAACCCGCTTTCATCATGTATCTACAGATGAGGTGTACGGAACTCTCTCTAAAGAAGAGCCGGCATTTACAGAAACGACCCCTTATGCGCCGAATTCACCGTATTCAGCAAGTAAAGCCGGTTCTGATCATCTGGTACGTGCATATTTTCATACCTATAAACATCCGGTGGTTACAACGAATTGTTCCAATAATTATGGTCCATATCAAAACGGCGAAAAGTTGATACCTACGATTATTCGATCCTGTGTGGAGCAAAAGTCTATTCCTGTATATGGAGACGGAACCAATATTCGGGACTGGTTATATGTTACCGATCACTGTAAAGGCATTGAACGTGCCTTAACGCACGGGACAACAGGAGAAGTTTATAACATAGGTGGGTGGAACGAATGGACCAATATTGATATTGTAAAACATATTTGTAATATTATGGATGAAAAGCGGCCTGCTTATGCACCCCATGAAAAACTTATCTCATTTGTTACAGACAGACCTGGCCATGACTGGCGCTATGCTATAGATGCTACGAAAATGCATAAGGAGTTAAACTGGAAACCAGTTGAAACTTTTGAAACAGGAATCAGAAAGACTGTAGAGTGGTATCTGAAAATAGAGATTGTTTAATAAATTAAAATTTGAAGTTGTTGACACTCTGTTGCAGGTATAATTTTTTAATAATATAAATAACTGGAGAAAAAAATGGGAAAAAAAAGGGCATTAATAACAGGAATAACAGGGCAGGATGGTTCTTATCTTGCAGAGTTTTTGTTGTCAAAAGGGTATGATGTTGTGGGAATGGTGCGCCGCAGCAGTAATGAGAATTTTAACAGAATAGAAAATATATTGAATAAAATAACAATTGAATATGGCGATTTGCACGATTTGTCTTCGATGATTCGTCTTGTTGAAAAATGTAAACCAGATGAAGTTTATAATCTTGCTGCTCAATCATTTGTTGGAGAAAGCTGGAACAGCCCCATATTAACGTCAGAGTATACTGCCGTAGGTGTTGTTAAAATTCTGGAAGCAATAAGAATTGTAAATCCGAAAATACGTTTCTATCAGGCCTCAAGCAGCGAAATGTTTGGCAAAGTGATGGAAACACCTCAAAAAGAGACAACTCCTTTTTATCCGCGCTCACCCTATGGTGTTGCCAAGGTATTTGGTCACTGGATGACAGTAAACTACCGGGAATCATTCAAGATGTATGCCTGTTCAGGTATTTTATTTAACCATGAAAGCCCCAGAAGAGGCCTTGAGTTTGTAACAAGAAAAATTACCAACGCAGTTGCGCGCATTAAACATGGATTAGACAAAGAACTATTTCTTGGAAATCTTGATGCAAAAAGAGACTGGGGATATGCAGGTGATTATGTAAAACTCATGTGGATGATGCTGCAGCAAAGTGAGCCCGACGATTATGTAATCGCTACAGGGGAAACCCATTCAGTGCGGGAATTTTGTGAAATTGCCTTTTCTCGTGTCGGATTGAATTATCAGGACTATGTAAAGATGGATGAAAGATTTATGCGCCCTGCCGAGGTTGATTTGCTGTTGGGTAGCCCCGAAAAAGCAATTAAAAAACTGGGCTGGAAAGTGGAAACTTCATTTACCGAGCTTGTACATATGATGGTTGATTCTGATATGGCATACTGGGAACGCCAGAAAAAACTTCTTGGTTAAAAATTTGAACAGGAATACCAGAGCTGATTAATTCAATGAAAGTATTGATTACAGGTGTGAACGGTTTTGTAGGAACGCACCTTTCAAACTTTCTATTGAATCAGGGACTTGAAATAACCGGCCTTGATTTCGCGGCAGCAGAAAAACCTTTTATGGTGTTGCATGCTGATATAACCAGTTATGAAGAGTTGACAAATGTTCTGGCTGATCAAAGTTTTGATTATATAGTTCACCTTGCCGCCTTTGCAAGCGTAGGCCAGAGTTTTAAAAATCCTTTAAAAGTTCATGCAATAAATTACCAGGGTACATTGAATTTATTAGAGATAATAAATCGTTCGAATAAATTGAAATCACATTTAAAAAAAATATTATTTATATCTTCCGCGGATATTTATGAGAACAGTGATCAACCTGTTAGTGAACTGTCTTCTGTTACTGCGACAAGTCCTTATACAGCTTCAAAGTTAGCAGCAGAGGTTCTCATCGAATACTATCAACAAGTTGAAAAACTTCCCATTATAACAGCTCGACCGTTTAATCATATAGGTAAAGGGCAAAGTCTTGATTTTTTTTTACCATCGGTCATTGAGCAGTTTAAAAAAGCGTTGCAAAAGGGTGAAAAAAGTTTAAATCTCGATGTTGGAAACATTGATATTATTCGGGATTTTCATGCTGTAGAAGATGTTTGTCGGGCTTATGGCCTACTTCTGGAAAAAGGAATTCCAGGTGAAATTTATAATATTGGCTCAGGTAAAGGTTATAAATTAAAAGAAATCATTGAAATGATTGCAGAAATATCGGGTATAGAAGTTAAAATAAGCGTAGATCCATCTAAATACCGCCCTGCCGATAAACCAGTTTTAATTTGCAATTCTAAAAAAATTAATCAACTTGGGTGGAAACCTGAGTTGACAATGGAAGAGATTATAAAACAAATGGTAATAGTGTAACTAAATGAGTAAAATTTTTGACATTCCTTTTAATAAACCAACTCCTACTGGAAAAGAGCTTTTTTATATTTCACAGGCATTAAATAATAATGCTCTTGCAGGTGACGGAGTGTTTACAAAAAAATGCGAAAAAATAATTCAAGAAAAAGCCAATGTTAAAAAAACTTTGTTGACTCATTCATGTACCGCTGCTCTTGAAATGGCCGCTATACTTGCAGATATAAAACCAGGAGATGAAATAATCATGCCGTCATATACCTTTGTTTCAACGGCAAATGCATTTGTATTGAGAGGAGGGATTCCGGTTTTTGTTGATATTAGACATGACACATTGAATATTGACGAGAAATTAATAGAGGCAGCCATCACAGAAAAAACAAAAGCTATAGTTCCAGTTCATTATGCAGGTATAGGTTGTGAAATGGATACAATAATGCAGATTGCCACGAACTATAATTTGATGGTAATTGAAGATGCGGCACAGGGGATATATGCCAAGTATAAAGGAAGACATTTGGGATCAATAGGTCATTTTGCAGCATATAGTTTTCATGAAACAAAAAATATTATATCTGGAGAAGGAGGTGCTCTATTAATTAACGATGATAAATTTATGGAAAGGGCTGAAATCATTCGTGAAAAGGGTACCAATAGAAAAAAATTTTTTCAAGGTTTGGTTGATAAATATACATGGGTTGATATTGGGTCATCGTTTTTACCAAGTGAAATTATCGCTGCTTTTTTATTTGCTCAGCTTGAACAAGGTGAAGAGATAACAGAAAAGAGAATTAGTATCTGGAACCGCTATCATGAAAATTTTAAACAACTGGAAGATTCAGGATTGCTTCGAAGACCAGTTATACCTCATGATTGTTCTCACAATGCTCATATGTATTATATTCTATTAAACGATAATGCGACAAGAAATGAAATGTTAAAATTTTTAAAAGAAAATCAAATATATGCTGTATTTCATTATTTACCGCTTCATGATGCTGAAGGTGGGAAAAAATTTGGAAGATCTTCAGGAACTTTAGGAAATACAATGGATTATTCATCAAGGTTGCTTCGGCTACCTTTGTATAATTGCCTTGCTATTAACGATCAGGATAGAATAATTTCAGAAATTATAAAATTTTTTAAGAAGCAATAAAAATATGAAAAAAATTGCAATTCTTCAATCTAACTACATACCATGGAAGGGATATTTCGACATGATTAACATGGTTGATGAGTTTATATTGTATGACAATGTGCAATTTACTAAAAATGACTGGAGAAACCGTAATAAAATAAAAACCTCAAACGGAGTTCAATGGCTCACTATACCTGTAAATCATAGCACCGATCAAATGATAAAGGATATAAGGGTTTCTCAATCAAACTGGAATCAAAAACACTGGAAAACAATAAAGCAAAATTACTCCAAAGCAAAATATTTTAACCAATATTCTGATGTTTTTGAAGAACATTATTTAAACATTAAAACAGATAATTTAAGTGAAATTAACAGATCTTTCATTGAAAAAATAAATGAAATTATTGGTATAAAAACAAAAATCAGCTGGGTTTGGGATTACGAAATTTCAGGCGACCGTGTGGAGCGCCTGATACAGTTATGCAAGGTAACCGGCGCCAATACATATCTCAGTGGCCCTGCTGCAAAGGACTATCTTGATGAATCTTTGTTTAAAAGCGCTGATATTGAAGTAGAATGGATGAATTATGCGGGATATCAGGAATATCCGCAACTGTACCCGCCTTTTGAACACGGGGTAACTATACTTGACCTCTTGTTTAATGTTGGAGATGATGCAAAAAAATATATGAAGAGCATTTAAAATGCATTTTGCCGATTCGAAAAAGCAATAACAGATACTATACCAATATGATGACAACGTTATTGCCGGGTGGCTATGGTTTTGTGTTGTTGGCAAATCGGAATTAAAATTGAGACATGATTTATGAGACTAACGGCTAAACAAATTGAAATGATACGCAATTCTATACGAAAAACATTTGGCAATGGTACTTCCATCTGGCTGTTTGGCTCGCGCATTGATGATTCCAAGCGCGGCGGCGATGTCGATATCTATGTGGAGCCCGCAAATGTGAAACCGCTCATGACCGTTTTGCAGTGCAAAGTTACTTTGGAAGAGTGTCTGGATTTGCATGTTGATTTGATTGTCAAAGAGCCGGGAAAAGAGAAGCCAATTTACAAGATAGCCAAGGCACAGGGGGCATTCCTGTGACGGATCATATACATTTAATTGCCAAACAATTAACGCATATACAGCGAATGCGCGAATATTTGTCGTATTCAACCGAACGAATTCAAAAAATCCTGCCAATAGCCGACTGGCAAACAGTGAGTTTTGAACAACATGAAATACTTGCAGCATTTCGTGTCCGCTTCAGTGAATTTCAGGAACATCTTGGCAAAACCTTGCGAGCCATTGCTATAGAAGAAGAAGTTGACGTGGAGCGTTTTGGTTCGGTTTTGGCCTTTATGGAAAAGCTGAAAGTAATTGATTCCTCTGATCGCTGGAAGCTTATTCGTGAATTGCGGAATGCAGTTAATCACGAATATGAAGAGAATAACGACCGGCTTATACAATTTTTCACAGAATTAGTCAAGGCTGTGCCAGAATTACTGGAAACACATGACAGGCTTGTAAAATTTTGCAGGGATGCTTATAACATCGGGAACCATACTTGACCTGTTGTTTAATATTGGAGATGATGCCAAAAAATATATGAGAAGTTTTTAATCAGTCTTTAAAAAATAAAACAATGAAAAAAATAGTTTATTCAATAATTGTGCCTATTTATAATGATGGGAATTTAGCGGAGAAATTCTGTGTTGAATTTGAAACAGTTTTCAGGAAATATTTGGGGAAAAAAGACATAGAGAAAAAAGTTGAATTAATATTTGTTAATGATGGGAGTGTCAATAATTCATGGCAGGAATTAACGGCGTTATTAAAAATATTTAAATTTGTAAAACTTATCAATCTTTCACGTAACTTTGGTCAACACATAGCCCTTTCTGCAGGCTATAAGTATGCATCTGGAAATTACGTTGGTATGTTAAATGTAGATATGCAGGAGCATCCTGATCAGATACCAATTGCCATTGAGTATTTAGTTAATAATGATTGTGATATCGTGACTGCAATTCGCACCAAGCGAAATGATTCCAGATTATCCATAATTTCATCGTATTTGTTTAACTTTTTTTTAAACAAGTTTACCGGATATAGTCAGCCGTTGAATGTAGGAACTCTGAGAATCATGAACAGAATATTTATAAATGCATATAATGAATTATCTGAAAAGTCAAGATATTTGCCTGGTCTTGAAAACTGGCTTGGTTTTAAACACGGTTATATAGATGTCGTTCATAACAAACGTAGTGAAGGTAAAAGTAGTTATAATTTTCGTAAAAGAGTTGCTTTGGCTGTAAACTCGATAATATCATTTTCTGATATTCCATTAAAGTTTTTTATTTTAATTGGAATGATTATTTCGGTTATAGGATTTTTATCAATTATTATTTTAATTGTAAATAAATTTATATTTCCAGGACGTTTGCCAGGTTATACCTCCACAATGTCAGTTCTGCTATTTTTAAGCGGAATACAAATTATAATTTCAGGTGTATTAGGTCTTTATATAGGGAAAATTTTAAAGGAAGTTCAGAATAGACCTTTGTATATCATTAAAGAGATACAAAGGTTTTAAGCAAACGGAAAATTTTATGAAAATTGATTTTAAAAATGAAGCAAGGTACGATGAGAAAAGAATTAGTGAGTTGATATTTAATATGGAAACAAGGGGTTTTGATTTGTTTCCGAATTATTTAAATAATCAGGTTAGCGATCATTACAAGAAATTGCTTGAATTTGCTTTAAATGACTATAAACCTATCGGTACGGAAAGAAGTTATCTGGATAAAAATCATTTGCATGATTTATTATGCAGAGATATTTCCTTTGATCGTCTTCTGGAGGATCCCCGATTACAACAAATTGTTGAGCCTTTTCTTGACTTACATTGGATTATGTATGCATTTACATCATCCTCGGTGCCACCCGAGGGAGAGAACTATGGTGGAAGGGTGCATGTGGACTGTCCCCGACAAATTTCCAACTATATTACCAACATGGGGATTTTATGGGCTTTAGATGATTTTACTCTTGAAAACGGATGCACCAAAGTACTTCCAGGTAGTCAACATACAAGATTAATTCCAGATGAGGAATTTTTTGAAAAAAATTGTTATCGGGTACCTTGTCCAAAGGGATCATTGATTATTTTTAATGCAAGAGTATGGCACAGGGCTGGTAAAAATATAACTAATGAATGGCGCCATTCGCTGACATTAAATATGTGCAGAGCATATATGAAACAGAGAATGGATTGGGTTAGGTTTATTCCGAATGAAATATCCAGTCAATTGAATAATCAAGCGCGTAGAATAATCGGTTTTGATACAAGACTGCCAAAAAATTTAGAAGAATTTTTTGTTCCAGACGATCAACGTCTATATAAACCAAATCAAGGATAATTTAAAAAAAGGAGACAAAAGTGGATATTAAAAAAGAAGTGATAGCAGCAAATATACAGGTACATTCCAGGATGGCTGAAACCTATGATAAGGAAGAGCCACATTTTAGATCTGAAAACATTGCCAGAGTGGAACGAATATTAAAGGAAATTTATGCTCAGTCAGGTACAAGTGCACAACTTGATATGGGTTGTGGTACAGGATTTATTATCAATATTGCAAAAAAATATGTGAATAAAATTACTGGTGTTGATGTAACTCAGCCTATGTTGGATAGGGTTGATAAATCTGGTAAATGTAATATTGAATTATTCAATTCTGATATTGGTGAATTCGAACCCATACCGGGTGTGTATGATATTGTAACTGGTTATGCATTTTTGCATCATCTCCATGATATAAAACCAGCTATGATTACTGCCTATAAAGCACTAAAATCAGGCGGTACTCTATATTGTGATCTTGAACCAAATTACTACTTTTGGGAATCAATACACAATCTTGAGAGAAATGGATCTTATGATCCTATTGTAAAAAGAGAAATTGAAATGGTTACTTATAAAGATGAAGATGTTGAAAAAAATTATGGTGTGCCAAAAGAGACATTCGATAAATCAGAATGGGGCAAGAATATTGCAGGTGGTTTTAAAGAAGAAGATGTAGAATCATTATTAAAAAATATTGGTTTTAACAAAGTAAAATTTATTTATCATTGGTATATCGGTCAAGCCTATTTAATAAATGATTACAAGGCTTCAAAAGAAGAAAGATTTCTATATGCAGACGTAATGAATGATATTTTGCATAAAACAATGCCATTGGCAAGAAATTTGTATAAATATATTGGATTTATAGCTTACAAATAATATATAACTCCATTATGGCATCGGTTTTATTAGGGTATGGTGAACTTGGCAGGCAAATAGAGCAGTTTCTTATTGAGATAAAAAATGAACAAACAATTTTATATTTCGATGATAATGCCTTTTCAAAAAAAATCAAGAACGCATACCCTTTCAATAGTTACAAAGATTCTCAATATAAATCCCTGGATTTTTATGTATGCCTTGGATATCTACATCTCAGTAAAAAAAAAAGCATCATAGGTGAACTGAAGGCATTAAATTTAAATTTACCTTCAATAATTCATCCAACATGCTATGTCAGCAAAACTGCTGAAATAGGTAATAATGTGTATCTTTATCCTTTATCGAACATAGATAAGAATGTTCAAATTAAAGACGGTACTTTAATTAATAATTCAGTAATAATTTCACATGACACTATTGTAAATGAATGCTGCTATATTTCTCCTGGAGCAGTTGTTTCAGGTTTTGTAAATATAGGTGAGGCCTCTTTTTTAGGTTCAGGGTGTGATATCTCTAATAATATATTCATCGGAAAGAATTCTAGAATCGGCATTGGTACAGTAGTTACAAAAGATTTGCCAGAAAATTCACATTGCGTAGGTAATCCCATGAAATTAGTAACAAGTTTGGATTTAATTTAATCATGCCTTTAGTAAGATTTGATGAATTGACTTATATTGAAATTGCCGGCATACTTTCAGATATAAAAAAAGCTGGATTGATATTACCTATTGGATGTACAGAGCAACATGGCCCATTTTTATCAGTAGGTTGCGATACTGCAATTGCCAGAGGTGCTGCAGAAAATCTGGCAAAGAACCTGAATACATCAGAAAAAGAGTACAGAGCATACGTGCTACCAGACTATTCTTACTCTCCAAGCCCTGGCGCAGAATTTATTCCAGGTACAATTTCAATGAGTTTTGATTGGTTAGGACAGGGTTTGAAAGAGATTGTGACTTCGGCAATCAAGACAGGTTGGAATTTTTGCGTAATAATGAATGGCCATGCTCAAAATATAGGCAGAGCCATTGAAACTTCAATGGCAGCCGCTCAAGGAGAACTGGGTAAGCCATTTCCTCTGGTTATAATAAATGTATATGAATATGCTTCAATATTCAATAAGCATGGCTTGACTCCATCATCGCATGCTGGCGAGGCTGAAATTGCATTATATTCATATTATACGGGGAAAAAAATAAACACTACAGGCAATTTTTTATTGAATCATGATATGCGTAACAAACCAGCTAATATATATGGTCTTTCCATCATGGAAAGAAGCCATGGTGGAATTATAACAGATGATTCAATAGATCTCAAAAGAGCAATTGATGTTTCTAATGAGATTGGTAGAGAAATTGATTCATTAATTATTGAGAAAATAATACAAAATCTAGATATATATTTTAAAGAATGGATTGATTAAGGCAGAAAATAAAATTATGAGATATTTATATATATTAACAACAATTATACTTACTATTTATGGCCAGCTTATCATAAAATGGCGAATGTCGTTAAAGGGTAATTTACCTGAGTCACTGAATCAGAAAATTATTTTTTTGTTCCTTAATCTTTTTGATCCATGGATGATAAATGATATTGGTCTGATTTAATGGAAAAAGATTAATGGCTTATTTATATGTTTTACTAACTGTCATATTTACAGTTTATGGGCAACTTATCCTGAAATGGCGGGTGAATATTAAACAAGTTAGCTCTAATATTTCAGAAAATAAAATATATTTTCTCATTCAAATGCTTTATGATATATATGTAATTTCCGGTTTTATAGCTGCATTTGCGGCATCGTTAACCTGGATGATGGCTATGAGAAAATTACAGTTAACCTATGTATATCCCCTAACGGTAGCCTTAACATTTTCTTTTATAACAATATTTTCAATATTATTTCTCAATGAGAATTTAACTCTATTTAAAATAATTGGTTTAGCATTAATATTTATGGGTATATATACAATTTCGACAGGAAAATAAAATGAGCAAGCATATCAAATTTGAAATTTTAAAATGTGCAAACTGTGGCAATACAAAACTGATTCAAAATATAGACTATATTCAATGTTCAAAATGTAAAACTATATATAATACAATAAAAAACAAAATTTTAATGTCTTATTTAATTTCAGAAGATATTGTAGATTCACTTGATAAATTTAAATATTTATTAAAGAGATATTATAAATTATATCAATTGCTTGTAACAATTATCAGCCCTGTATATGTTGGCAGTGAATTAAAAAAATTTATTAAAAAGTATGTTCAGAAAGATGAGAATTTTATATCAGTAAATTTGGGAAGCGGTAATAGCAATATATCTTCGTATGTTTCTAATATAGATATTTTTGCCTATGACAATGTAGATATGACATGTGATATTGGAAATATTCCAATAAAAGATAATTCTGTTGATGTAATAATCAATCAGGCTGTTCTTGAACATGTACCAGACCCTCAAAAGGTTGTTTCAGAAATTCATCGAATTTTAAAGCCAGGCGGAGTAGTTTACTGCGCAATTCCGTTTATACAGGGATTTCATGCTTCGCCGTATGATTTCACAAGATATACATTCGAGGGTATGAAATTACTTTTTAAAGATTTTGAAATGATAGAATTGAAACCAGTTGGCGGCCCTACATCAGGATTTTTATGGGTATTGCAAGAGTGGCTTGCCATATTATTTTCTTTTGGGTTCAAGCCTCTTCATAGCATATTTTTTCTTATATTTATGATTTTAACTTTTCCATTAAAGTATCTGGATATTATTTTGCTTCATTTCCATGGAGCAAAAAATATTTCATCTGCTTTTTTGTTCATAGGAAAAAAAGTTGAATAATAAATAGTTATAGTCATCGTTGGAGCATAATAAATTTTTTATAAAGAGAATAATAATTTATTCGATTAGGATTTTATTTTAATATTTGCCCATCAATTGTAATATCACCTATCATACATCCAAAAATTCTTGGATCTTTTCCCTTGCCATAAAATTCTCTTTTGGTTTTAAGAGAAATTAATGTCATTTTTTTTACGTTAAATGCTTTAATATTCATTCTTTTCCAACCGCCCGACAAAGTATCAATTTTTTCTTCAAATTTTCCAGATAAAATATCTATCGTCAAATCATCATACGGGCATTTATATTCAAATATTATATTACTTTTGGCATAGTTTTTTGCATGGGGTATAATCATGTATGAATCAGTCCCATGCATCCAGCGGAATGGAATTTGACCAGGCGGAGCCTCTCTTGGGTACCAGCCACTTTCTGGAAAAATATTTATATCCTTACTGTTATTAATACCAAGAAATGAAAGATCATCAATAAAATAATTATTGCTGACTTTTGTAAATTGATCATTAATTGAAAAAACATAAATACCATTATCGCTGCTTATAAAATTTAAATTTGGATTTCTTTTCAGTAATAGCAGAGCAAATTTATCCACTTTGGGTTGCAATTCTGTATTGTGTGCAACGATATACTTATAATCATTATTTTTAAGCCATTTCCATTGCTCTTCTGATAAAATGCCATTATTTAAACTTGACAAGAATAAAGCTATTCTGTCAATTGCTATAGGATAAACACTGCTGTGTCCTGTAAAAAGTCTTAAATCATATTTTAAGGCATACGTTAAGAATGTAGCATTATAGTAATGAGCACTTTGAAGCTGGAAAGGCAGTGTAATTATTTTATTTTGCTGAAACCCTATTTTGTTATATGCCTGGTTTTCTTTTTCAAAAAGATTTATGTTGGGTGTTGTATATTTGAAATTCCAGATCATAATTATTGATATAAATATTACTGCTCCCTGAATTAATAATTTTTGGTGTTTTATATTTTTTTTATCCAGAGTGAGTGATAAAATTTCAAAAATATATTTAATGGCGTACCCTAAAATAATTGCATAAAGTACTGATGTAACTGCCATAATTCTACCTGTTGTCCGTGTGCCATTAAAACCTGGAATATGATCAAACATCAATTGGAAAAAACCAACTCCTGTAACCTGATCAATTTTAGGTGCAAAACAGAGGTAATAACTCCAAAAGAACATAATCAGAAAAAAAATGATTTTCCTTTTTTCTTCATGATTTTCTAGTTTAGAAAAATATTTTGAAAATAAAAATGGAATAATTATTAATACGGTAAGGCCAAGGTTTACATTTTTTTCATTACCATTATTTATTTGAAATAAATTTTTTATATCAGGTGTATATACAAGTACTTCATTGATACTCTGACCGCTGTTCAAAACACTTGCCTTCATTATTTGTAAAATATATATTGCATATAATAAAACCCCGAATACTCCAATTGAGAACAAAATACTCATAGTTGTTTTATCTTTAAAAGAGAAAGAGTTGTCATTTAAAAATTTAAAGAATTTGTATGCAAGATATGGCGAGGTAATGAATAAGAACCAGTAAAACATTTGAAAATTTGCCGTCATGCATAGAAAAAATATTAAACCTGATATAAAAAAGTAGATTTTTTTGTATTCTGTTGTAGCCTTTTCAAAAAAGAGTAGTGCCAGAGGTATCAATGCCAGATCAACTCCATAAACCATTTCACCATAAAGAAATGATGTGCGAAAAGGTACCAGTGCAAGAAATAGGGACGATAGAAAAGATGCGATCCATGATTTTGTATAATAATAAACAAGTATGTACATGATTAAACCGGTGTATACATATGAAAGTAATAGTAGAATATTATAGGCTAAAATATCGCCGAACAAAAATGCTAAAAAGGCATTGATTAATGTAAATGGAAAAAATACCATCCCTTCACTGAATACTTTTGACTCTTTTTCTCCTGCATATTGGTAACCAGAATAGTATGGTGTTCTGCCTCTTTCCAGATTTGTTTTTACCAATGAATATCTGTAAAATTGTTCATGATGATCGCCTGGCTTCATCTGTATCACCTGGCCACCGGCTGCACCCGCCGGTATACCATCTGTAATATGTACCATAAAGTTTTTGCCAGAATAAAAGATGCCTACCGAAAGATAAATTAAAGATAATGATATTATCTTTTTTATTTTACCTGAATTTTCTATTAAAATATTCATCATAATTACCAAGTATATGTTCAGGTTGGCCTGACAAGATAATTATAAATTGCCAGACAAGTAATCTATTTATTTTAACATCGATGAGCCAAGCTGAATTCTATAAAACCGGTAAACATCTATCAGTTATTGTACGATTTTTCCATCTACTTTAATATCACTAACCATACATCCAAATGATCTAGGTTTGTTTTTTACATGATATTCTTTTGGAGTTTTTAGTTGAATAATCGCGATTTTTTTTATGTTTGATAGTTCTATTTTAATATTATACCAAGCATTGGTTAAATTTGTTTTTTTATAAAGTCACCAAATAAAACATCAATACTTAAATCATTATATGGGCATCTTATACTGCCATAAGAGAATTTATTGCAGAAAATGGAAAAAATACCATGCCTTCACTAAATGAATTTGAATATTTTTCGCCGGCAAACTCATACCCTGAATAGTATGGCAGCCGTCCGTGCAATATTGTTTTTAACCAATGAATATCGATAAAACTGCGAATGATGATCCCCTGCCATCATTTTCAACACCAAATTACCGATTGGCATAGCTGGAATCCCATCGTTAATGTGAAGCATGAAGTTTTTGCTAGAATAAAAGATGCCTACCGAAAGATAAATTAATGCTAAAAAAATGTATTTTTTTGTTTGCCCAATATTTTCTATGATACTATTCTCCAAATATATTATTTAAAAACTCTCCCCAACTCTGGCAAGTTAAATAACATTCAATGTTATTTTTTTAACAAAAAATCTATAAATTGTTCTCTGCTTTCCCCCCATGTTATCCATGGAATATTTTGTGATTTAGGGAATTGTTTGCTTTCATAAATATTAAGCCACTCTTTAACTGAATCTGCGAGGTTTTCTGGACTATCACCTCTGAAATAATGGGCGTTTTCGCCTGCTACCTCTCGAAAAACGGGTATATCGCGTGCAATAATGGGAATACTGTGTTGAGCAGCCTCGATAAGTGGTAGACCAAATCCTTCACCTTCAGAGGCAGAAATAAGGCAGGTTGAATTTTTATATATTATTTCAAGAAATTCATCGCTAATACCATCAAGCCAGAAAAGTTTTTTCTCTTTTTCAGAATGTAGATTCAATTTTTCAATGATTGTTGGAATTGTACGTCGCATATTTTCTGGTAACCCTTTCCATCCCTCTTTACCTACAATTATAAGATTTATATCATATCCATTTAACCATAATATTTCAAATGCAGATAAGGTTTGTAAATGCCCTTTTCGTGGCTCTATTGTTCCTACCATAAGAAAAGTAGGCCTTGATTTCATGGCTCTGATCAATGGTTCAATGTTATCAGGTAATCCACGCGAAGGCACTGAGTTTTCGAGATCAGCTCCCAAATGGAACCAACCGATGTCAAACGGCATTAATTTTTCAGGATTGTTATGTTTAATCCACATGCGCATTTCATCTGCTACCGCCTTGGAAATACAAACAGCACCGCTGAATTTGGAAATAGTCTCTAACCATTTTCGGTGCCCTATATCTGCTCCTGGCGGAAAAACATTCGGGTTTGAAACAGGTAAAAGATCGTATATTACAAAATATACTTTTACACCATTGAGATAAATCTTCTTCAAATAGCTTTCCTGAAAAGAAACAACTTGGGGTTGCAAATCAAGTCCAATAAAAAGATCTCCGGTCGTTGCATCAATTAAATCATCTTCAAGATTCAATGCAGGGCATCCTAAAAAATTGAGGGTAAATTTTCTGGCATACCGGTATCCGAATTGGTTTGATGTTGCATAAACTGGTTCGATTCGGTAACCGGCTGGTGGATTTAGCAATAGCTCTTTTAATATACTTCGTGTTACACGCTGAATTCCTGTCCTTATGTCTTGATGAACCAATTCCGAAACATCAATATAAATTTGATTTTTTCGTCCGGATGGGGGAAAATTGTGAGCCATAGCTTTAGCAAATCCCAAAATTTCTGAATCAGTTATTATGGAATTTTTACTTTGAGTGATCTTATTAATTGTATTGTCATAAGTGGTATTGTATTTTTCATAAAAGGTCTCAATTACTTTGTAATATTTTTGGGCGCAAATTTCAGGCTGGTGAAATTTTTTAATTTGAGAAAGGGCATTTAAACTAAGTTTCTTTTGTAATTGGTTATTGCTCCATAGTTCATCCATGGCATTTGCTAATCCGTGTTCGTCGATTTCCTCTGGAAGTAAGTAAACTTCTCCATGATTAAATTCGGCCATGGAACCATTGGCGTTAACGATGGTAGGAATACCATAATTTAAACAATCCAGTACCGCTGCTGAAGTTTCGCCTCTTGATAGTTTTCTTAATTGAACAGCCATATCGGCAATAAATAGATATTGATGATAAGTGCTTGTATCTACTTCGTTTGTGAATCGTATAGATTTTTTCATGCCACTATTTTTTATCATGTTAAATAAATTATAGCAGTATTCGTTATTTTGTTGACCGCCAATAAAAATTAATTTTGAGTTTTTTGATTGACTTAATTTTGAATTTAACCAGGCTTGAAGCAATAATATGTTTTGTTTACCTTCACCCAATAAACCAAAACTACATATTAAAAAATCTTCTTTCTCAAGGCCCAGTAAATTTCTAATTTTATTTTTATTATTTTCAAAAACTTGTGGATGTGCTCTTAAAAGAGGAATTGTTATCCATTTTTCAGTGACTGAATTCCCGTACCAGTTGAGAGCTAAATTTTTTGGATATTCTGAGTGAGCAATAATGCCTATTGAATTCTGTATTACTGTTAAATTTACCGGATATTTCCATGCGATATCCCAGATGTTATTGCATTTGGCAAGGTCAATCAATGAATTATATCCATGAGAATGATATAATTCATTTTTCCAGAAATTATACTTATTTGCATTACTACCTTCCATATGAGCATATATATGACCTAAAAAAAAGTCATGTAGAACAACTATACCAGGTATTATTTTTAATAGATCGAACATATGTTCATGTGCTGTTGAGTTCCCAAAGTGATATATTACTCTTTGATAATTATGTGAGTTTTTTTTGAACCACATAATATCGTGAATTTCTAGGTGATTCTTTATCCAGTTATCAGAAATGTTAGTTTCAGGGACTATTATATCGATATCATAATATTCAGCTAAAACTGGTAAAAGTTCTGCACTGTAATCAGAAATACCGCTTTTTTCTGGTCTTAATGGAGAGAGGTATGCTACTTTAGGTTTGTGTAAAATTTTACTATTATTAACTATTTTTTTTAATTCCTGTTTATGCAGTGAAAATATTTTCTCATATGCTTCTATACACTTTATCGCACATTTATCCCATGAGAATTTTTTTGATTGTTTAAGTCCATTTTCAATCAATTTCAATCGAAAGTCATTATCTGTTAATACATGTTTTATTTTTTTTGCTATTGAAGCTTCGTCGTAAGGATCAAACAAGGCATCCTCATTTTCAATTACTTCTGGAATACTTGATGTATTAGAGGCAATAACAGCAGCACCGCAAGCCATGGCCTCCAAAACTGGAAGGCCAAATCCTTCATGCCATGAAGGAAATACAAACAAGTAGCAGATATTGTATAACGAAATTAAATCCTGATCGGTAATATATCCAGAAAAAATTATTTCTTCTTCTCTTATTCTATGTTCTTGTGAAATTTGTTTTAAACTTTCGACAAAATTTTTTGAAAATTTACCGCAAAGTAATAATTGAAATGACGAACGTATTTTTAAATCAATAGTAGCATAAGCCCTGATCAAACGTATCAGATTTTTACGAGCGTCGTCTCCGCCAACATACATTAGAAATGGTTTGTTTATTTTGAACTTTTGAATAATATTTTTTTCTTCATTTGCAGATAAGGTCAGTTGACAAAATACTGGATCAATTGCGGCAGAAATATTAAAAGTTTTTTCCTGAGGCAATTTCAATAAGTTGACAGCCTCGATGCATGTTGCTTGAGAAATTCCAAGCCAACCTGTTGATCGTTTTAAATGTTCTATTTTTTCAAGATAATATTTTTTATATAATTGATTATCATCCAGGTAATGCTTGCGATATACAAAAGGAATAAGGTCATACACTGTAACCAATGTTGCAAAAGAATTGTTAGTGCTGCAAACACTTGTAATTGCATCATCTTCGAAGCCTTCAAACAGGCTTGTTATGTGAATAATATCCGGATTTAGGCTTTGAAAAAAACCTAATTGTATTGATTCAGAGATAGATCTCCGTATTTCATTGCTACTATCCATGTAACAAACTGCTTCGGGAGCCTCCCAGATTTGAATCTGTTCCTGCGGAATTAAACCATAAAATTCAGATCTTATGGATTCAATAGTATCAGGAAACAAACCTGATAATGCAATAATAATTTCATGTTCACTATTATTTTTAATTATTGCTTTTACAAGCGAAAGTGTGTATCGTCCTATTCCCCGAAACCGGCTATTGGTCTGGGCCCCCTGCATATCGATAACAATTTTCATAATGACTAATCTCCTGAGCTATTGCTCCGGAATTTTTTTAACTTTTTATAAAAAAATTTTGTTTGTTCCGACATTTGAGCATTATCCACAGAGTGCTGATTTGATTTTTTCTGATTTAACATATTATTTTGAATCGGGTAAATTGTAGTAACCACCTTAGCTGCTAGATTGTTATTGATAGAAAATGTATGAAGCCGTCTTTTTAAATATGGAATTTTGTTAATGATAAATCGAAATATTCTTTTTAATAAAGGTCGCTGTAAAATAATGATAATTGCTTTAGATAATAATGTTTTTAATATATTTTTTAAACTGTTTTTAATTGATATGATAATGTTTTGTAAAAAATTTGTGATTTTCTTTATTCCAAAAACCGTTATTCTCATTGGATAAGTAATTTTCCATGATTTAGAATTAAAAATAGCATTTAATTGAAAATTCAGTTTATTTATAAGTTCATTATTGTTGTGTATTTCATGATCTCTTTTATTGATTTCATTTCTTGCAAATACTAAATCAGCATTTATTTTTGCAAGGTGTGATTGATATAGATGCACTGTATGTAACAATTCAAAATGACTTTCAACGAAGCGACTTGCTTTAAATTTGGCATCTAATAATGCATCTTCAAGCTTTTTATTCACAACAATTTGATCATCTATAGTTTTTAACTTTATGTTTAAATGTTCTACTTTAATTTTGGTTTCAGATAGTAGATTTGCCAAGTAAATATTATGTTCCAATTTGGAAAAAATATCTTTATTTAATTTGTCATTTTTTTCTCTGGCTTCTTCAAGTTCGCTGTAAACCTCATCGATTTTGTCATTACTGTTTTTTAAATTAATTGTTAGTTGTTCGATGGTTGATTTTGATTGGTTAAGAAGATCTGTAAGATAATTGTTATGATTTTGTTTAGCGGTTAGTTCTGATTTTATTTTTTCGTTTGTTGTCTGATTTGAGATTCTTTCGTTTTTAATCTCGGTAACTTTGTTAGCTAATTCGGACTCAAGCCGAAAAACGACATTTCGTACATATGAAATTGGGTTAGATTCATTTTTTCCAGATGACTTTGATTTTTTTAAATAATTTGGATCCATTTGTTTTCTTAAGGAAATGATATCATTAATTTCCTGCTGAGAATATCCAGATTGAAGAAAGTAGCCATAAACCTCATTTTCAATTTCCAGAAAAAAATTTTTATCTTCTCTGGTAAATATAGACTGTGTAACTGAACAATCAGAAAATTCAAAACCTGGGTGATTAAACTTTTCAAGATCAGCAGAAATATTTTTTTTATAGGTTTGCGATAAACTTAGTTTATCAATATTTATATCCATATCAACCCATTTTAAATTTTCGATTAAAGAAAAGCACCAATTTGCATAAAAAAGAAGATAACTTTGTTTTGATGTGATTTTTTGATTCCTAAAAAATAGAATTTCCTTAAAAATATTTTCATTATGAAATTCAACAAAGTTTATTTCACTCTTGATTTTATTGAAAAATAAAGTTGTGTTTTTTGCATTTAGAATAAGTAGATTAATTGTATCAAAGTAATCATTAATTTTATATGACCACCATTGATCCCATGGATTTCGCCATAAAAAAATATTTAATGCATCAAAATTTTGCGCCATATATTTTGCTCTAGCATAGGACCGTGTGCATTGAATCATCGGTCTGCCCTGCGCTTGCTTAATTAGTAGCGTGAAGTAGGATAGTATTCTATTTTCCGTTCCGGAGACATCAAAAAAAGTATCATAACAAAACTCTTTTTGAAATATGTCTTTGATTTCATCCCAAATATGATAAAATTCATAAAAATAAGGTTTTTCCATATTCGGATGCCTTAATTGATTCATTTTATCTTTTTCGTAAGTAACTAAATCTTTGCGGTCAATTTTATGAAGAAAAAACTCATTGAGCGGTTCCTGATAGCACCAATAACCATTTGCGGATTCTCTGAATTTATTAAATAAATACGTACTTCCAGATCTAAAAAGCGAATGGATTATAATAGGTTGATTGGCTTGGTGTATATGATTCATATTAAATTTTTTATAAAAATTTCCCCTCGTAAATCTATAAGACCTGCTCCAATGGTTGCATTTTCATCGTTTAGAATTTTTAGAATATAAACGTCTAATCTTCGATGTAAAAAAACAGTACCTTCGTCATGATCCTCACGAACTCCACAATTAAAATAATATAAACCAGGAGCAAGATTGTTGTTCAATTGAAAGGAGACTGTAACACGACTTCCTTTGAGATAGGTATTATTGTACTTATTAATGCAGGTGGAATCAGTGCCATAAATAGATATACCTTCAGCTGTTTTTAACATCATAGCAAAAATTGGATTTGATACATTTTCATTAAATTCAACACTATATTTTACTATAAACGGTTCGTTGTTATATATAATATTTATTTTCTCTTCATTTTTATTTAATATTTCAAAATTGGATATATTGGCTCGTCCATCTCCATATGCTACTTCACAGCTGCTAGCAAGCATTTCATCAAAATATTTTAAATCTTTTTTTTGAGGACTATTTGTAAATTTAGTTTTTCCAGGTTTTACATTAAATAAATATTTTTCATACTCTTCACATACTTCTTTGGCGTTTCCTTGCTTTTGCATAGTGCCTTCTGCAATGAATATCGCTTTACTACAAAGCGTTTTAACGCTTTCAAGGTTATGACTAACAAATATGAGCGAGGTTCCTTCTTCTCTATATTTTTCAATTCTTTGAAAACATTTTCTTTGAAATGAGGCGTCCCCTACAGACAATGCTTCATCAATAATAAGAATATCGGGTCTAATTGCGGTTAAAGCTGAGAATGCAAGTCGGACATGCATACCGCTGGAGTAAATTCTGATTGGTTTATCGAAATAGATACCAATATCTGCAAAAGTTTCTACTTCGTGTATACTATTTGAAATTGTTTCCGGAGAATGTCCATACAGTGTCATAATTCTTTTAACGTTGGCTCTACCGGTAAAGTCTGGATGAAATCCTGTTCCTAATTCCAGAATCGATGATATTCTACCATTTATCTTTAAATAACCCTCTGTTGGTTTTAAAACACCGGATAAAATTTTTAAAAGGGTACTTTTTCCAGCTCCATTTTGACCAACTATCCCTAAAGATTCTCCAGGTTTAATATCAAAACTGATATTTCGAAAAATCCATGTTTCAGTATCAGCCCCTATGGATTGATTAAACCAGTTTAAAAAACGTTTACTTTCATTACTAAAGCTTTTGTAGGATTTACTAATATTTTTGACATGAATTAACAGGTTTTCGTTCATATATTGGTTACTTAATGTTAGGTATAAGATTTCCTAATTTTGTTGGTAATTCAACCAATCCGCCGAAAGATAAAGTATTTTTGCTGTAAACGTTAATTTTACCATTTTCTTGCCAGTGGGCCAGCATTTTGGGTGGATTCAAGGATGAATCATATATAGAAAAACCATAAATGTATGTATTTGGAAAAAGATTTAATTGAACATGAAATGAAAATTGGTGTTTTCCAGGTTGTATGCTACCAAGCTCATGTTTCATCAGATCATTATTTGTACCATAAATCCAGCGATGGGACTCATCATAAATATGAATTCCAATGGATAATTTTTTAATAGTGCAATGAATGGAAAACAAAAAAGAAAGTTCAATCCATTCCCCACTTCCTACGAATTTATCTTTAGATGCTAACACTTCAATATCCAGGTTTTCTGGATTTTCGTTAACAAATAAAGGTCGATCATCTTTAATCCATTGGTATGGTAATGCCGGGAGTTTTAAGTCGATATTTGAGTCGTTTCGGCGCTGAGTTGTAATTTGTTGCGCAAAATTATAAAGTTTTATGTCATCTTGATTTAGAGATTCAAGTACTTTTCGTACATTTGGCGATAGTTCATTTACTTTTGTTTTTTTAGATGTGATATTTAAAAATGGAAGCTTCGGAGTTTTTTCCAGAGAAAATATATCCTGAGATAGTTGCTCTATAAAATTATTTAGATTTTCAAAAAATCCAATATGAGTAAACTGGGAAAGCCCATAACATGCTTTAGTAAAAAGATCATTACGATTGAGAATATCATTGGTTTTAATTTTTGAAAAATGTCTGGTATATAAGTTAGAAATGTTATCTTGCAGTAGCTCTCCTGTAATATCTTGTCCATCACTTTGAAAAAATCGTTGAATACTTTTTTTTAGGGTTATGTGTTGTATATCATGTGAAGGAATATCGTGAAAGGCAAAATCCATCCATGATAAAATACGGTCAATGGGATTTCTCAGAACGGTAATATGTGTATATCTGGTATCAAGATTTTCATTATCAAAAAAATGAAAATGTCCACATATAACTTTAAAATAACTATATTGGATTAATAAATCCTGGTATCCGCCCGTTAAATTGGGAGAAACATATCGATTGCCTAATAAAGCAGTAAACCATTTATTGAGTGATACTCCTGCAGTTTTAGGCATATGGTCAAAAATAATCTGTCTGTTAAAAAAAGTATTAATCATCGTAATTTATATTTCTCCTGATATTTTTTATAAGGCATCTATAATTTCATTAGAACTTTTTTTAAATAAATGGTATGCGATAAATAAAAAAACAAGGTTTATTAGGCTTATGATAATTAATTCATCAAGATCCGGTGGGTTTCCGTACACTAATATTGATTGATAGCCCCTAACAATGTAATACATGGGATTGAGTTTTAAGTACGGTTGGTAGTATGGCGGAATAATGTCTAGTGTATATACAATTGGTGTTAACCAGTAAAGCATTTGTAAAACCACAGAAGCAATTTGAGCTACATCCCTTATAAAAACATTGATAATTCCCAAAATTAATCCAAGACCTGCTCCAAATAGACTATTTTGTAAAATTAATATAGGAAGATAAATTATTGAAAATGTAAAGTAGTTTCCTAAAAGAATATTTATTGCAAGAATGCAAATTAAAAGTATTAAATGATTAATTAATGATTCCCCAAGTGTTATTACAGGTAGACAAATTTTGGGAAATGTAATCTTTTTTATTAGAGAACTGTTAACAATAAATATGTTTAAGAGCTTATTTAGCAAGTCATTAAAAAACCACCATGAGGAAACTCCGGCAAGTAAATAAATTATATATGCATATTTGTCGTCTACTTGGGTATCAGATATTCTTGCATGCATAATTGAGGATAAAACAAAGGAGTAAATGGCAACTATTGCTAAGGGATGGAAAACAGCCCATAGAGCACCTATTTTGCTTTGTACATAATTCTTTTTAAAATCGTAGACAATATTTTCTAAAATAAAAAAACGGTATTTCCAGATGGCATGAATCATAATATTTTTCCTTACTAATCAATTATCAGGTTTTCATTGCTTATTTTAAGGCAATTCCATCCATCAGTGGAATTTTTTTAACTTGCAAAAAAATTAAATAAACCTTTGCAAAGTATACCTTCTTTAATCGGTATACTTTGCCGTTATATTTAGCTTTTTCGAGTTATTTCGAAATTGTATAACCTGTAATTATTATATTTGTATCCGCACTAACTCTTGCAGTAACTTCAAGATCATCGACAGGCTCAGTTAAACTAAAATCAACTGAAGCCAAATCTATATCTGTGTCAGTTTCAGTTTCAGTAAAATTCTTCATTAATATTTCACTCGTTGCGATTGCTACGGAACCTTTATTTTTTGCAATAACAATTAAAAGTTTTCCTTTTTGATTATTTAAAACCTTTCCATTGATCGTTAAATGATAATCGTTGGCGTCGAAAGGTTGATAAGGACCGTACATTAAAAATCCTTCTTTGTTTTTTGTGACCAGACCAGCAGGTGTTTTTTGACCAACTTGAGTGTAAATTAAATTACTGGATGCAGGCAAATTTAATTCATCTAAATAAGGAACTCCCGCCGCAGTTTTATTTTTTTTGCAGGCAATAATACCAAACACCATAAAACCAATAATCAAGCCCCGAGACATTATAATTTTTCTTTTCATATTTCCTCTTAGAATTTTTTTAATAACTTACTTTGTATAATAAATTTAATTTGGTTCGTATTGTCAATATTTTTACTTATATGATTTTATTCTGTAAAAATATTTTTATACCATGGAAAGAGCAATTTTTTTATTTCGGAATGAGAATGTAGAAATATTAAGAAAAAGTTTTATTATAAGAAGGCAAAATTATAAAAAAGTTGAATTAGGAGGAAATAATCTGGCTCTTCATTTACTCATTCAATAGCAACTTCAGATATTTTCCATATTCTGTTTTTGCTAATGTACCAATAGCTTTTAATATTTGATCCCGATTGATCCAGTTTTGCCGGTAGGCAATTTCTTCAAGGCAGGCAATTTTAAGTCCTTGACGATGTTCTACTGTTTGTACAAACTGACTTGCTTCTATTAAACTTTCATGGGTTCCAGCATCAAGCCAGGCAAAACCCCTTCCAAGGTTTTCAGCAAAAAGCATTTCATTGTCAAGATATTGTTTTAAAATATCTGTTATTTCCAGCTCTCCTCTTGCAGATGGTCTTACTTTTTTTGCATATTGCACTACATTGTTGTCAAAAAAGTAGAGGCCTGTAAGGGCAAAATTCGAGCGGGGTTTTCCAGGTTTTTCTTCAATAGAAATTGCTTTCCGGTTTTGATCAAATTCAATTACTCCAAATCGTTCGGGATCTTTTACCTGGTAGGCAAAAACAGTTGCTCCTTTTTCCCGGCTGACCGCATTTTTTAAAAGTGTACTGAATCCGTGACCATAAAAAATGTTATCTCCGAGAACCAGAGCGGCAGAGTCACTTTTAATAAATTTCTCGCCCAGTAAAAATGCTTCAGCAAGTCCGTTGGGTTGTTTTTGTGTAATGTATTCAATGGTAATGCCAAAATTATCACCGGTACCCAGCAGTGTCTCTATATTCTTGATATCCCGAGGCGTTGAAATGATTGCAATTTCCCTGATTTTGGCCAGCATCAGAACAGACAACGGATAATAAATCATGGGCTTATCATAAACAGGCAAAAGTTGTTTGGATACCGCTGCTGTGACAGGATACAATCGGGTGCCGCTGCCTCCCGCTAAAATAATTCCTTTCATTATATCAAGGTTATGATCTGATTTCAAATGTCAATCTTATAAAAAAGTGCTTATTATCTGATTTTTTCTATTTTAGATAGACTGTTTGGCTTAAATTCATCCGATGACATTGCATATCATGAAGATTTTTTTAAACGGTCTCTCACTGCTGTCTCCGCATACAGGTATCGGCAGGTATACCAAATCACTTGCATTTGAACTAAAAAGAGAAAAGTCGATTGAGCTGACACTTTTTTATGGATTCGGGGTAGACCAGAAAATACGGGAAAGTCATCACAGGCAGATATCGTCGTTAAAAGAGTTTGTAAAAAAATATACTCCCGAAAGTGCGGCTCGGGCCTTTGAACGATGGATTTTGTCCAGAAGCTTCAAAAGGTATGAATCGCAAATTAAGCCCGATATTTATCACGAGCCAAACTACTTGTTATTTCCATCCAGAACACCCTCGGTAATAACTGTACATGATATTTCCTTTATAAGACATCCAGAAACTCACCCCAGAGCCAGAATTGTAGTAATGAACCGTTATTTTAAGGAATCACTATTGAGAGCTGCGGCACTGATAACGGATTCAAATTTTACTGCCAGAGAGTTGATTTCAGTGTTTCCAGAGGTTTCTGATAAAGTTCATACTGTTTATCTCGGTGTTAATCAACAATATTCGCCGGTTTCGCTATCTCAAAAAAGTATGACTTGTGAAAAATATGGTATAGAATCCGGAAAATATATTTTAACGGTAGGAACTCTTGAACCAAGAAAAAATCTGAATTTGTTATTTCAAGCGTATCAGGAGCTTCCCGAAGATTATAAAAATCGATATAAATTATTTGTTGTCGGCATGAAAGGATGGAAGACAGAGTCAATCTCTTTAGAAATGAAAACTTTAATTCAAAATGGAAGCTTGATTTTGCCTGGATTTATTGATGAAAATGATATGCCGGCGATTTACTCCGCCGCATCATGTTTTGTCTATCCATCTTTATATGAAGGGTTTGGTTTGCCTTCGCTTGAGGCAATGGCTTGTGGTACTCCAGTGATTGTCAGTAACGCATCGTCTTTACCTGAGGTAACAGGCAGGGCAGCTGTTCTGGTTGCCCCCGATAATAAAACACAACTGGCATCAGCGCTTTTTAATTTTTTAAATGATCGAAATATGGCTGAAAAATATTCTGCTATGGGTATAAAGCAGGCCAAGAATTTCACCTGGAAGAAGTGCGCTGAAGAAACTGTAAAGATTTATGAAAGTGTGCAAAGGAAATGAAAGTATTACATATTTACAAAACCTATCATAGCGACACCAGAGGTGGAATTGAAGAGTCGATCAGACAGATTTGTCTTCAAACTGCAAAAGCAGGTGTACTTAATACTGTTATAAGTTTAAGCAAGAAGATTAAAAAATGTGAAACAATTCAATTACCTGAATGTACTTTGATCAGATATCCGGTAACTTTTGAAATTTCATCAAATCCGGTTTCTATATCGCTTCTTTTTGATTTTAAAAAATTGATTAAAGATAAAAATATACTGCATTACTATTTTCCGTGGCCTTTCGCTGATATACTGCATTTATTTGCTGGAAGAAAAAAAAAATATATACTTACCTACCAGAGTGATATTATAAAACAACGTTTTCTTATACATGTATACTCTTTCTTAATGCGCTGGTTCATTAAAAAAGCAGATTATATTACTGTGAGTTCAGAAAATTATTTTAATTCAAGCCCATACATCTGGAAATTTGAGCAAAAATGCAGAATAATTCCTCTGGGAATTGATCCTGCAAGTTACCCCGAAGTAAAAAAGAATAGTTTGAAATTACTTGATAAAAAAACAGAAACTAACTTTTTTTTGTTTATAGGTGTTTTACGTTATTACAAGGGGCTTGAGTATCTGATAAAGGCTGCGTCAGGGACACCTTTTAAAATTATAATCGCCGGCAAAGGGCCAATGGAGCAAAAACTGAAGCATGAGGTAAAGTCTTTACATTTAGAGTCCCAGGTTATTTTTCTGGGTGCAGTTACCGAAGAAGAAAAGATTGCTTTATTAAACAAGTGCCGGGCATTTGTGTTTCCTTCTCATTTACGTTCAGAGGCTTTTGGAATCAGTCTGTTAGAGGCGGCCATGTGCGGGGTTCCCATGATCACCTGTGATATTGGCACGGGGACAACATTTATAAATATTCATGAAAATACAGGCATAGTAGTGGAACCAGAAGATGATGTTCAATTACGGGCAGCGATGAATCGTTTTTATAAGGATCAAAAACTTGCTGAAAAAATGGGCAAAAATGCAAGAGAACGATTTTTAAATGTATTCACTGCTGATAAAATGGGTAAACGATTTCTTGATATCTATCAGAAGCTTGATAATTTATAAAAACCATAGTTTTTTCTATTTAAATTTTGAAAAATGGATTTGAAATGCTGAATAGAAAGAGATGTTTGACACTAATATGTCAGCATATTATTATTTTGTAAACTCAATAGGAGAATTTATACTATGATTAATGTTATTTTATCGGGTGGAAGCGGAACACGATTATGGCCTGTAAGCCGAAAGTTGCTGCCCAAACAGTTTGTGCCCATATTTAATGGTCTCTCTTTATTTCAAAAAACAGTTATTCGAAACAGAAAAATATGCAGTAAAACCATTATACTCGGAAATACAGATCAATATTTTTTAGCAGGTGATCAGTTGCACCATCTTTCTGATTTTCAGGAAGAGCAATACAGGTTTATTCTGGAACCATTTGGTAAAAATACTGCCCCTGCAATTGCCTTTGCCTGTTTTGTTGTAGATCCTGATGCCATCTTACTGGTTACCCCATCAGATCATCTCATAAAAAATGAAACCCAATACCAGAAAGCGGTACAAAAAGCTTCAGAACTTGCAGAAGAGGGTTATCTCGTTACTTTTGGAATTAAACCTGAGTATCCTGAAACCGGTTATGGCTATATTCATACAAACGGTAATGAGGTTCTTGGTTTTAAAGAAAAACCAGATCTTGTAACTGCGCAAAGTTATTGTGAATCAGGAAAATATTTCTGGAACGGTGGTATGTTTTGCTTCAAAGCGTCGGTTTATCTTGAGGAACTGAAAAAACATGCTCCTGAAATTTATAGTTCTTCCCAAAATGCTATCATGCAGTGTGCGCAGAATCAACCGGCCTCTATTTCACCTGATTTGATGGCATTGATACCAGATGACAGTATCGATTATGCGGTTCTTGAAAAGAGCAAAAAAATCCGTGCAGTTTCGGCTGATATGGAGTGGTCTGATATGGGAAGTTTTGACAGTATGAGAAAAGAACTTCCTGTTGATAATAATGGAAATACCCGGGCAGAAGGTTTTATCCAAATAAATTCTAAAAACAATCTGGTGATATCAGAAGGGCGAATGATAGCTGCCATTGATGTAGAAAATATGACCATTATTGACACTCCCGATGCTCTTTTAATTGCACCTCAAGGCAGCGGGCAGAAAGTAAAAGATATGGTACAGATGATCAAAGAGACAGGCTCTGATATTCATGAAACCCATTTGACTGTACACAGACCCTGGGGAACCTATACTGTACTTGAGGAGTCCGATAAATACAAGATAAAAAGAATCGTTGTAAAACCAGGAAAGAGACTCAGTCTGCAAAAACATTTTCATCGCAGCGAACACTGGATTGTCGTAAGTGGAACCGCCGTGGTAAGAGTCGGTGATGTAGAAAATGTGGTCCAGATTAATCAGTCCATGTATATACCTATTGGTACCCCTCACCGTCTGGAAAATCCTGGAAAGGTAGATCTTGTACTTATTGAAGTGCAGGTGGGTCAATATCTGGGTGAAGATGACATTGTCCGCATGCAGGATGATTTTAACAGAATGAAATAAAAGATTTTGAATATTGCAGACTTTATATATAGTTGTTAAGTACATAGATCATGCAATGACAAAATTTTAATTATTGAGTTATAAGAATTAATGAATGAAGAAGGTTTTAAAGAGATAAATTTTCCATATTTATTACCACTTCATTTTGAAATAAAAAAACTGATCAATTATCTTTTTGTACTTTTTGCTTTGACACTTCCTTTTTTTAGAAGTGCTGTTTCTGTTTTTTCGGGTGCAATAATAGTGCTTTCTCTTTATTTAATCTTTGGCAGTGTTTTTTACCGAAATGAAGAACCTTTTTTTAAAAGATTGCATGATATATTTCACCAGAGTATGTGGCGAACACCTTTTTTGCGCTCCCTCTGGTTTTTTACTCTTTTTCAACTTTTTACTTTTTTATGGAGCAGTGATCTGGGAGCTGCCGTAGCGAACACGAAAAATTATGGTTTTTTTATTTTAATACCTCTAATTGCTTTTGTCTTTGAAAAAAAATATCTGAAATATGTCATTATTGCATTCAACACTGGTTTGTTATTTCATATAACGGCATCCTTGTTGCACTATTTTCAGTTTGTGCACTGGAAAAAAAATATAAACCCAACAGACCCATCGGTGTTTATGAACAGGCTTGATTATACTTTTTTTCTGGTATTTGCTGCTTTATTGATGCTTTATACAGCAATTTTCAGAATTGTCAATGAAAAAAACAAATTAAAAAAGTATCGCGAGAACACTCTTCTGATTCTTTTTTCAGTCTTGTTTATTACAATGATATTTTTTCTGCAGGGTAGAACAGCTCAACTTGTGTTTGTGTTTGTATTGCCGTTTGTCTTTTATTTCAGCATTCCGAAAAGATACTTTTACATTTCTATTGTTTTATCTGTAATTACTGTTATTCTTGTTTTAGCTTCAGCTTATTATCTCAGTCCGAATTTTTCTGATCGAATAGATAAAACACGCGAAGAGATCAATTTAATAGCATCTGATAATGATGAGAAAATTACCTCTTCGATTGGTCAACGTATTGTAGCCGTAAAAATTGGTTACACTATATGGAAAAATAATATTTTTCTGGGTGTAGGTGCAGGAGATATTTTGTCTAAAATGAACCTTGAAATAAATGAAAGATTTAAAAACAACAATCTGATTCACCGCCCTGAATTTGTAATATCACATACCCACTTTCACAACCAGTATATTCAGATTCTTGTCGGCTCCGGACTGACCGGACTTTTTCTTTTCATGTACCTGTTTTTTCAATTCTATAAACAGTGCGCAAAAAATGATTATCTGCATGGATTATCTCTAATAATTATTTTATCATGTTTTTGGGCATTTTTTACGGAACCCTATTTACAGAAACAGCTTGTTGCTGCTCTTCTGACATTAACAATGGGTTTTGTATACCAGCAGAGTCTGGAATCTGAAATCTGATATTTTACTGTTTATTATGGCCGCCTGTGTGCACCTGAAATATTTTCCTTTGCGACGCCTTGAAATTTAGAATGCCTGCAAAAAACTTTCCATTTTGATTTTAGAAAAATAAATTTTTAAAGATGGTTTTTTTTTCTTTTTTTTAATCTTTCTTTAACTCTTTGTTCAACAATTTTTTTCATATGTTCTGCAAATTTTGGATACTGTTTCAGAATTTTATCAAGATCCATTTTTTCCAGAAAATAAAGGTCACAATATCCTTTTGTACGTACACTTGCGGTACGAGGCTGATCAAGCACGAGCGCCATCTCGCCTACAAAACTACCATCGGTCAGGGTTGCATATATGGTTTCTCCGTCTTCGCTGACAACATCCACCTCGCCGCTGCTGATGATAAACATGAAACTTCCGGTTTCGCCTTTTTTTATAATAAATGTACCTGGAAGATAAACAACCGGACGCAGCTCCATAACTATATCTCTGAGCAGATTTTCACCTGCATCTCTGAAAAAAGGAACTTTTTTTATTAAATCTTTTCGCATAAAAAGAGCAATATCGGTTTTTAAAGGTTCGGGTATTTCATTCAAGAACCTCTCTTCATCATGACCCATGCGGCTCTCCCAGAGATGCTCGAAATATTCCTGTACCTTTTTTTGCATGGTTTGCGGAATGGAACGGTATTTTAAAAAGGCGCTGATCTCTTCCATTTTTTTACGATAACCGGCCCGCACCATATCAATGTTCGAAAGCAGCCCGGCTATATTTCCGATAATAAATCCATAGCTGCCGGCACCACCCAGCATAACCAGAATGGTATAATATCTCTGCACAGTAGTCGTGGGTGTAATATCTCCGTAACCTACGGTTGTCAGTGTGGTTACTGCCCAGTAAATTGCGTATGAGTATTTTTCAGCAGAAGAGATATCATCAATCGGTATCCCACCCAGAATAATCCATCCGCAGGCTACCCAGTGTGTAGCGACCATCAGTATAAATAAAAAATTTATCAGACGATAGATCGAAGGATTAATCATATGGTGTCTTTGAAATGTAGAGATAAACCGGTTGACACCTGTAAGTTTTAATACTCTGTTTAATTCAAACAGTCTCAAGAAGCGTGCGCCTTGTGTAGTTGTTCCAAACTGGGTATGAAACAAAAAAAGAGGAAGAGCTGCAATCAGATCAATGGTAAACCACCCGTTCAGGTATTGTTTAAACAGCTTTTTTTTATCAGTTACATACTTTAATCCTTCTCTATGGGCAGTATTAAAATTAAAGAAAATATCCAGAAAATAGACAAAGCTGATAAATATTTCAAAATAAAAATAGACCTGTGTAACAGGATATTGAAATGCCATTCGAACAGGAATTTCCAGAACAGTAATAAAGGTCAAGATTATAGTAAAAATATCCCATATCTCTTTTTTTCTGCTGTCGGGATAAATTATCATTTTTATATTTTATTTTATCTGTTGTATTGAATAAATTGACTTCAGGGTATACAACAATATAACATATTCTCCTTATTATATATCGGATTCTCTGACAGAGCTGCATTATTTTTTAATTTTGTTTGTCTGCCTTAAGATCAGTAAAAATCCTTTTTTTTTGTCGTCATGTTTTATTTCCTTTATACTTAATATATATGATGTAAAATATATATTAAATGACATAATTATCTAAGGAGGAAAATATGAAACGTTTAATAATAATTATGGTTATATTTTTTTCCGGATTCCACTGTGTACAGGTCGCAGGAGACATAAAAAGTAATGTAGGTGTAAATGTTCCCGGGATCAGTTACACAATATCCGGTATCGTGACAGGCTTGAACAGCCCTACAAATGGAATGTCGATTGCAAACGGAACCAGTGATCTGCTTTTTATTAATACAAATGGTCAATTCACATTTGCAAATTCTATGCAAACAGGAAATACTTATGATATTACCATTGCTACACAACCTACTGGTCCCAGTCAGACTTGTGCAGTAACGAATGGTACAGGAACCGTTCAGAGCAGTAATATTACAAACATTGCCATTGCATGTTCACCACCTGCATATAATATAAATGTGCTGGTTTCGGGTCTGGTTGCAACATCTACAGGATTAAATATTTATAATGGAATGGATTCAATGGTAGTAACGAACAATGGTATTATTACGATATCAATAAATCAAAGTAACGGTACCACTTATAATGTTACAAAAGTTGATCCTGTATCACCAGCTCAGGTCTGTACAATTTCTAATGGAACGGGGGTTATTCAATCAAGTGATGTAACGAACATAATGGTTGTTTGTAGTCCGCCGGCTAACTACTTTTCCATTGCTGGAACACTCAGTGGTTTAAATATTAATACAAGCGGTATTATTTTAAACTTGAATGGTACTGAGCAGCTTGTACTGACTGCTGATGGAATGTTTAATTTTTTGACGCGGTTGAGTAATATGGATAGTTATACTGTGACGGTTATGAGCGCGCCTGCAATGACCAATCCTCTTGATGCTACTCTGGTAATTACCCAGACCTGCAGTGTTGCCAACGGAACGGGAATTTCTCCTGTTGCAGATGTGACAAATATTGCGGTAACATGCCTGCCGATATCTATTCCGTATGCTGTAGGCGGAGTTATTAACGGCTTGGCAGGATTAACTGACGGGGTTACCATTTCTATGACCTTTAGCGGATCAAGTGCAGGAACCGAAAATACGGTGTTTACTGGAGGAACTTTTTCCATGAATACCTGGCTGTATAATCTTGATACCTATACACTGACTATAGCGGCAAATCCACTATCACCTCTACAGGTTTGTACCCTTGCAGCAGGCGGAACAGGTACTATAAGCGGTGCGAATGTCTCCTCTATAATAGTGAATTGTTCAGCTGTTCAGTTTAATATCGGAGGAACAATTACCGGCTTACCATCAGGAAGCACTATCGCATTACAGAACAATGGTGTAGATAATCTTGTCTTGAGTGTTAATGGTATGTTTACTTTTTCAAACAAGTTAACAGATGGGTCTTTGTATAACATTACTATTTTAACCCAGCCTGCCGGTGCAACATGTTCTGTCAGTATGGGTGCAGGTATAGTCAGCGGTGTTGATGTTCAAAGTGCTCTGATAGCTTGTTCCACAATAACCTATACTGTTGGTGGAACATTAAGCGGGTATACTGGTAGCAACCTTGTGATAAGTAATAATGGGTTAGAAAATATGACAATTATCAGCGGTTCGACAACATTTACATTTCCTACTGCAATACCTGATGGTGGAGCATATAATGTAACAATTATAACCCAGCCTTCCATTCCATCGCAAACATGTTCTGTTTCCAATGGAGCAGGAAACGTACCGGCATTAGATGCTTTATCTAATCCTGTTAATGTATCTGGTATTGCTATAAACTGTATTACCAATACCTATGCTTTTTCAGGAACTATAACCGGTTTGAGTGGAAGCGGTCTGCAAATGGCTTTAAGTTCAGGAGGTACGACCATTGAAACACAAAATATTTCCAATGGATCCACCTCGTTTGCATTTAATTCCAAATTAAATGACTTGAGTGGTTACAGCGTAACTGTTGCAGCGCAACCTTCAGTGTTATCGCAATCTTGCAGTGTTACCAACGGATCAGGTTCACTTAGTGGTGCAGACGTGTTAAATATTGCAGTCAACTGTACAACAAACAGTTATACAATAAGCGGTACAATAACAGGTCTCGGTGGAGCGACAGGTCTTCAGTTAAGGTTAAATGCCAATGCAGCAATAACAATAGCAGCAAATTCGACGACATTTAATTTTAATTCTACGCCACTTATAGATGGCAGCTTTTATTCTGTAAGCATTGCAGCCCAGCCATCGGCGCCGACGGCATGTAGCGTAAACTCAAGCAGTGGAACACTGAATGGTGCTAATATAAGTAATGTTTCTGTATCATGTGCATCTGTTACGTTTTCAGTTTCCGGGAATATTGTCTGGAATGCAGCAGCAAGTGCCGGCCTCAAGCTTGCCTTGAACGGAAACAGTGCTTCTGCAATTACAATTACTTCCGGAGCAACTACTTTCAGTTTTGGAACTCAAACCGTTGTTCAGGGAGGTTCTTACACTGTAACAGTTTCCGCTCAGCCGACAGCGCTCCTTCTCTGCAGTGTCTCCAGCGGATCTGGAAGTAACGTACAGGCAAATATAACAAATATACTTGTAACATGCAACAGTGACAACCCACCAGTTGCAAATGCAGGTGCCTACTCAGGATATTACCAGAACAATACACTTTTTTTGAATGCAAGTGCTTCAACTGATGATGGAATGATAACCAGTTATTTCTGGAACACTACCGCCTTGAATTGTACCTTTACAAATAATAACTCGACAAGTGGAACAAATACCTATGTAAATTGTTCTTTTGATGCAACCATTTATCAGGCGGTACAGTATATCAGTGTAAATGTGCGTGTTACTGATAACAGAGGCCAGCAAACTACAAGCGGTTATGTGGGGTTCTATATTTTTAATCCACAATATGTGTTTGTGACTCCCACAGGTACTGGCACCGGGTTAGATCCCAATAATCCTGCAGGTTCTATTCAAACAGGTGTAACCAATGCAGGTAGCTATGGAAAAACTTTTGTTGCCGTTCAATATGGAACATATACGGTAACAAGTTCCTATGTAGCAAATATGGTAGCGGGTGTTTCGGTTATTGGACGATATTATTCAACATTCACAGGAAGATATTCCAAAACATCTACACTTCAAAGTACAGTTAACCAGAATTATACAGCAGGAACTGCATATGGATTTTATTTCAATGGTACTTCATTTACGAATACAACGATAATTGATGGAATTGAAATAAGACGAATTCAGCCTACCGTTGTTCAATATTTTTATGGATTTTACATTAACGGAGGTAGTCCGGTTATTCGGGATAATATAGTTCGCAACCAGTCCAGCTCTTACGGATATGGTGTATTTTGTTCAAGCTGCTCTTCTTTGATTGAAAGAAATCTGATAGATCAGGAGTCTTATACGACAGTTGTTACTACTGGTGTTTATGTGACAACTGCAGCAGCACCGAATATAAATAATAACATGATTCGGAATACCTACGGATATGGAGTTTACGTTTATAATACAACGACAAATGAAGTAATGATTATTAATAATACCATTATTAATAATAATGCAACCAACACCTTTGCCAATAGCGGAGTTTTTCTGCATGCTCCAACAACAGGCTCGAACACATATACATCCATTGTGAATAATTTGATCTATGCGATGTATGGAGTATATGAATATACTGTGAGCACTGATCCCCGCAGGGTTTATAACAATAACTTTACAGGTCCTGCCGGTTATACGGCTGTTAGAGACTTTGATGCTGGTTGCGCAGGTTCTTCATTGTGTACTGCGGCACAACTTGAGATATATAATGTCGGTACATTTGACTCAGGAAACGTTGAACTGGCTACTACAATTGTCAGTTCAACATCAGCAATAACCGCATATCCAATGAGCTTCAGCACATCACTTACCGGTCTTGCGCTGAATGTCAGGTATGGAGGTATGGCATGGAGCTATCTGGGTAACTATACCCTGGACTTTTTTGGTACAACCAGAACGAATGTCAATGGAGGTGCAACCAATAGTGGTGCAGCAGGTTGGACAATAGGGGCCGATGAGGTTGATTAAAGAAGAATAAAAATACAATTTAAAAAAGCACAGATCAAACGATTGACTGTGCTTTTTTTTGTATTATACATTGATTCTGAGTGTATAAATCACGATAATGTATTGTGTATGTAATATCTTTTTACGTCCCAGAAGAAGAGCTTGAAAAAGTAAAAAATGAGATGTTCCAGGCCGGTGCCGGAAAAATAGGTTATTACCAGCAGGCCTGTTGGCAAACCAGGGGTGAAGGACAATATATGCCTTTAGAAGGAGCGTCACCAGCATATGGAACAAAAAATAAGTTGTATACATTAAAAGAGTATAAAGTGGAAATGGTTTGCGATGAAAAATATATAGTGGGCGTAATTAAAGCATTTAAAAAAAGTCACCCGTATGAAGAACCAGGTTATTATATATTTAAAAATGAAGAGATACTATCTAAAAATGAGAAATAAATTTTTCTTTACACAAAATCAAAATAATGGAAGACTGACAAAATGGCATTTACATTTGAACAAATAGAAGAATTAAAAAAATTAAAAAAGTTTGAAAAACAATATGAAGGTATAATCAGAACATCTGTTAGCGGACAACAGCAGCAGAGAGCAAAGATTGATCTAAAAAAAATAAAAGACCGTATAAATGAGATAGATCCAAAGGGTTTATATACAGATACAGGACTCGATGCAAAGCCTGGAAATGATTCAGGTGTAAATCCACTTGCCAAATATTCTGTTCTATCCATGTTTCAACTGGAAAAGGCATCTCCAAATTGTACAGATCTTGATATTAATTTAATGCATACAATTATACATTATTGGGAAAAAATATTCATGATAGCACTGGGAGACAAACATGTTAAACTGGATTTTTCTCTAAATGCAGAGCGGGAAGCACACTACCCGATGCTTACAAACCTGAAAAGATATCATAAGGCCATGGTTGATACGATAGAAGATCATGCCAAAGCTACCAGAGAAGATGCCAAGAATCAGTTAGCAGACATGAAAAGACGCTATGGTAGACAATTTTTGAATGACGGTGTGGTATTTTTACGAAAAGTAAAAGAGTTCTGGGATGCAATCGATCAGGATATTAAAAGCCATGGTATAAAATGTAATAATGCCAGGGACCACCTTTCCTTTGATTTGAGGTTTGAAGAGGAGTCTTTTTTAAAAGGCTCTACGAATTCTGAAGTAATTGCCAAATCAGTAGTTTACCTTGCGGAGGGTCTTAGTGCATTAAGGCTGCCTGAAATTCCCAAACCAGGAGCTACCACTTCTCCAGGAAAGCTTTAATTTTATTTTTCAGGCAGGGTGATTTTCATATTTTCCCTTGCGAGAAAAATATTCAATTCTTCGTGTTTAATAATAGATTTATGCTGATTTGCCAGGTTCAGATTTTTATATATTTTTTCATCGTGATATGAAGGTTCATGATGGGTTAATATAAGATTTTTTACATTCCAGCTGCTTGCACAATTTACTGCCATAGTCACACTGGTATGTCCCCAGTCAAATTTTTGAAATGATTCATCAAGAGTATATTGAGTATCAATCACCAGAACATCGCTATTGTTAAAAAAGTTATCCCGGGCTTCGTTGATTCCTTCGAGAGATTCCCCTGTAAATTCTGCATCTGTAGCCATAATAAATGATCGATTACCAGATTCAAATTTGTAAGCATACGAAGTTCCCGGATGTTTGAGCGGCCAGGCAGTTACTTTCAAATCACCATTTTCAAAAAAGATTGGGTCATTAACATTCAGCTTAAAAAAATTTCTGGTAGATGCAAGCTTATCGAAGGGCATAGGGAAAAAGCGTTCTTCCTGTTGGTAGCGCAAACGTTCATGCAGGTCATCAAATGGTGAATAAAAATTAATTATATTTCCGGGTATATATAAAGGCTTAAAAAAGGGAAGTCCGCAAATATGATCCCAATGAGTATGTGTTATAAATATATTATATTCAGTTTTTCCGGCTGCAGCACCTGCTTTCATAAGACGTTCGCCCAGTACTCTGATTCCAGAGCCGGCATCAATAATATAGGTATTATTATTTTTAGATTGAATGGACAATGATGTGGTATTTCCGCTAACTATATTTTTCAGTTTTGAGGGTAATGATTTTATAAAGCTGTTTATTTCATCCTCTCCGTGTAAGCCTTTTTCAGGTAATTTCGCAAGGATTTTTTTTAGTTTGGATTGATACTCTGTGGTTCGTAACGGCGTAGCCAATGAGCCTCGAACTCCCCAAAAATAAATTACCATTAAGGTAGTATATTGAAGAGCTTTTATAAAGTAAATCAATTCTTTTTGTCTTTATTTTTTTTGTCTTTATATACTTGTCAAAGTAAATTCTGAATCTTTATTGAACCTGTTAGTAATATGTCGTCTTTAATTGTAAAATATAAAAAAAAATATCCTGATGTGGTATTGCCTCAAAAAGAGAGTAGCGGTGCAGCTGGTTATGATATCAGAGCGTATTTAAAAGAGCCCATTGAAATCATTTCAGGGGGAAGGGCCGCGATATCCACAGGTCTGATGGTAGAAGTTCCCGAAAACTTTGTTTTATCTGTGCGACCCAGATCTGGCTGGGCAATAAATAAAGGTATCACTTTAGTGAATTCACCCGGCACAATTGACTCAGACTTCAGAGGTGAGATCCATATTTTAATGATAAATCATGGGGCTTCGGCAGTAACAGTACATAATGGAGACAGAATAGCCCAGTTATTACTTGAAAAAAGTTATAATATTGAATGGATGGAAGATACATTGGCAGAAAGTGAACGGGGAGAACAAGGTTTTGGGTCAACAGGAAAATAATGAAGAGATAAATTTGCCCTTTGAAAAACTTTCCCTTCTTTTTGGGGGTGGGGTAGGGGCTTTCGGGCGCAACCTTTCCCTGTTTATTTTTAATAATTTTCGCTTATGGATTGATGCTGGTGTAGGGTTTCCTCATCAGCAGCATCCTGGTCTTGAAAAAACAATTCCATCGATGGCCTTGATAAATAAATTTGCTCCCGATGTTATTATTCTAACTCATGGTCATGAAGACCATATTGGTGCAGTAACATTTCTGGCACCCTTTTTAAAAAAGGGTACTCCTGTTTATTTAACATCATTTACACTAGAGTTGTTAAAAGTTCGCTTTCGGGAAAAGAGTATTGATATAAATTACTTCAATATCCATATTGTTTCAGATTTATTGAAAATAGAGGCCGGTCCTTTTCAGGTGCAGTTTTTTGATATTCCGCACTCGATACCGCAATCACTTGCTCTGGGAATAACCATAGACAAATTAAATATAAAAATGTTTTACACAGGAGATTTCAGATTACCGGAAGAACCCGGAAATAAAAAGTACAAGTTTGCAGATTTTGGCCCGGTGGATTTTTTATTTTGCGATTCAACCGGGGCCATGAGCAAAGGAATCAACACCTCAGAAAAAAAAATAAAAGAAAATCTGGAAAGCGTTATAAAAAACTGGCCCGGTCGTGTTTTTTTTACAACTTTTTCTTCACAAATTGAACGTATTCAACATTTATATGAGGTGGCAAAGCATCTGCACCGACCCCTTGGAATTTTAGGAAAATCACTTCGGACCCATATTCAGGCTGCTTACAATGCCGAAAAGTTTTCTGTGGCCGCAAGTGATATATTTAACCCCTCACCATCAAATCAAAAATCCATATGGATTGTCGCAGGATGCCAGGGAGAGTCCAATTCCGCACTTTATCGAATGGCCAATGAATCAAATTTCAAGTTCACTGTAAGCAGTCAGGATATGTTAATATATTCTGCAAGTATTATTCCAGGTAATAGTGAACCTGTATTTGATATTTTGAATAAACTGATAAAAAAAGGTGTGTATATATACGGACCTGATGATGCACATTTAACAATGCATACAAGCGGGCATGGAAAAAGTGCCGACGTTTTGAAAATGATTGATATAATGAAACCAAAGACCTTGTGTCCTATTCATGGTGATCCACTTCATTTTCAAAGTATGAGTGATCTGTCCAGGAGTGTTACGGGTTTGAATTGTACGATATTAAATGAAAATTACATATACACTTTAAATGATAAACAAATATCTAAACTGAATGAATTCACAGATTCTGCTCAATATTATGAAGCCGGGTCCGTTCACAATGATTATTCTCTTTATGTTCACAGAAATAATATGGCTACAGATGGTGTATGTAATGTCGTTATTGATCAAAAAAAAATGCAGTTAATTGAAATCCAGTATCTGGCTGTTATTGATGAAAATAGATTAAATAAAAGTAAGCACGATTTAAAAAAAGAGATTGAACGTCATATTGAAAAAATCAAGATTCCCAGGGTAAATGAAAAGAAATTAATTCAAAAAATCACCCGTTTGAATGTTTACTACCTTCAAAAAAAACCTTTTGTTAATTTACAGTGGATTAATCTTGATTAAGAGGGTAATTTATTATTTTTTTTTAATAAATTGCCTACCCCACCTGGAATCGTCGATTGTGAAGCTTCTTTATTTTCATTCTGGATAGCTTCAAAAATTTCTCCACGATAAACAGTTACCTCTTTAGGTGCACTTATTCCAAGTTTTATCTGGTCGCCCTTAATTTCGACAACCATAATTTGAATGTTGTCACCAATTATAACTGATTCATTAATTTTTCTGCTTAATACAAGCACTAAGCTATTTCTCCGGCTTTGATAAGATCCAGTAT
>Ga0224495_10000074_pt1 | contig 75079 bp, 74 predicted proteins | sample SF_Jul11_sed_USG_FD_168128 | JGI IMG/M metagenome (GOLD analysis project Ga0224495, IMG submission 168128) | Sediment microbial communities from San Francisco Bay, California, United States - SF_Jul11_sed_USGS_4_1 | ecosystem: Environmental > Aquatic > Marine > Sediment | place: USA: California...
CGAGTTCTTTTACCGTATAGCTCTTGCCTTGGAACTCGAGCCTTTCTCCGGCGCTTCTTTCGGATGCAAGGAGCCTTAGCTCTCCCACCGGGAACTTTCTCTCGGCAAGAATCGAGAGCATTTCCTGGCCAACAACGCCGGTAGCGCCAACGACTGCCACGTTATATGTTTTCTTCTTTCCCACTGATGTTGCCTCTCCCTGTGAATTAGTATATGTTGCCGGAAAAAACCGTTACAATATAATAGGATACACTTAGAAGAGGTAGGTTTTCAACTGATTTTTATTATAAATAGCAGGATACGGGAAACGGCAGCCACCACATCACTTCCAATCACGCAACGCTTCGTACATAACATAGCATAACGGAGCAGCTACCAACAGCCCCCACACCAGTGTCTGCCAGGGAAAAAAATCATACCCCTGGATATAAACGAAATGAAGCATGGGTTCTGTCATCCAGATAGCGGCGATGACACAAAACAACAGAACCACGGCAGCTGTTTTAATGATTTTCTTCATACAGGTAAAACAGGCCGACACTGAGCTTACGGGCCCAACAAGCCGCCTGCTGCCTTATTTTACCGGCCCGGAAGAGACAGGCTTAACCTTGCCCGACATGGCGTCTTTTAGAAAGTTAACCATGTCGCCGTTATTTTTTCTTCTTTTAGCGATGTCCAATGGTGTTTCGCCGTACTTGTTTTTTGCATTCACATCCGCACCATTTACTATCAGTAATTTGACAATATTTTTACGCCCCTCATTAGCAGCAACATGCAGCGGTGTTCTGCCGAACAGCATAACAGCATTTACATCTGCACCTCTACTTATCAGCAATTCAACAACGTCTTTATGCCCCTCTTTAGCAGCAGCATGCACCGGGGTTTCGCCAAAAATTCCCCTGCCGTTTACATCAGCGCCCTTACTTAATAATAATCCGGCAACTTCTTTATGCCCCCCTGCGGCAGCATAATGCAACGGCATACGGCTGTTCTCATCCTTTGCATTCACATCCGCACCAGCCTTTAAAAGCGCCTCGACCTTTGCCTTGTCTCCAGCCCTGGCAGCGTCATGAATCTCGCCGGCAAATGACTCCCGTGCCGTCAGGGCAAGAACAACGACAGCAGCAAGCATTATACCAATGAAGTGTTTTTTCATAACGGGTTCCTCCGTAACACAGTAAAAAAACCGCAAGTCTGTCCCGTACTTGATACGGGGCGGGAATGATAGACAAGAGAGACGAGATTGCTTCGGCCTGCGGGCTCGCAATGACAGATTCCACAACCACCACACAAGCCGCCAGGAAAGTTTTACCTAAACATAAACCCGCGGGCCTGTCCTGAACTTGATTCAGGATTGGCCGTTGGGCGAGGCGCGCGGGGATATTTTCATACCTATATAGGCCGCCAGGAAAGTTTTACCTAAACATAAACCCGCAAGTTGGCAGTTAGGCGAGGCGCGCGGGGATTTTCGACCGCAGGCGTATCACGTCAGATACGTCGAGGATCGAAAATTCACGCGCAACGAAGCATCACGGCCAAATCGCGGGTTTCATCAAATCTACTTCTTCGTTACCTTCGCGTCCTCGATGATAACGGCATAAAAATACCCGCCGCCAAAGTCCTTATCAGCCGCAAGCGTGCCTGTCACTGTTACAGTGTCGCCTGTATTCACATTCTCTGCGCCGTCGGTCGTGGCGGTCAGGTCGTTCGTACCCGGCTTGCCGGTGCCGTCCTGCACGTGCACCCACGTCTTGCCCATTATGCCGCGGCTTATCTTCGCAACCTTGCCCGTTACCGTAACAGTAGTCTTATTTAGCTTTGCCTTGTTGGCATAGGCCTCTTCTACCGTAATGCCCTTTTTCGAAGGCTTTGCCGCTGCCTTATCCGAAGTGGCCGCCGGTTTGGCAGCCGCAGGCTTTGTCTCCGCCGCCTTTTCCCCTGCAACAGAAACTCCGGTTACCGCAAACACAAACGCTGCTATGACCGCAAAAAACATGGATACTCTCATCTTTGTTGTTCCTCCTGTAGTAAAGTGTGGGACGGTTAAGCGTAACATACGGGCAAAACATAGTCCATATTTATCAAATAGCAGGCCGCAAGGCGGCACTCTGCGCCCCACTAAAGGTCACAGGGCGTTACGGCAATATATTCGCGGCGCGCCTTTTCAAGCGGAAGCTCGGCGGCCTCAAAATCAAAACGCTCAGGCTCGTTTACCCAAGGCGCGTCGTAATCATCATACTGTATGTAATTTCTGCTCTCACTTATGCTAAAGGCCTTCACGAGCTCAAGCGCCTTGGAATCCACAATCTTATAGGTGAGATACACTCTCCTGTGCGTCTCGGTCATACGCCTACCTTTCAAGGCACCATCTTCTTCAATGAACGTGCCATTAAGAGTAAAGTCGGAATAGACAACCTTGAGCATACCGTCTTCATAGGTGACATAGTAGCCATCGTTCCATATATCACTCCACCCGGCATGCCCGCTTGCGCTGCACCGCCAAAAAAGTATCATATCAGGACTGCCCTTTACAAACACCTTATGCCCATACACCGTGTGGCTGCCGTTCCCGCCACTTATGCTGTTCCAGGTAACAAAAATAATATCGGGGTTGCCGTGCAACAAATAAGCTTTAGAATCCATCACTCCGTAATACATATTGTCGCCCTCAGGGCCTTTCTCGTCATAATACTGCCTGCCTATCTCGACCTTATCCCCGCCCTTGAGCGTTATGCCTGCGATGTAACTCTCACCTTCCTGCATATCCCCTTCCTTACGCCACTTTCTATACCACATATCGAACTTAAGCTCCGATGAAGGCTCTTCTGCATAAGAACCTCTCCATGGACGATAATGCTCGAAAGAAAATTCGAACTGCTTATTCTTGCCATCGGACCAGAGCCCCTTCATTATGCGTCCGTCCCATATCCCTTCAAATGTCCCGGAGTACTTACCGCCGGGTTTGCCGAACTCCTTGATGCGCACAAGGCCTTCCCTATCCACAGTGCCGCGCACGGGTATTTCCTTGCCAACGCTGGTATAATAATAAACACCGGTGAGATCGCTACCGTTAATTCCAAGTTTCATACGTATATCGTACTTACCGTCTATCTTGCCGGAAAACAAATGCCTATTTTCATCTATATCCAGGTACTCAGGATACTTGGCATAAAAGGCCCTGCTTTTCCTGCTCACTTCAAGATAAGAGGTGTCATAGGTCTCGAGGAGCAGCAAAACCCCTTTAAAAAGCTCGGCCTCGGTGCCGTCTATGGTGCGCCTTACCCAAAACTTGCCCTCAGGCCTCCAATCCAAAAGACTGGACAACCGTTTGTGCGCCACAAGCGGCTTATTCTGTCCCTTTAAATCGGCAAGCAGAAGCTTATAATCCGGGTTGGAGACAAGCCATTCATGGGACTCGTAATACTTGCGCACATCCTCCCTAAGATTCACATCATAATTGAACTGTGTCGCCCGCCTGAAGACTGGGTTCTTTGCCGCCGGAACGAAGTTCTTTCTAAGCCAAACGACAAAATCCTTATTATAATGGCGAAAGTCGTCTTCCGGGGCAAGTTTCATCCCATCCGGGTTCGGCTTTGGCACGAACATCGGCATACCGGCAAAATTTTCCATGTCAGGAATAAATTTCTTAAAATAACAGGACAAACCCTTTGCGCTCGCCAGATTACGAACGCCGTTAATCATGCAAACCTTATCCCCGCGCATTTCCTTCCACATCCTGACGGCGATTCCGTCCGACCCTCCGCTAAAAGTAGTGTCGGCCAGGACATATCCGGCAAAACACAGGCAAAACACGACCGTAGCGGCCAGGATATTCCAAATCATCGTTTTTCTCGTCATGATGAGAACACCTCCGTTTTGTCGTGCAACGGTAAATTCGATTTTAAAGAAGTCTTTTCTGGTGCGACGAAGGCGCGGCAGGCTTGGATGCCTCGGCGACATCGGTCTTCTCATCCGTTCCCGAAATGGGCATCTCCCCTGCCGAGGCAACCGAGGAGATAAGCTTGTCGTTCATGCGCTCGAGCCGCTTTTGCGCCTCTTCGTGCTTGCCTCTGGCATTCGATATGTGCTTACCGACTATCTCGAAGTCGTCGGCGAACTTGGCAAAGTCGTTCTTTAGGGATTCGATGTGCTGCAGTATTGCCTGCGCCCGTTTGCCGACCTCGAGCCCTCTGAGGCCAAAAAGTATGGTCTGCAGATACGCGTAGAAACTGTTTGGGGATACGGGAATGACGCGCTTACCAAAGGCGTACTGCGCAATCGAGCCCTCGCCGCTTGCCTCTTCCTTTATAATCGTCTCGTAGTAGACATTCTCGGCAGGCACGTACATGAGGGCGAAGTTAAAGGTGCCCTCATCCGGGAGGATGTAGTTTAGCGCAATCTCGTCGATGCGCTTTTTTACGTCCTTTACAAATACTTTTCGCGCGGCCTGTTTGTCCTTATCGTTCTCGGCCTCGACCATCTTCTTGAAATTTTCGAGCGGGAACTTAGAGTCAACGGACACAATGCCGCTGCTCATCTTGACTATCGCGTCAACGCGCGCGCCGGTGCGAAAGGTATGCTGCAGAGCGAAGTTCTCCTTTGGAAGTATCTGAGAGAGAAGGTCTCCGAGGAAGAACTCCCCAAGCTCTCCCCTTAGCTTCGGCGCCCGGAGAATTTCCTGCAGGCTCGCGATGTCTTTACCCACCTCGAAGACCTGTTCCGTGGCCTTACCAAGCGCGCCAAGCGATTGCTTCACTTCGCCAACAACCCTGGCTGCGTTGTCCATCCTGTCGTTTATCTGCCCTGTGGAAGATTGTATCTGCGTTGTTACCTTGGAGAGTTGGTCGTTTACCTGCGCGGTAATGCGCGAGAGCTGGTCGTTGACGAGTGTGGTCTGCTTAAAAAACGAGTCGCTAAGCTCTTTTCTTAGCGACTCGTTCTCTGCCTTTAGCGATTCAACTGCCTTTAGCGACTCTGCCGCTGTCGTGTCGTCCTTTTTCCTCAGCACCGCCACCAAAACAGCGATGACGGCCGCGAACATCAGGATAAGAAGAACGATTACGGCATTTTCCATCTAAGCCCTTCTTTCCCTAAACTCGCGAGCCTGGTGCACGAATGCCTCAAGCCTTGTCTTGGCGTTCGTGTCCTCTATGCCCTCGTAAACCATGTTCAGGTACGGGATGTTGTTGTTATCTTCCTTGACCTTCTTGAGTAACCCGTTCACTACCGTTCCGGGCATGCAGGTAAAGGGCATGACGTTCACAATACCGCTTGCGCCGTTACGGATATAGTCCATGACCTTGCCGACACTAAGTGTTGTTTCACCCTCGAACGAGTCGTGCACATACGGCGAGGCAAGCTCGAGTATCTCGCCTGTCCTCGGCTCATGGCCGTGCCTTAAATCTCCGTTAAAAGCTCCGAGGAGCTTATCCTCGAACCTGTGCTGGAAGTAATCGTTAAAGATGGTCTTAAAGTAGTTAGAGTAGCTCTTTAAGTTCCAGTTCTTTCTCTTGGAAACGAAGTTCTCGTAATATATCCACTCTGCAACCGGCGGCAGCATGACCTCGGCGCCCATGCCCTCGAGCGTGGTTATGAGGTTCTCGTTACTAAAGCGGTTGCACCTTACGTATATCTCTCCGACAACTCCGACAAGCGGCCTCTTACCTACATCGTCTGTCACCGCTATGGCGTTGAATGCGTCCTTTGCGGCCTTGAGCTCCTCTACCGGCAGCCTCTTTGCCTCTATTGCCTTGCATACCTTGTTGAGTTGTTCCCAGTAAACCTTATCGGTCTCGCCCTTATTTTTCTCGTATGGACGGACTTCCCTGAGCTTCTTCTCGAGTATGTCTATGGCAACGATACCCCACCAGCCAAGCTTGGGGAAATCGCTTGCAACAACGCCGAGTTCCTTATAGAACTTTTCATCCTGATCGGGCGCGAATATCGGCACATCCTGGTACCCGAGCTCATCGAGTATCATTCGCTGATAGCGGTTATACTGCCCGAAACGGCACGGGCCGTTCCCTGACGGCATGAAGAACGCGGTCTTGTCCGGCTCAAAGCCCTTGGCTGTGACGAACTTCACCATGTCTCCGGTTGTAAGGATTGCGGGGTAGCATTCTCTTCCGGAGGTATAGCGGCGTCCAAGCTTCAAGGACTCCTCATCCGGCATGGGCATGACGATTGCGTCTATGCCGCAGGCCCTGAATGCCGCCGCAAGCCCGTGCGCGCCGTCCGACATGTTCGGGATGTAGAGCCTTTTGCTGATACCGGTTCTCTTTACGGCATCGGCCTTGTCCTCGACCTTGCCAACTCTGTTTTTTACGTTCCTAAGGCTGTCGAGATATGCCTCGCACCTTGTGATAGCGCCCGCGTCAGCTGAGTGCTCGTCTATCTCGAGCTGCAAAAACGGCTTACCGCCGCCGGCGTCTTTATAAAAATGCGTTATGAACGAATCCGGGCCGCAGCCGAAGTTCGTTATATATACGGAGAAGAGCCTTGGGTCTTCCCTTAGAAGCTTCGCTACCGCAAGAATCCTCTGCCCGCTCTTCCAGTACATGTCCTCGGCAAGCACGTCGTCAACTGCCTCGTCAACAGGGAGCATGTCAAACGGGATAGCGAGCGTGCCCAGGTCGGCAAGGCGCTGCGGCAGCTCCAGGTTTATTCCGGGGTCAACGGTATTATATGTCCTACCGACTATTACGAGTGCCGTGTCGGTCGGATTAAGAGAAGCTATGGCCTCTTTACCGCGTTCAACCATCATGCGCCTGAACTCGGACTGCGCGGCAAATGCGGCGTCAAGGGCCGAGTCCATCTCCGAGCGCGACCTGCCAAGCTCATCGCACATCACGTGGAACTCTTTACGCAGGTTTTGCATGCTCTGGTTAAAGTGAATGACCGGCATGAGCACGGAAACGCCGTCCTTCGCAAAGTCGAATGCGGCCTTGGAGAGATACGGCATGCTCTGGACGTAGGGGCAAAGCACGGTGTGCGTCTGCCCGGGCTTTGCCGGGGCCATGTTGACGACACTTGGAAGGAATATCTTTTTTACGCCCTTACTTATAAGCTCGTGCACGTGCCCGTGAGAGACCTTTACCGGAAAACACGTCTCCGTGACAACGCGCTCGACACCTTCCTTTATGATGTCCTTGTTGGTCGGAGAAGAAAGACGCATCCTGTAGCCAAGCTCGTTAAAGAACGCCTTCCAGAACGGGTAGAACTCATACATCATGAGGATGCGCGGCACTCCGATAACAGGGGCGCTCTCGGGAAGGGTCTTCCCCTTATATGCCGAGAAGAGGAACTTCTCTCTTTCCTTGAACAGGTCCGGGAGCTTGTTCTTTCCCTGCTCCTTTCTCTGCACGTCGTACTTTTCGCACCTGCCGCCGTAATAAAGGGGATCCTCGCCCTCCATCATGACCTTTCTTACCTCGCAGATATTGGCGCAGTCGCGGCACTCGAAGCTCTCGAGCTTGTAGCTCTTCCTGCCCGAGTCAAAGCCCTTGAACTTGGTCTTCGCGTTTGCCGGAATTTCGCGAAGCGCAAGGATTGCTACCCCTATGGCGCCGGTGACGTCGTGGTGCTCGGGCACGTTTATCTTCTTACCCGTGACCTTCTCGAAGGCCGAGACAACGGCCAAGTTCGCCGCAGTGCCGCCCTGGAAAAATATCTTGTCGCCTATACGCCTATCACCTACAACCCTGTTAAGGTAGTTATGAACGATTGAATACGCAAGCCCCGCTACCAGGCCGCCCTTCTCTACACCTTTTTGCTGGTAGTGCACCATGTCGGTCTCTATAAAGACCGTGCACCTGTCTCCCATCGGCGGAGGCGTGGTGTTGGCTATGGCAAGGGAGCTGAACTCGCCCTTTATGCTGATGCCAAGCCTCTCGGCCTGTTCTTCGAGGAAGCTTCCCGTTCCTGCGGCGCAGACCTTATTCATCTCGAAGTCAACGACAACGCCGTCCTTAAGAGCTATGTACTTCGAATCCTGTCCGCCTATCTCGAATATGGTATCCACATCCGGGTCTATGGCAGCGGCTGCAATGGCCTGGGCCGTTATCTCGTTACGGATGATATCTGCGCCGACGATGTCGCCTGTAAGGTAGCGCCCGGAGCCCGTTGTGCCAACGCCTATGACGTTTACAGCGTGTCCGCATTCGTCGCCCACCTCGTTTAGGCCCTGCCTCACGGCCTCGAGCGGACGGCCAGCTGTCTTCAAATAGCGCTTGGTAATAAGTCGCATCTCTTTGTCTATAAGAATGACGTTCGTGCTCGTAGAGCCGACGTCTATGCCAAGATACGCATCCACTTTCTTGGTTGCATCGAGCCGGTACCCGGTAGAGGACACATGGAGAGAAGGATGATGCGCCGGTGTGTAGAGCTGGTCAAGGGAGCGGTCCTGCTTTCTGCCGCTCTTCATGTACTGCTTTAGCCCGTCTACGCCCTTGAACTCCCCTATGCCCTTGTTCTTCTCGATTGCGTTGAACACGGCTCCGAGCGCGCCCATGGAGGAAAAATGCTCGGGAACGATATAATCGGCGTCATCCAACTCAAGGACGTCCTTAAAGGCCTTTCTAACGCCCGGGTTTGCGGCAACGCCGCCCTGGAACGCCACGGGGCGCTTGAAGTCCTTGCCCTTGCCGATTGTAGCCTTGAAGTTTCTGGCAACTGCGTAGCAGAGGCCAGCTACTATATCGTAGTCCGGCGTTGCCTTCTGCTGAAGATGTATCATGTCGCTCTTTGCAAACACGCTGCAACGCCCCGCAACACGCGGCGGGTTCTTGCTCTTTAGCGCAAGGTGGCCGAATTCCTCTATGGTGAGGTTTAAGCGTATGGCCTGCTGGTCAAGGAAGCTACCTGTGCCTGCGGCGCAAACCGAGTTCATCTGGAAGTCCTCTATCCTTACCCTCTCGCCATCCTCTTCAAGAAGGATGAGCTTTGCGTCCTGTCCGCCCATCTCGATGACGGTCTTCACTTCCGGGTGATAGTGTTCGGTAGCCTTTGCCTGGGCAATGACCTCGTTGGTGAATACCGCGCCAAGAAACGGGGCAATGAGCTTGCCTCCGGTGCCGGTAGCTGCAACGAGCTTTATCCTGTCCATGCCGTAGTGGCGTATTATTGTTTCGAGCACATCAAGGGCGGTCTCGAGCGGCTCGCCCTGGGTGCGCGTATAGTGGTTCTCTAAAATATTTCTGTGCTCGTCCAAAACGACCGTATTGGCGCTTACCGAACCAACGTCGATTCCGACGTATACGGGATGCTGTGGCTTCAAAATAAACCTCCGCTGATGGTTTTATATGAAAAAACTCTATTTACGCTATTTCGATTTTTTTATAATAATCCCTCCCGGGGATGTTCGTGCGGGAAGGAGCGACAAAGGGCCCCATAGTTTGAATATATATTATTATTGATTTTTTCCTGATTGTCAACTGCAACACTTAAAAAGACCGACAATTCGTGGCACTATTTTTAAAATTCCCGACACCGGACAAACGTATATAAAACAAAAAACAAAGGCCCGGGGTTGCCCCCGGGCCTTTGTAAACTGCCTGATACCTTGATTATAGACCCTTGATATAGGTCGTGAGTGCGTCGAGGTCAGCGTCGTTAAGATCGAACTTCGGCATTGCCATGGAGAAGTTTGCAAACTTCTTGTCAGCGCCTGCGCGACCGTTCTTTATTACTGCCTTTACTGCTGCTGCATCGCCCTTTACAAAAGCAGTGCCCTTAAGAGCCGGGGCCATCGCACCGCCCTCGCCTGCGGCACCGTGGCACATCTTGCATTTTGCAGCATAGGTGCCTGCTCCGTCCGCCATTGCCTGTCCTGCGAACGCGAATACCATCGCGAAAGCAGCCAAAAGCATTATCTTACGCATATTATTTTTCTTCCTCCTTTTTTTGAGATAAATTATTGGTACTGCCTGCTACATTTCAAATTCTACATGCTAACGGCCTTATATGTCAAGAACTTTGTTGCCATAACTCTGTGCAAACAAAAAAACCACACAAAAACAAGGGGATAAAAAACCTCCTGAATGTGCCAGACAACATGCCTCGTGCCTGCCAAACACCCTGCCGAAAAAATACAGTATACAGAGGAAACACTCATCCAAAGCCGAAAAACCACCGAAATCCCAAACATGACCAATATCATAGTTTTAAGATTGCAAGGGTGCTATACTTTGTTATACTATAAGGATAAAATCTCTAAGGAGGAAAGAGTGTCATGATAAAGGACCAGATAGAAGAAGCCCTTAACAACATAAGGCCGGCGCTCCAGGCAGACGGCGGAGATATCGAGCTCGTTGACGTTGACGAGGAAAAAGGTATTGTACGCGTAAGGCTCCAGGGCGCTTGCTCCGGATGCCCGAGCGCGCAGGTAACGCTTGCCATGGGTGTTGAGAGGGCCATAAAGGAAAAAGTGCCGTCCATAAAAGAGGTTCTTTCGGTCTGATAAAGGCCGTTTGAAGCGTTTCGCTTTAAGGGCGGCGTAAAGCCGCCCTTAAAGCATAAATACGGACAAGCAGAAAACAAGACTCGAATGTCGTATAAGATAACCGGCGACTGCACTACATGCGGCGCATGCCTTCCCGAGTGCCCCGAGGGCGCGATAAGCGAAGGCAGCCCGTATATCATAGACCCGAAACTCTGCACCGAGTGCGGCGCCTGCGCCGCTGTCTGCCCGGCAGACGCGTGCAAGGTGGACATATAAAAAGCAAAGGAGATTAGACAAGAAATGAGCAAAGTAACCATCTGGTTCATACGCTTCGCAATGCTTTACTTCGCAGCCGCAATGGTAATCGGCATAGTAATGACGATTAGCGGCCCCGTGTACCCGCTTATGCAAATCCACACGCACCTTAACCTTCTTGGATGGATGACGATGATGATATACGGCGTCGGTTACCACATACTGCCGCGTTTTAGCGGCGCTCCTCTCTGGAGCGACAGGCTCTCTGCTGCGCAGCTCTGGCTATCGAACATCGGCATCCTCGGCATGGTGGCGGGCTGGGTAATACTTGCAAAGGGCGGCAGCTTCGTCGTACTTCACGTCTTTTCCATACTAGAAGGCGTGTCGGTAGCAATGTTCGTCGTGAATATGTTCCTTACAATCAAGCCGGCACCTGCGCCGGTGAAGAAATAAGGAGCTAAATCGTCATGATAAAGAAAACTTTTTTCACGGCAATACTAGCCACTTCGATATTCTCCTTTGGCAGCGTGGAAGCGGCTGACAACGCGGCCCTCAAAAAAGAAATGCAGCTCTTGGACGCGGCATACAAAAACCTCGTCAACGCCGTCGTGTTAAACGACGCAGCATCCATAGAAGAACCGTTCCACGAGGTGCATGCGGCAAAGGCGGCAACCGAGAAGGCTCTTGAAAACGGCGAAATAAAGCTCCCGAAGAACACATCGAAGATAAAGCTCTTCAAGGAACTGGACGAAAGTTTCCACCTCGAAATAGAGTCCCTTCTTGATGCGGCAAAGGCAAAGAACGAAATAAAGATAAGAGATTCGGCAAAGAGGCTGCTTGACGGATGCGTCAAGTGCCATTCTATATTCAGAAAATAGGCTGGCCGCTGAAAAAGCATAACTAACCAGGAGGTATCGCCATGTCCGAACAGAAAATCACAAAGCAGATGAGCATCGGCGAGGTGCTCGCAAAGTACCCGAAGACCGAGGAAGTATTCAAAAAGCATTTCGGCATGGGCTGCTTCACCTGCCCGGGCGCGAAGACCGAGGACATAGCCTTCGGCTCCACCATGCACGGCAAGGACGCAGACGAGATAGTAAAAGAACTAAACGAAGTTGCAAACGCGGGCTAAGATGATAACAAAGGACCAGACCGTAAACGACGTCATCAGGGACCACCCGAAGACCATAGGCGTGTTTACGCGTTTCAACATAGACTCATGCTGCGGCGGGGCGGTCTCCATTGAGGCCGCCGCCAAGCGCGACGGCGCGGACCTTGGCGCCCTAATGCAAGCGCTCGAAGACGCGGCAAAATAACCAACACTTACCGATTGCGTTTAACGCCGGCATAGCCCGGCGTTGGCCAAGTACTCCAAAAAACAGGCAGGAGGCTTATCGTGGCTGACACAAAAATCACACAGGGCGCAGTACTCGAGGCCCTCTCCAGGGTCATGGACCCGGAATTGAATAAAGACCTCGTCACCATGAACATGATACGCGACGTAAAGATAGACGGCGCATCGGTCTCCTTTAGCCTTGTCCTCACCACACATGCCTGTCCTCTTAAAAAGGAGCTCGAAAGCTCGGCCAGAGAGGCGGTAGAAAAAATAGCAGGCGTAAAAGAAGTGAAAATCAACGTCACTGCCAACGTGCCCGAGGCAAAGAAACTTCCGGGTAAGGAAGCAATCGATGGCGTTAAAAACACCATCGCGGTCGCAAGCGGCAAGGGAGGCGTTGGTAAGTCCACTGTGTCGGTAAACCTCGCTCTCTCGCTTGCGAAGACTGGGGCAAAGGTCGGGCTCCTCGACATCGACCTCTACGGCCCGAGCATCCCGATGATGATGGGCATACACGAGGACCTAACCACCAACGAGAATAAGCAGCTCATCCCGGTCATAAAGGAAGGGCTTAAACTCATGAGCGTCGGTTTCATGCTTGATGAAGAAACCCCTCTTATATGGAGAGGCCCTCTTGTGATGCAGCTCGTGCAGCAGTTTTTAAGAGGCGTTGAATGGGGCTCGCTCGACTACCTCGTAATCGATTTGCCGCCAGGCACCGGGGACGCGCAACTAACACTTGTCCAGACCATACCGCTAACCGGAGCGGTCATCGTAACAACGCCGCAGGACGTGGCACTTATAGACGCAAGGCGCGCAATCAAGATGTTTCAGCAGGTGAACGTGCCAATCCTTGGCATAGTGGAGAACATGTCGAGCTTTTGCTGCCCGCACTGCGGCAAGACTACCGAAATATTTAGCCACGGCGGCGGAGAGAAGACAAGTTCGAGATACGAGGTGGACTTCCTGGGAAACCTTCCCATAGACTTGAAAATCCGCGAAGGCGGTGACTCCGGAAAGCCCGTAACGATAGCGCACCCTGACTCTGCCGAGGCAAAGGCATTCGACGCAATAGCTTGCAAGGTGGCCGCAAAGATAAGTGTCGTGGATCTGCAGGAAGCTTAAGCAACGGATTAGCCGGCCTCTACAGCCGGGGCTAATCCGTAAAATACGGTTCCTCAACACCTGTTACGATAAAATTTTTATCGTAATGCACCTTTAAAATACCCCTGTACGGTATCAAACCTCCCATTACGGTAAACATCGCCGAAGAACACCCGCCCAGCCACTTGCGATACCTTTCAGTGTTACCATGCAACTCGGCAAGCTGAAAATCCGTCCTGCTTTTTGTGCCCCCGTCATACACGCTTACGGCATCACCGCCCTTTTTAAGCATGCTCATGCACCTGGCCTCGGACTTGGCGTCACTGTAAACCCATATGCCTGACAATCCCGTTGGCATGGCCTTCTCAAGAAAGACTGCCGACGACACCACCTCGTCAAGCCTGTCGCCTGTCTTTATCGAAGCCTTCAAGTCTTCGGTTCTCCACTGCGTTTTCTTGACCTGATAAGCCACCAGACCGATGCCTACCGCAACCAACAGCAACACCGACACGCCTATAACCCAGATAAACTTCAACACAATGCCCCTGGTCATACACTACTCCCTGGAAGCCACCCAAACCCACTCACCCCCTGCCGCGAAGCGTCAGGAGCATTTGCCTTATCTCTCCGATATTCGAGCCGTATAGCCGTATATCCTGGGGCACGCCGGGAATATCTGTAACAAGCCAGAGCCGTCTCGATGAACTATAGGGCCTTGTAAGCGGTTTCTCTAACATATCGTAAGGGATAAAATAGCGCTGAAAAATGGCCCTCACCTCGAGGCCGTCCTTATATAGAAGCACCCTGAAAAACGGCCATGCCTCGCCAAAAAGGAATATCTTGCCGCCGGTGTTCCAAGCCCTTACAAGCTCCCTGCCTTTTTCAAATGATGAGGGCCTATGGTTGAACACCAACTGAAGGACGAAAAAGCAGAGCAACAGAGGGCCTGCTGCAAATGCAACACCTATGACCCCGGCATCCATAAACCATGCAAAAAGGAGGCCTGCCACAAGGGCGCCAACAAGCAGCATATCGGAGGTGAGCTTCGGATTGTACGGGAACGTGCTTTCATGGTACCTGACAGTGCCGGAAGCCTGGGCATTGGCATTTGCAACTCCGAGCCTGGCCCTATCTATGTAGGCAAGCCACAGGTAATTGGACACGAGAAATGCCGTGAGAAAAACAGACAAAATGACCCAGAAAACAGGAAACGATGCGAGCATTGTGCCGAACTTTCCGAGCAGCCCGGCATAGCCGAAATAGGCAAACACTATGCAATCGGCGCATATCTCGATGACAAACAACACAACCGCTATCTCGGCCATGCGTTTGCCAAAGGAGGTCCCCTTCGAAGCGCTCCTGCCGGCCAGCAAACAGAAGCAGCCGACCATGCTCGCAACAGCGACATAACCGTAAATATACCAATACCCGAGATGCGAGCCCCCTTTCATGTAGGACGGAAAGAGATCTGCAACCACGAGCCCGAAGACAGCCACCCATATGGCGCTCATGAAGTGCTCAACGGCCAGCACGCGCACGCTGTCGCGAACGCGACTCATATCTGGCCTTGCATGATACAGCGCGCTTATCGCAGGAAAAAATTCCATTAAATAATCCAACCTACCCGGATGTTTTAATATAACCGGCTTCGAGACACTGCGTGGCGAGGAAACCCGACATGACGAGCGCCGGCCATACGCGTCCCGCGTACGCGCTTAGCATAACACTACAGAAGGACTTGGGCAAAGAAAATCCGCGACTTCAAAAAAGCGCATGCAGTATTATTTCTATGGCCGGACAGCCTCTTCCTCAAAAATAAAAGGCCGCCAAAAGGCGGCGCGCTTTTATCGTATGTATAGCACCGGACACTTTCTACTCTGTCTTTGTCACTTTTTTAAGCTCATCTGCAACAGCCCCGTGCTCCCTCATAACAGCCGCATCAAGGGCAGTGTTGCCGAACTTATCTTTGATATTGGGATCAGCGCCCTTGTCCAGAAGGAACTTCACGACCTCGACACTTCCGCTCCCCGCAGCGCTCATAAGGGGCGTCCAACCCTGGATGTCCTTTTTATTTACATCCGCGCCCTTTTCCGCAAGGTACTTGACTATATCGAGATTACCCTCGCCCGCGGCCCACATAAGCGGCGTATCACCGTAACTGTCGGTCTCGTCTATGTTTATGCCGCCCTCGACAAGAGCCTTCACCTCGCCGATATCCCCGGCCTTGGCTGCCTCGACAAGCTTGTGTACGTGCTTATCGTCGGCTGCGCCTGAAACGGAAACCGGCATCAGCGAAAAAACAGCTATAATGGCGAATGCGGCTAAAATACTTTTGGCCATGGAAGCAATCCCTCCTTTTGGGCACAGGAAATCTCCATTGATTTTACCATATTACGCCGCTATTACAAGGCCAAACTTAATAAAAACCGCATATACTTGACAACCGGGCCGCGCTGCCCTTACAATTAGAGGACAAAACACCCATGACATCGCGCGCACCATTAAAAATCAAATCGCTTTTGCTTTTAACTGCCACAGCGCTATTCTCTGCATGCATAATAGCCGTGGCGCCAGAGCCGCTTAAGGCAGAGGACACGCCGTCCAAGACCTTCACCTTCACGGTTACGAAGAAACTGCCAAGGTACACGGTTGTCGTTAAATTCAGGAGCGAGGGCCCTGCCACCCGCCCAATCCTTGCCCCTGATTCTCTCGATATATACAGGGCCGGCGCATCGAAGCCCGTGCAGAGCTACCACGAAGTAAGCCTCGATATGAGGGCCGTATCCCCGGAAACAAAGGCAGATGAGATATTTGGAACTTACGACATAAACTTCGACGGGTATAACGACCTCTATTACGCTTCGTCGTTTGGCACGCCGGAAAATAACACAGTCATATTCTGGATATTCAAGCCGCGTAAAGGCAAGTTCGTGCGCGACGAGAACTTCGAACTCACAAATTACAGCGTTGACAGAAAGCTTAGGCGCATAACCGAGACATGGCATATCGGCACTGACCCATACGCCTACCAAAAGGTTGTGAGCGAAGTTCGGGGGCGGCGCCCTATTACGCTCTTTGAGGAAACTCAGGAATGGGTGGCTGAAAAGGACAGCGGGTACTACCTAAGGATTATCAGCAGAAAAATCGGGAAAAAGCTCGTGCCGCAAAGCAGCAGAAAATTCTCGAGAATGGAACTCGAAGAAGAAAAAAGCAAACAGGTCAAATAGGCGCGCCCTACTGCCTTGCCGCGCCTATTATATCGGATAAGCGCCCGATATTCTTTAAGCGCATAAACTCCTTAATCTCGCCTAGCACCTTCTCTGCCGCGTCAGGTGTAACGAAGTTAGCGGTGCCTACCTGCACGCACGAGGCCCCTGCCATAATGAACTCAAGGGCATCGCGCCCCGTGACTATGCCGCCTATGCCGACTATCGGAAGCTTCGTAGCGGATGCTGCCTCATAGACCATCCTAACCGCAACCGGGCGAATAGCAGGCCCGGAGAGCCCGCCTACTTTATTTGCGAGCACGGGCCTTCTTTTATCAACGTCTATGACCATGCCGGTTATTGTGTTTATGAGCGATATCGAGTCCGTGCCAGCGTCCTCGACCGCCCTGACCATTGCCTTTATATCCGTCACGTTTGGCGATAGCTTGGTCATAACGTGAAGCTTTGTTTTGCTTCTCACGGCCCGCACAACGGAGGCTGCCTCATTCTGGTCTGTGCCAAACCCTATGCCGCCCTTTTTAACATTCGGGCACGATATATTTATCTCAAGCCCTGCCACACCTGAAACGCCGTCCAAGCGGCCGGCAAGCTCAGCGTACTCGTCAACGGTTTCGCCGAATATGTTGGCAAAAATAGCGGTCTTGTATTTCCTGAGCTTGGGAAGTTTTTCCCTTATGAACACATCCACGCCGACGTTTTGAAGCCCGATGGCGTTTAGCATGCCGGAAGGCGTTTCTATCGTGCGGGGCGCGGGGTTACCCTCCCTTGGCCTTAGCGAAAGACCTTTTGTAAAGATACCGCCAAGCTTCGAAAGGTTCACATACGGCGCGAACTCAAGGCCGTAGCCAAAGGTGCCGGAAGCCGTTGTCACGGGATTAGAAAGAGTAAGAGCGCCGAGCTTTACCGAGAGGTCAAGTTTGCTCATCTAAACGACCCCCAATCTATGTCATTTGCATCGAACACCGGGCCGTCGGAACAGACCATCTTATATAACGCGTTATCAGGGCTCTTCTCGTGCTTTATGGTCTTGACAGCGCACCCGAGGCACACGCCTATACCGCAGCACATCCCTGCCTCTAAAGAGACAAGGCACTTAACGCCACGCTCTTTTGCAACGGCTGAAACCGCCTTTAACATGCCCATCGGGCCACAGGCGTAGATGACAGAGCCTTCGGAAAGTTTTTTTTCAAGGAGCGCGGTTACGCGGCCTTTGGCTCCAACGCTTCCGTCCTCCGTTGAAATAAATGTCTTTGCATTAAGGCCCTTGAAGAGCGACGCAATCTTTGCATCTGCCTTTGTCCTCGCGCCAAAAAGAAAGAGCGGGGTACCGCGCTTCTTAGCTATCTCCTTGGTTAAGAGATAGAACGGCGCAGCCCCTATTCCACCTGCCACCATAACAAGCTTCGAAGGGTCTTTTACAGCTGGAAAAGGTTTGCCAAGGGGCCCCATGACATCTACACCATCGCCCTTCACCATGTCCCGCATTATGGCAGTGCCCTTGCCGACAACCTTGTATAGAAGCTCGACGACACTGCCACCCTCAGAGTCGTAAACGCTAAACGGCCGCCTTAGAAGCGGATCAAGCCCTTCTGAGACACGGAGCATCACGAACTGCCCGGGCTTTATATTCAGCTTTTTCGCGCCTTCCATGCGAAGCCTTATAAGGCGGAAATCGCCGGAGACCTGCGTATTTTTCTCAACTACCGATTTCGGCATTTCTTCTCTCTTATTCGTCGTCCGGCCTTAGCGAGAACGCGGGTTCAAGCTCTTTTTTCATCACTATCGCGTCCTCGTCGCCGTAGTAAAGTTTTCTCTCGTACTCTTTCTCGAACCCGAAGCTTTCGTAAAGCGCTATTGCCGCGCCGTTGGATCTTCTGACCTCGAGCCTCACAACTGCCGCAAAGCGCTCCTCCATGAAACCGAGTATAAAACCAAGCAGCCGTCTGGCCAGCCCCCTTCTTCGCTCGTCCTTTTCCACCGCGAAGTCGAGTATATGGGCCTCGTCGGCGACTATCCATATCACTGCGTAGGCGCAGACCTTTTCAACCCCGCCCTCGGGCGTGCACTTTACGACAAACGAATACGAAAGGGGGTTCTTTAGTTCCTTAAGGAAAAGCGCTCTTGACCACGGCCTCGCAAACGAATACGCCTCTATACGGACAACCTCGTCAATGTCGGCCGCGTCCATGGGCAGTATCTTTAGCGCCGTATCAATATGCCTTCTCGTGGCAGTCACCGCAAATTACCGGTACCGGCGTCACTTCATATTGGTAGCCATGATAATGTGCCATGGGTCCACCTTTTTCAGCGTAGATATGCTATCCACCTTCAACCCTGCCTTGGTGAGGAACTCATCCATGCAAAGATCCGACCTCCAGCCGATGCGCTTACATATCGGCCTTATAATCTTTTGCAGCCCCGCGACCATCGGGTTACGGCTCTTAAAGTGGTTCACGATAACGACCTTGCCGCCCTTTTTGCACACGCGGCGGACCTCGCTCATCATCGCTGCGGGGTCGGGGACAACACTTACGACATGGGAGATAAACACGTTATCGAAGCTGTTATCCTCGAAGCTTAGCCTCATCGCGTCCATCTCGAGAAGCGTTATATGCGAGAGCCCGAGTTCCTTGACCTTCTTCCCGGCAACACGCAGCATCTCGGAGGAAAGGTCTATGCCGACCACCTCTGAGAACGCCGGATAAAGCGGCAGCGAAAGCCCCGTGCCAACGCCCAAGTCAAGTATGCGCTCGCCTTCCTTTATATGCATTCCTGATATGGCATGGCGTATGCGCGGGTAGAAAAGGCGCTTAAAGAGCGCGTCGTAGATCTTGGAGTAAGCCGCGTAGATCTTCTTTACGGACTCCGTCTCCATTACCGGACGGTTATGCCTTACGTCGGATGTCTTTAACGAAGAAGACCTTGTCATCGTTATCCCTGAAAAAATCCTTTAGTCTTGCAGCTTCTTCGAACCCGCAGGCCTCGTAAAACTTCCTTGCGGCAGTGTAAGCATCTGTTCCGGAAGTCTCGGCAACCATCATCCGGCAGCCGTCGCTTACAAGCTTTTCCTCGACCACCTCCACAAGCCGCCTCGCGGCCCCTGTGCGCCTCGCATCCGGACTGACAAGCACCCAGTATATGTCGGCTACCCTATCGGCAAGCGATGCCGGGCCGTAACAGATAAAACCAACGGCCTTAGCGCCGATTTCCGCGACCATGTAGAAATAATCGCGTTGAGCCTTATCATTCAAATATATATCAAAAAGTTCGAGCGCACAATCCTTTTCTTCCCTGTTAAGATTGGCGCAGCCGTCTATTATGCAGGCTATGGCGCTTCTGTCGGATTTACCAGCGGCCCTGATACGGCACCCTGCGGCGCTCTCGGCGTTCATGGCTGCCTCTATGCCCCGTAGCGCGACAGCGCGGTCTTGACGATATTGTCTACCAGAGCCGGATAATCCCAGCCCTGGGCCCTTGCGGCCCTGGCAAACCCGGCATCCCTGGATATATCCGGGTTGGGGTTTACTTCGAGCACTCTTAAAAGGCCGTCGGTGCCAAGCCTCATGTCCACCCTCGCATAGTCGCGGCACATGAGCGCCTTAAAGGCCGCAAGCGCCACGGTCTCGAGCTTGCCTTTCAACTCAGCGTCCACATTGGCCGGACAAACCGGCGCGGTCCGTATATAAAGGGGGCTTGTTTCTATCCATTTGGCTTCATAAGAAATAATCTTTGGCAGCCCTGCAGGGTACCCGGTATAATCTATCTCGGAAGGCGGCAGCACCCTTGCGTTATCGCCGGGACCCATGACAGAGACGTTAAACTCCCTGCCCTCGATATATTCCTCTATAAGCGCTGCCTGGTGATGCTCCTTTATGACATGCGCTATCCTTGCCCTTAGCTCCGCTTCGTTTTTAACAACCGAGGTAACATCTATGCCAATGCTGGCGTCCTCCCTTAAAGGCTTCACTATCATCGGAAATTTCATATGCAAAGGCACGGCCTCGCCTTCGCTTGCAGCGATATAATAAGCGGCAGTCGGCACGTTCCTGCTTCTTAGTATATCCTTGGCAATCCCTTTGTTAAGGGCAACGGCAAGGGTAAACGGCGCGTTCCCGGTGTACTTAAGGTCGTAGAGCTCGTAGAGCGCTGCGATGTTCATCTCATAGCTGCTTATGCCGAAGGCAGCCTCGCATACGTTAAAGATTATATCCTGGCCAAACGACGTTATCTCCCTTACAAACACATCGAAGACATCGCGTCTTAAAGGAACGACCCTTGCATCATGCCCCTTCTCGTTTAACGAAGCGGCGATATCCCTAACACTCTCATCGATGCTCCCGAACTCGACCTCTTTTCCACCGACGGTCATCTTATCGGAGCCGTCGTCGTTGAAGGTTACGAGCACCTTTTTTCCGCTCATATGCCGTACCTCTTCCTTGCGGCGTCTACGACACCGCAAACAAGCGCCGAGAAGTCCATGCCGGAGGCCCTCGCGGCCTTTGGAAAGCACGAGTTCTGCTCAGGGTTCGGAAGGATTCCGGGAAGAGGGTTAAGCTCTATGACATTGGCAATGCCGTTTACATCGAGGCGCATGTCTATCCTGCACCAGTCCTTGACGTCAAGGGAGTTGAAGGCCCTCTTTGCCGTATCCTCTATCATCCTTTGCGTCCCGGCGTCGAGCTTTGCCGGGCATTCGAAAATCTTTAGCGGAGCCTCGGGGGTATCATATATCCACTTGGCCTCGTACGAATAAATGGGGTTTGCGCCTGCCGGAAGTGTCGAGTAGTCTATCTCAACGATTGGCAGCACCTTTAACGTATCGCCGTTGCCCATAAGAGCAACCGTGAACTCTCTACCAGGTAAAAACTCCTCCACTATCGCAGCCTGGCGGTAAAGGGCAGTTATCTCGGCTATCTTTGCCTCGAGCGCTGATTTGTCCTTTACAAGACAGTCGTTCTTGACGCCTTTGCTCGAGCCTTCGTACAGAGGCTTTGCTATCAACGGAAAATTCAAGGAAGCCGGGATATCTGACTTGGAGGAGGCTATAAAGTAGCGCGCGTTCGGCACGCCTGCGGCAGTAAGCGCCTCTTTTGCCCGCGCCTTGTTAAGACATAACCCAAGCGTAAGAGGGCCGGAGCCGGTGTACGCAATGCCAAGCATCTCGAGTATTGCCGGTATCTGGCTCTCTCTACTCTCGCCCGAGAGCCCTTCGGCCATGTTGAAGACGAGTTCGGGAGAAAAGGCCCTAAATTTTTCGTAAGCGTCTTTATCGGCCTCGATTAGCCCGACGGTGTCGTGCTTTTTAAGAAGCCCGTCCCTTACGCTTTCGATGGTAGACATGTCGTCCCATTCGGCGTAATGGTCCTCAGGAAGATTTGCCTTGTCTTCGTTGCCCTTCCTGACGTTATAGGTAAGCGCGAGTTTCATCGGAAAAGATGGTATGAGCCAAAACAAAGGCCGGAGGCCCGGCCGCACGGCGCGGCCTCCGGCAACAGATTCCCAGAGACTTCTAGAAAAGCAGCACCGCCGCCGCCAGCACCGTTGTATACGTGCCGTCGCTCTTAACTATCGCGGACTGCGTTATGTTGGTCGTGTGGACTATCTTGTCGCTTATCTTATATATTTCCTTTTTCTCGTCCCAGCCAAGGTTCTCATCGAGCTCGATGCCGAGAGTGGAGGCAAGCATCGCGGCCGCGAGGTCTTCGGCGTAATCGCCTGCTATGCTGTCGGTCTGTCCGTAGGCATGGTGCTCGCTCAAATAACCGTAGAGCTTTCTATCGGTCGGTATGGCGACCCCGACGGAAGCGGCCATGAGTCTTCTCGGCTCGTTATTGGTAAGGCGGCTAAGCACGCAAAACGTCACCTGCCCTGGAGAAAGATGCTTTATTCCCTGGCTCTTCGGAAGACGCTTGCAATTGGGGGGGAATATGCTGGATACCTGGACGAGGTTGCATTTCTCTATGCCCGCATCCCTTAGCGCGAGCTCGAATGAATGCAGCTCCTCCTTGTGGACGCCGACACCTTTGGTAAAGAACATCTTCTTTGGAACGTAGGGCATGGCAGTTACTCCTTCGTAGTGTTATTTTCCTTTTCCTCTGTCCTCGCGCCTGTTGACGTACCCCATTATCTTGTACACCAGCTTGGCTGCGAGAAAGTCGGGAGCGATAATACCCGGTATGGGACAAAGCTCCACAACGTCGAACCCTACGACCTTCTTCTTCGATATGACGGCTGAGAGCGTCTCTACCACATCGTACCAGAAGAGCCCTCCGGGCTCGGGCGTCCCCGTGGCGGCCATTATGGCCGGGTCGAAGACGTCGAGGTCTATTGTAATAAAAATCTCGTCCGTAAGTCCACTAATAATCTCATCTACGGGCATTTTTTTTCTGATGTCTCTGGCATAGAAGGTTTTCACCCTTGGGCTCTTTTTCCTCGAGTCCTTCTCTAAAAACTCTGCCTCCTCCTCACTAAGGCTCCTTATGCCTACCTGCACTATTGGGCATATCTCGGATATGCGCCTTGCGACACACGCGTGGTTGGACTTGCTGTCCTCGTAGGCATCGCGCATATCGGCGTGCGCGTCGAACTGAAGCACCGAGAGGTTCTTATACTTCTTCTTTAGCGCGGCGGCCAGCCCAAACGATATGCTGTGCTCTCCGCCAAGCATCACCGGGATGCGGCCATCTCTTATTATCTTCTCGGAGGCAATCCTTACGCGCTCGACCATCTCTTTTGGCCCGGTGGTCGTAGGAGCGAGGAACTCACGCGTCTCTATGCCGGCCTTCCATGGCTCGCACCCAAGCTCGTCGTCGTAGAGTTCCATATGCGTCGATGCCTCGATTATCGCGGAAGGGCCGTTACGCGCTCCTGCAACGTAGGACGTCGTCATATCGTAAGGCACCGAAAGAACAGCGTACCTCGGCTTCCTTACCGGGCTCTCTATGCCTCCAAAAACGTTTTTCAAAAGAGTATCCGTGCTCACCTATCCCTCCAGTATCGTCTGCTTCATGTCCCTGTATTTGTTATACACCCTTGTCTTGAACCTGTGTGGCACGTTGCCGCCGTTATTTACCCTGTAGGCCACGCGCGTAGGGCCGTTATTATAAGCGGCCATGGCCACCTCCGTGTCGTCGAATTTATCCCTTAGCAAAGACAGGTAGTAGACGCCGAGCCTTACGTTGGTATACGGATCATAGAGGGTCTTCTCGCCTTCGAAGTCTATGTCGAGCTTTGCGGCAAGGTCGCTGCCAATATCCGACCTAAGCTGCATCAGCCCGACCGCCCCTTTGGACGACCTGGACCAGTTATAATACTTACTCTCGGTCTCCATCAGCGCGAGGACCAGTATCGGGTCTAACCCGCGCTCCATGCTCTCCTCGAATATAAAGTCCGCGAGCCTCATCTCCTCGTGGAACGTAAGCCCGGTTGTGCTGTCAAGAAGCGACTTTCTTATGAACGCCTTTTCCAGATTATCATCAGGAATCCTTACGGCTCGCGACGAAGATACGGAAATAAGAATAAGCAAACATACCACGCAAAGAACGAATGTAGCTTTTCCTGCTTTCATCGTCCCCTCCCTGTTTTATGGTTGTCTTTTCCCGTCATCTTCAGCTAAGAGAACCTCCTTCTCCTTGTTTGCCTCGAAAGCCGTTAGCCGTTCAATATATTTGCTTTTTCCGTCCGTGTCAAGACGGTTTTCTCACATACGCTGCCGAGCATACACCTCGACGCACAAAACATCCTGGGCTTTCTGCCGTAACCCGGGCCCTACGCCCTCTCGCTTGGCCTTAAGTCCTTCACGTTCAAACACACACTCGAATTGCCGTTCCAGTTGTCTATGTACGGAAAAAATGCCACGTCATAGAGCCCGCCCACCGGATGCATCGTGCCCATCTTGTAGGCTATGGCGCTCTGAGTCCTGCCGCTTTGCTTTAATACGAGCTTAAGGTGCTTGTCTCTCACAAGATCCGACTGCATCACGCGCGCGCCCTCGATGCAAAAGAGCGGCCGCTCGTTGGCTCTGCCAAAAGGCGCAAGCCTCTCGAGTTCTGTTACCATCCTCGCGTTCACATCGGATAGAGGCACAACACAATCGAGCGTTACCTCGGGAGTGAGGTCGTCGTCGGTAATATGCGAGTTCATGTATTCAAGATACGAGGCCTTGAAGGCGTCGAACATCGCGGCCTCGACGGTTATGCCGGCGGCAGCCTTATGGCCGCCGTACCTTACAAGCTTATCTGCGCAGGCAGTTAGCCCGTCAAGGACATTCACGCCCTTTACGCCCCTTACCGAGCCCTTTGCGATATCTCCGTCTATGGCAGCAAGCACGGCAGGTCGCCCGAATTTTTCAACGAGCCTGGAAGCAACTATTCCAACTACACCCTGGTTCCAGCTCTTGGACGCAAGCACTATGGCCCTGTCAGCGGGATTGGGGCCCAGCATCTCGATAGCTTCGCCAAGGATTGCGGCCTCAACCGCCTGACGTTCTATGTTTATGGCATTAAGCTTTCTGGCTATTTCCGAAGCCTCGGCCTCGTCGTCGGTAATAAGCAAACGTAGCGCGGTATCGGCCCGCTCCATTCTTCCGGCTGCGTTTATGCGCGGCGCTATCTGAAATGCAACGGCCTCGGCGTTCACGCGGCCCGGCCTTAGCCCTGCGACGTCCTTAAGCGCGCGAAGCCCTGCCCTTCCGGTAGTTTCGAGTTCCTTTAAGCCGTGGCTAACTAGCACGCGGTTAACTCCGGTAAGAGAGACCATGTCCGCGATAGTGCCTATGGCAACGAGGTCGAGATAGCGCTTAAGGTTCGGCACGACTGTAAGCATGCCGCGCTCTCTAAGCCTCGTCCTTATGGCTATTGCCAGATGAAAGGCAACGCCCGCGCCGCAAAGCCCCTTGAAAGGATAGGTGCAACCCTCCTGCATGGGGTTAACGAGGTATTCGATCGCGCTTACGTCTGAGGGCACTTCGTGGTGGTCTGTGACAATGCAGTCGAGGCCAAGCGTTTTCGCAAACGCGACCTCTTTTGAATTGGAGGAGCCGCAGTCAACGGTGATGACGAGCGAGGCGCCCTTTTCCTTTAGTTCTCTTAGAGCGCCTTCATTTAGGCCGTAGCCCTCGCTCTTTCGCTCCGGGATGTAACAAAGAGGCTCTACCCCTATTTCCTTAAAGAACAATCCGAGCACAGCGGTAGCCGTTGTGCCGTCCACGTCATAGTCGCCGTAAATCGCGATGCGCTCTTTTTTGCCTACAGCCTCGGCTATGCGCGTAACAGCCTTATCCATTCCCTTTAAAAGGAACGGGTCGATGAGCGCGTTTATGTCCGGGGATAAAAAAGAAAGGGCCGTGTCTTTGTCGACAAGGCCCCTGTTTATCAAAAGTTGAGCCGTGACCGGAAGGATGTTTAATTCCCTTCCGAGCGCGTCTTGGAGTTCCTTATTGGCGGGGTTTACCCTCCAGCGCTTCTTCATCTCATATGTCTTCCCTGCTTTTATCGGGCATTTGCAATCCCGGGTGTAATTTCCCGGGCACAAAGCCGTAACTTGCGAATATCATAGCAGTAATTTCACTTGAGGTCAAGCATAAAATGTATAACTTTTTATTATCATTCAACAGGCGAAAATACGGCAAAAATATGTTACAATCATGACGTAGAAACTCTGATTATCCGAAATAACATGGAGGCGACGCTACAGTGCACAAAAGGACAAAACGCACATTCATAACAAAGACCTTCATAAAGGGCCTTACTGTCGTAGTACCCGTGTTCGTGGCGCTATACGTGCTTTTACTCGTATTCACAAAGGCCGAGCAGGTGGTAAAACAGCTAATCACAGCTGTCATACCTCCCGATTACTACATCACGGGCCTCGGTGTAGCGCTCTTTGCGCTTGCGATATTCGCAGTAGGTCTTCTGATGTATCCGTGGATTACGAAAAAGATATCAAAGCCCCTTGATTCGTTCTCGCGAAGGATCCCGCTCTTTGGCCTCGTGTACTCGCCGATAAAAGACCTGATGAACCTCCTCGGCGATGACGTGGGCACAAGCCTCGGAGACCCGGTGATGGTGGAACTCGACCACTCACAAACGAAAATGGTCGGGTTCCTCACGCGTAGCAACGCCGAAGGACTGCCCGAAGGATTCATTCCTCCAAACCACGTGGTAGTGTTCGTTCCGTGGAGCTCTCAAATCGGCGGGTTCTGCTTTGTGGTTCCAAAGGAAAGAATCAGGCCGCTCGACATCACAGCCGAAGAGGCAATACGATGGTCGTTTACAGCGGGGCTTTCGGGACCAGAGAACCACGGACCGAAGTAGCGAAGCTGGAAACCGCCGATTTGCAGGCGTCACGCCTGCCAAAAACAAAAACCCCCGCGCCTTCCGGCACGGGGGTTGGCAATCCATACGCGGCCCAAAGGCCGCGCGCAAAAACCTCTACGTATACGCCTCTTCCTTTTTCGGCTCTTCCTTCTTTATAAGGTTTTCCTTGCTGCCGCCCCAGAGTAAAAGAAGCGGGCTTGCTATGAATATAGAGGAGTACGTGCCAACTATTACTCCCGCTGCCAGAGCAAGCGAAAAGTCGTGTATGACCTCTCCGCCAAGGAAAAAGAGCGCAATAAGCACAATAAGTGTAGTGCCGGAAGTAACAATCGTGCGGCTTAGCACCTCGTTCACGCTCCTGTTGATTAGCGGCACAAGGTCATCCTTCGAGCCCTTTCTAAGGTTCTCCCTGATTCTGTCGAAGACAACGACTGTGTCGGTCAGCGAATAACCGGCTATGGTGAGGAGCGCGGTGATGACAAGAAGGTTTATCTCGTTACCGAGAATAAAGAAGAGCGCAAGCACCGCGAGCACGTCGTGGAAGGTCGCGATGATGGCGGCAACGCCGAAACGGAACTCAAAACGCCACCAGACGTATGCCAGTATGGCCAGAAGCGATATAACTATTGCCCAGAGCGCGTCCTTCTGTAGCCTTTTGCCGACTGTCGGGCCTATCTCGGTAGTGGAATCGAGTTCAAAGGGATTATCCGGAAGCGCTGTCTTTAGAGCGCCATCTATCTTCGCTGCGACACCCTCGGTCACCATGCTGCCCTTTATCCTGACGAGGAGCCGGTTGGTGCCGGAAAACTCCTGAATGTCGGCCTCGGGGAAGCCGCCCTTTTTAAGCGCGTCCCTTACCTCGTCGGCCTTGAACGGTTTCTCGAACTTGTATTGCACGGCAACTCCGCCGGAGAAGTCTATACCGAGATTGGCTTTGCCAAGCGGCACCGCCGCGGCAGCCACAAGCCCTACCACGGCAATTACGACGGATATGGCAAGAAAGACCTTTCTCTTGCCCATGAAATCGAAGTTAGCGTTTTTTATGAATTCCATCTTTCCTCCAGACTTGTTTTAGACGCCGTAGTATACGCCGCGCTAGATGCTTACCTTGTCGATCTTAAGCTTCTCTGCCTGCAAATCGAATATGAACTTAGTGCCCACGAGTGCGGTAAAGAGGTTTATAAGAATACCCAGACAAAGCGACACGGCAAAGCCCTTTATCGGGCCGCTTCCGAACTGGAAAAGTATCATGCCGGTTATGAGTGTCGTAACGTGCGAGTCAACGACCGTCCACCACGCCCTGTCGTAGCCGGCGTTGATGGCCGACCTCGGCGTTCTTCCTGCCCTAAGTTCCTCCCTTATTCTCTCGAAGATAAGGACGTTCGAGTCAACGCCCATGCCGACTGTGAGTATGATTCCGGCTATGCCGGGGAGCGTAAGTGTGGCGTTCATGGCCGCCATGGCGCCAAGCAGCATCACGACGTTCAAGAGAACGGCAAAGTCCGCTATGATGCCCGAAATCTTATAGTAGATTACCATGAATATCAGCACGAGTAGCGCGCCGACTACCATGGCCTTTATGCCTGCCTCTATCGAATCTTTACCAAGGCTCGGGCCAACGGTTACGGTCTGAAGGTACGTAACAGGCGCGGGAAGCGAGCCTGCCCTAAGCACAAGCGCCAGGTCGGAGGCTGTCTCAACGGTAAACCCGCCGGAGATGCTGGCGTTGCCGCCTGCTATTGCTTCCTTTATAACGGGCGCTGAGTACACATTGCCGTCAAGCATTATGGCGAGCCTTTTACCGACATTTCTCTCTGTTATGCGCTCAAAGGTCTTTGCCCCGCCCGCGTCAAAGGTAATGCCCACATAGGCATCGTTTAGCTGGTCAAATGCCACCCTTGCGTCCGCAACCGACTCTCCTGTAAGAAGCGTTTCCTTTCTTACAAGGTACGGGGTCTTTGTCACCTGACGGCTTCCTGCATCAAAGCTCTTTTCGTAAACAACCACCGAACCATACGGAGCGCCTACTCTCTCGGCCTCTCTTGGGTCGCGCGTCTCGTCTACAAGGCGAAACTCTAGCATCGCTGTCTTGCCTATAAGGTCCTTGGCCCTCTGTGCATCTTTGATGCCCGGAAGCTGCACAAGGATTTCATCATTGCCGTGCTTTGTAACAAGCGGCTCTGCAACGCCGAACTGGTCTATCCTGTTCCTGATGACCTCGATTGCCTGCTGGTGCGCGTTCTCCATGCGATTAGTTATCGCTTCCTCTGTCAAAGCAAATACCAACGGCACAGCCGAGGCGGAAGGGTCGACGGGCTTTGCTGGCTTTTCAGGCTCTACCCACTTAAACTCGACATAAGTATCCTTCATGAATTCCTTAATCGCGCTTTCGGCCTCACCGCCCGTATAAGCAACGACCAGAGAATTTCCATTCCTCGTAACCCCTGATACCGCCACCTTCTTGTCCTTCAACTCGTTGTCAACGGTAGAGGCAACGCGGTCGAGATAGCTCTCAACGGCCTTTTCCCTCTCGACCTTCAAAACAAGATGCATGCCGCCCTGCAAATCCAGCCCGAGCACTATCTTGGGCACATTATCGGCCCAGAATTTCGGCAGACTGCCTTTCAAAGGCGTTGAGGGCAAAAACAGTATCACGGCGAGGACGGTAAAGGACGCTACCAGTACCACCCTCCAGAAGATGCTCTTCATTGGTTTCTCCGTAGTTTTATTTCTTTAACCACAAGGCGCCTTATATTACCGGGGCCTTATCCTTGTCTATCAACATCTGCACCGCTGCCTTCGCGACCTTCATCTTCACGTTATGCGAGACCTCGAGGGTTATAACATCGTCCTCTATTGCCCAGATGCGTCCGTACACACCGCCCCTGGTGATAACGGTATCGCCCTTTAAGAGCTCTCCGAGCATTTTCTGGTGCTGCTTGGCCTGCTTGCTTTGCGGCCTGTAGATAAGAAAATAAAATATCGCCACAAAGGCTATTATCATGGGCAGCATCGCAACGATACCACCGGTCGGACTTGCCTGAGCAGCCGGCGCAGCCCCGTCGGCAAAAGCCTCTGTTGCAGCAAAAAGCGTATAAAGAACCATCACTACCTCCGTTACCTTGTTTTTTTGAATCAATCCTCTTTGCCTTCAACATCAAAGGCGCCAATCACAGATCTCTTAAATGCCGCGTACTCGCCCTTTTCTATGGCCTCACGGGCCCCCTGCATAAGGCGTATATAATAATACAAGTTGTGCACGGTATTCAACATCGAAGAAAGTATTTCGCCCGACATGTATAAATGGCGAAGGTACGCCCTCGAGTAGTTGGAGCACGTATAACAGCCGCAGCCCTCGTCAACGGGGCCCTGGTCGCGCTCATACCGACTGTTCTTTATAACCAATTTCCCTCGACTTGTAAAGAGGGTTCCGTTCCTGGCCATCCGGGTCGGCAGTACGCAGTCGAACATGTCGATACCAGCCTCTATGGCATTTAGCATGTCCTTTGGGGTCCCAACCCCCATAAGATAGCGCGCCGAGCCCACGGGAAGAAGCGGTGCAGTGTGGCGGGCTATATCATACATCGTATCCGTATCCTCGCCAACACTCAATCCGCCGATTGCGTAACCGTCGAAACCGATGTCAATAAGGGCAGCAGCGCTCTCTGCCCTTAAATCCTTATGCATCCCTCCCTGCACTATGCCAAAGAGCGCTAGTTCATGCCTTATCCGCGCCTCTTTACACCGCTTTGCCCAGCGGTGCGTAAGGTCCATTGATTTCTTTACGTACTCTCTCTCTGCCGGATAAGGCGGGCACTCATCGAAGCACATCATTATATCGGAGCCAAGGGCCTCCTGTATCTCCACCGCCTTCTCAGGCGACAGGTGTAAGAGCGCGCCGTCTATGTGAGAGCGGAACTCAACACCCTCTTCGCTTATCTTTCTAAGAGGCGCAAGGCTAAACACCTGGAACCCTCCGCTATCCGTCAGTATAGGCCCCTTCCAGTGCATGAACTTATGGAGCCCGCCCATCTCTCTGATAAGCTCGTGCCCCGGGCGAAGGTAGAGATGATACGTATTCGAGAGTATGATACTTGCGCCAATAGAGGTAAGCTCCTCGGATGTCATTGCCTTTACCGTTGCCTTTGTGCCAACGGGCATGAACACCGGAGTATCGAAACTTCCGTGAAGGGTCGTATACCTTCCAAGCCTCGCGCCGGAAAGGTCTTTTTTAATAAGCTCGAACGAAGGCCGAAAATCACTAGTGCTCATACAATGACCATGCAGTCGCCGTAGCTAAAGAAGCGGTAGCGCTCCTTCAGGGCCCCGGCGTACGCCTTCATTATGAAATCCTTCCCGGCAAAGGCCGCCACCATCATAAGTAAAGTTGACTCTGGAAGGTGAAAGTTCGTTATAAGAGCATCCACTGCCTTGAACTCAAAGCCAGGGAATATTAAAAGCGCGCTCGCGCCGGATAATGCCGGCTCATTACCGGCAAACACCGTCTCGAGTGTTCTTACGACCGTCGAGCCAACTGCCACAACGCGTCGGCCTTCCGTCTTTGCGGCCTTGATTCTGCCGTATGCCTCCGGCGTAACATTATAATACTCTCCGGGAAGGCCTTTGGAAATAGTATCTTCTCTAAACGGAAGAAACGTAAGCGGCCCTGTATGGAGCGTGACGTAAACTGTCTCAACGCCCTTTGCCCGGATTTTACCAAGCATGTCATTTGTGAAATGCAGCGACGCAGTAGGCGCGGCAACAGCGCCCTCTTCTTTGGCAAACACCGTCTGATAGCGCGCCCTGTCCTCCTCCGTATCCTCGCGCCTTATATAAGGAGGAAGCGGCACGCGGCCTATTGAATGAATTGCCGCGTGCACGTCTTCGGACTTAAGCGTAAATGCCCAGAATGCGTCGTCCTCGCGCCTTAGGGCAGTTGCGACAATAGAAGCGCCGTTTGCCTCGAACATGACCCTTGCCCCTGGCTTAAACCCCTTCGATGCCTTTGCCATGCATATCCACGTTTCCTTTGACTTACCCTCTGCCCCGAGTTTTCTTACGAGCAGGAGCTCGGCCTTTCCGCCGCCTTCTTTTTTGCCAAGAAGGCGCGCAGGCATAACACGCGTGTCGTTAAACACAAGCACATCGCCGCTTTTTAGATACTCGAGGATATCTGGAAAATTACGGTGTTCGACAAGGCCGGTCTGGCGATTTAGCGCCATGAGGCGCGAAGAATCCCTGTGCTTTGGCGGGTGCTGCGCTATGAGTTCTTCTGGAAGTTCGAACGAAAAATCCGACAATGAAGGGAACGCGGTATCGGCCATGGCAATTGCAGAGTTCAAGCTCAATAGACCTTCTTTAATCTGGTTCCCGGGTAATAATGGTCGAGTATCTTCTTATAACTGTATCCGGCATCCGCCATGCCCTTTGCGCCCCACTGGCTCATGCCAACGCCGTGGCCGGAGCCCCTGCCCTCGAACACAACGGCGTCGCCGTCAATATCGACCTCGAAGAGCGTGCTCTTTAGCTTCGAATACCCAAGCGCCTTTCTTAAGTCCTCGCCCGAGACGTAGTACGTTCTTCCCCTGTCATCGGTTACCGCAAGGACCTTTGCCCTGTCCGACCTCGTCTCTTCCTCGACCTCGATATCGCTAACCCCTTCTACACTTACGCCTATCTTGTTTAGCGCTGCGGCTATCTCGGTCTTCGACACCTTTAATTCCCATTCGTAATTGGGCGCATCCTCGTCGTACTTGCTTTTAACGGACCTTAAATAATCGTGGCTATCTCCCCAGACATCTCCCGAGTTCTCGGTCCTTCCGCCTGCGCTCGAGTGAAAAAGAGTAAGCGCCGGTCTTCCGTCGTAAAGAAGCACCTGGCCTTCGGTAAGCTTCACAGCCTTGGAAGAAGCGCTGTCTTCCTTGCCCGCGCCCGAATACACCTGGTCCATCACAGTCGAGGCGACGTCGTAGGCAGCGCCTTTTCTCTTTTCCTTCTGATAGAGCACATACGTCCTCGAGACAACGGCCTGGGCCTTGATTGCCTCTATATTCCACTTAGACGATATCTCGTTGTTGATTATGCCGACTACATAGGCCTCGACCGGCACCTCGTTTATGACGATGAGCTTGCCGTTAGTACCCTCTCTAACCTCTATTATGCCGCGGTACGGCCTGCCTTCGACCTTGAGTATGTACTTAACGGGCTTAAATCGTACGGGCAAGGCAGTCTTTTTACCGGCAATCGTAGCCTCGCCACCGGAAAATAGCTCGACAGTTACGCTTTTCCCAAGCTGCGAGTCATCGACTGTAACGGAGACAAGGGAGTCGAGCACAAGCACCCTCACCGGCTCGCCGCCGTGGCTCATTGCCACGCGAGAGCCTGCGGCGCAGCCGTAGAAGACCACAAAGGCTACAGTGAACACCGCAAACGGCAAAACGCGTTTTATCCCAAGCATATCCCTCACGACGCAAAAAACCTCGTAATAAAAAGTATGAACAGCCCAAGCGCCATGGACGCTACGCCAAGGATACGAAGGGTAGAGTCAGGGATATCCTGCACCAGGAGCGCCCACTGCTTCACCTTGGCCGGATATATGAAGTACGGTATGCCCTCTATCACGAGCACGACCCCTATGGCCAGTACAAGAGAATACACCAAGACCTCCGTATGCCTGACATGCGCTGCCAAAGGGCCGATGGCCCCGGCAGGGAAAAATCATACCATATACGGCAAAATTACGAAATAGTATCGAACGGTAAAAATTTTACTCGAAGGTCGCGAGATATGCCGCGAGCGCCTTGAACTCCGCGTCAGTGCCTGCGGAAACAGGCATTGTCATCACGGACTTGAACCTCTTGGGGTTCTTTAGGTACTCGAATACCCAGTCCGGGTTATAGCGCTTCGATGCCCCGACAAGCGACGGGCCGCTAAGCCCGCCTATCTCAGAGCCTTCCTTTATGAGAAGGTGGCAGCCGTAGCAGCCAAACTTCTTCTCGAACACGGCTCTGCCCTGACGCGAGTTCTCGGGCTTAATGGTCCCCCTTGAGACATTCGGGGCCTTAAGGGTCATCAGGTACACTGCAACGGATTTTGCGTCCTCCGCTGAAAGTGACGGATGGTTGCCCGGGTTCTTCTTCTCTAGAGAGTAATAGGCCATGGGCCTTATTGGAAGGGGCTTTGCGAGCCACTTTTCCAAAAACCCCTCCTTATACTTCGACCCAGAGTACCAGAGCTCGGGCCCCTTTGCCTTTACAAGGTCCTCTACAGTCTTTGCGGTATCCGGGCCCTTGGTTATGTGACATGAGGCGCAGCCCTTTGCCTCGAACACGCCGCGGCCGTCTGCATTGGCAGAAACTACGGCCGCAAAGACAAAGATAGCGGCGACTGTAGCAGTTAATATATATTTTTCAAAAGTTATTGCCATACGGGTTTTATACACTTTGAAGCCTTAAAAGTCAAACAAAGACAGCGTCAAACTATCTCGTACTCTTCTCTGTGGAACACGTCAACCGGCTTTACTATGACGGCCTTTTTCGTCCGCCTCTCGATATCCTCGACAACCCCGCCCTTATCGGTTAAGAGCTTGGCGATGACCGGATTGGCGTACACAGTCGCCTTCTTTTTCATGGGCAGCTCACGAAGGAGTTCCCTGTAAATCTCCATCAGCACGGTGTACTTGCCCTTTATAAGACCGTCTCCTTCGCAGTAATAGCACTTCTCGAGAACCGACTGCGTAAGGCTCTCTCTCGTTCTCTTACGCGTCATCTCGACGATGCCAAGCTCGGAGATCTTTAAAATATTCGTCCTGGCCTTATCGGCCTTCAGCGCGTCCCTGAGCTTTCTATACACCTTCTCGCGGTTTGCCGGCTTGACCATGTCTATAAAGTCTATTACGATAATGCCGCCGATGTTTCTAAGCCTAAGCTGCGCAACGACTTCGTCCACTGCCTCGAGGTTCGTTCTTATAATGGTATCCTCGGAACTTCTCTTGCCAACGAACTTTCCGGTGTTAACGTCTATTGCAGTAAGCGCCTCCATCTGGTCTATGACTATATGCCCGCCCGAGGGAAGCCATACTGTCTTACAAAGCGCCTTCTCGAGCTCGACGTCTATGCCGTAGACGTCGAACATCGGCGCATCCCCTTTGAACCTTTCAATCTTACTTCTTATCTCCGGCATGTATTCGGCTGCGAATGCGTCGGCCCTCGCGTACTCCTCGTCAGAATCTATGACAAAGCGCGAGACTTCGGGGGTAAGTATGTCGCGCATGCTTCTAAGCGTAAGGTCGAGTTCTTCGTAAAGGAGCGCCGGGGCCTTTTCGCGCTCGGATTTGCGCGCGATTGTCTCCCAGAGCTTCACAAGGAAGTTCATATCGCCCTGGATTTCGTCCTCGCCCTGGCCCTCGGCAACGGTGCGTATTATGAAGCCGTGCCCGGGTTTACGAAGCCTCGCAACTATGCCTCTTAGCCTTCGCCTTTCCTTTTCGTCGTCAAGGCGCCTTGATATGCCTATCTTGCCATACGATGGCATGAACACGAGGTAGCGTCCGGGAATGCTCACGTAAGAAGTAACGCGCGCGCCCTTGGTGCCGATAGGCTCCTTCTCGACCTGCACGAGAAGTTCCTCGCCCTCTTTTATCATGTCCTGGATCTTGTGGCTGTGGTGGTGCTGCTGCCTTCCGTGCTCGCTTTTCTTCTCGTCCTCATCGCCGTCGTCATCGGCCTGGCTGTCTAATTCCCTGGACTTCTCCATAACGTCGGCTACGTGGAGAAATACCGTTCTCTCGAGCCCTGCCTCGAGAAAGGCCGCCTCCATGCCCGGCAGCACGCGAGCCACCTTGCCCTTGTAGATATTGCCGGTAATGCCCTTATCGATATTACGCTCGATATGGTACTCGACAAGGCGGTTATCCTCGACAACCGCAAGCCGCTTCTCGAAAGGGTTCAAGTCCAGATATATTTCTTTTTTGATACTTCTGTCGGACACTTCCAAAGGCTCCCCGCGGCCAGGACGGCGCGCGCTCTCAGAGGGCGCAAAATACGCGCCTCGTCTTTCGCCGCAGCCTCAAAGGCCTGCTTAAAATACAGTTCTTGTTTTTCTGACGGGGATAAGGGATGCTTCTTTTGGAGTGATAGAGAGAACGTGCGCGAGCGCTTCATGCGGTTTAATGCCGGCTGTTTCGCGCTTAATCAAGCCGAAACCCAGTACGCCTCCCTCGAAATACACGTCTTCGAGTAGCGGCAACATGTCCACCGTCATTACCATGCCTTTTCTTTCAACCCTCGCTGCAAGCTCTGTGCCTCTCTTTTCCTTAAAAGCCCTTAAAAACCCGTCAACCCTGTCTAAATCTATAAAAAGCCCGAAAGGGGCTTTGCCTAAATCTACTGTAAAATCCTGCTTTTTAATGATAGCAGAGAGCGGCGGCAGTTGCAAGCCTATAATTTCAGAAGACAAAATCTTTATGCCTTCGGGCAGTGCTTCGTTCACCCTGAGTTTAAAAGATTCTTCGTCAAAATCGATCGAGGAAATAAGCTCCATATCAACGTACTCATCATCGCTCTCAACACCTACGGAGAGAGGTGTTGCGAAAGAAACCCTCGGGTGCGGATGAAAGCCCTTTGAATAGGCAAGAGGCGCGTCGATACGCCTTAGCGCCCTTAGAAACACGTTCATCATCTCGAGATGGCTTATCAAGCGGACATCTCCGGTCTTTGAGAACCGAAGCCTTACTCTCGTATTGGGCGCGTCCTTTGGCAATGCATGCTTCCCGCCCAATGCCTCTTCGCTTGCAGATATGGAAGCCGTAACGTTCTTTATCACTCTAAAGTCGCACACGCCGCAGTCAGAGCACCTTCCCACCTTGCAATCGGGCGTTGCCGCGGCGCTAAAGGCAGACTCGCATTCCTCTATAAGAAATTTTTTATCTATCCCTGACTTAAGATGGTCCCACGGAAGCACCTCATCCAGCGACCGTTTCCGCGTTGTATAGAAGTCGGCGTCGACATGGGCCTTGGCCATTGCATCCTTCCAGAGCTGCCAGTTGAACTCTTCAGTCCACCCGTCGAACCGCGCGCCTTTCTTGAATGCCAGGAGCACGAGCTTGGAGAGCCTTCTATCGCCTCTTGCGAACACGCCTTCGAGAATGCTCATCTCCGGTGCGTGCCACTTGAAACCGAGCTTATTTCTCTTTGCGCCCTCGCGAAGAAAATTAAGCATCTCCTTTGAATACTCAAGTGTAGCCTGCGGCTCCCACTGAAACGGGGTAAAGGGCTTTGGCACAAAGGCAGCGGCGCTGACATTCACATCCGGCAATTTTTTAAGAAACGCCCTGCCCTCCTCCATCGTCTTTCTCGAAAGCGTTATGATTGCCTCTACGTCCTTTTTGGTCTCCGTGGGCATGCCTATCATGAAGTATAGCTTAAGAGATCTCCATCCAAGCGAGAATATGTCGCGAGCCCCGGCTATAAGCGCGCTCTCCTCTATGCCCTTGTTAATGACGCTTCTTAGCCGCTCCGTGCCTGCCTCAGGCGCAAGTGTAAAGCCCGTCTTTCTTACCTTTTTTATTTCTGCCGCAAGCCTCGCATCCAGCGTGCCAACGCGCATGGACGGAAGGCTAACTGATATGCGGCTGCCTTCGAAGTTTCGCATAAGACAGCCAAGAAGCTCGTTTACTCTCGTATAATCGCCGGTAGAGAGCGAGAGAAGCGATGCCTCCTCGTAACCTGTCTTTTTAAGCGCCCTCTCTACGTAAGCAGTTATTTTTTCGATATCTCTTTCCCTCGCAGGCCTGTAGATCATGCCTGCCTGGCAAAAGCGGCACCCCCTGGTGCATCCCCTTGCTATCTCTACAGAGAGCCTATCGTGCACAGCCTGGACAAACGGCACGACCGGGGCCTCAGGGAAGGGAAGCTTATTTAAATCAGGCTCTACGCGGCGCGAAACCTCCTTATAGTCATCGTAAACAGGGGTAACAGAGCGTATGGTCGAATCGCTGTTATACTCGACCGTAAAAAACGACGGCACGTACACGCCCTTTATCGATGTCAAACGCCGAAGGGTTTCCTTTCTTCCAAGCTTCTGCTTTTTAGATTCGATAAGCGCCGTGCATATCTCCGGCACGGCAAGCTCGCCGTCGCCAATCAAAAAGCAATCGAAGAACTCCGCAACAGGCTCAGGGTTGAATGCCCCCGGGCCGCCGCCTATTACTATCGGGTCTTTATCGCTTCTCTCGGATGAAAAAAGCGGCACGCCTCCAAGCTCAAGCATATTTAGCACGTTCGTGTACGAGAGCTCGTACTGAAGAGAGATGCCAAGCACGTCGAGGCTGTTTAAGGCAATCTTGTTTTCAAGGGTAGTGAGCGCGAGGCCCCTCTCCCTTAATAGCGCCTCCGCGTCCTTCCACGGCGAGAACACGCGCTCGCAGGCAACGTCTGGCATGGCGTTCATCACGTTATAAAGTATCTGCATGCCAAGGTGGCTCATCCCGACCTCGTATGCGTCCGGGAAAGCGAGGCCGAAGGTAAGCGAGACCTTCGAGATGTCCTTTTTAACGGAATTTATCTCGGCGCCCGAGTACTTGGCGGGCTTGGATAAAAGCGTAAGGTATGTTGAATCAAGTTTGCCGGTCAAAACCAAATACTCCTAACACACGCCGCAGCGCGAGCAGCTTCCGACCTCGCATGGCTCTGTGGTTTTCTCATCGATAGAGCGCGTGTACTCGTTATAAAGATATTCCTTTGATATGCCCTGGTCTATTATATCGAAGGCAAAGACCTCGTCCTTTTGCCTCTCTCTCCATACAGAAGGTTCCACCTTTGGCATGGCCCTTGAAAACGCCGGCTTCCACCCTGACCTCGAAGCCTCGAGCACTGCCTTCGAGGCCCTTCTGTCTGCCATGGCAAGGTATGCCTGCGTAAAGGCCGCTCTCACAGGATGCGTCTTTACCTCAACTCTGCCCCTTAAGTGAGCGAGCCCGTCCTCTATGATTTTATAGCGCCGCTCTATGACGTCCTCTGACTCGAACCTGTGCCATTGAAACGGCGTGAAGGGCTTTGGCACGAACGCGCCGACACTTAGCGCAATGCTTCCCTTGAATGCAGCCGCAAGGTTCTGCGTAACCCCGACTATGGAGGAAACGTCCTCATCGGTCTCTGTCGGTAGCCCGACCATGAAGTAGAGCTTCAATTTGGAAAATCCCCTTGAAGCTGCCATTGAGGCGGCAGTAAGCAGCTGCTTATCGGTGATACATTTATTTATAACGCGCCTTAACCTGTCGGAGGCAGCCTCAGGAGCAATGGTAAGAGTCCTGTACCCTGACTTTCCGAGAAGCTCGAGGAACTCATCATCTAACATATCGGCCCTTAGAGACGAAAGCGTCATCGTAAGCCCCTTTGACGCGCCGTGGCGAAGGACTTCCTTTATGCCCGTATACTCGGACACGGCAGCGCCGACAAGCCCGATTTTCGTAGTTGTCTTTGAAGCCTCATCGATTGCCTTTATAACTGCCTCGAGGCTCCGCTCTCTTGGCGGAAGGTAGACAAACCCGGCTGCGCAGAAACGGCACCCCCTCTGGCACCCTCGCTCTACTTCTATTAGAGCTGTATCGGAGAACTCGGTATCTGGTGTAAAAACGATGGTAGACGGCACGATGTCGAGAGAATCTCCTGAGGCCCGCACCCGCCTTACAGGAAGCGGCGCGCCGTCTGCCGGCTCGATAGACTTAACGCGTACTCCGTCGTAGGTGACATTATATAAGGACGGCACGTAGATGCCCTCTGTCTTCGAGAGCGCCTTTAGCGCATCCTTCTTTGTCGCGCCTCCGTATATAACCTCGGATAACTTCCCGACAAGGCTATCCATAACGCCTTCGGCCTCGCCTATGAAAAAAAAGTCCATAAAGTCTGCTATAGGCTCGGGGTTTAGCGTCACGGCGCACCCTCCTGCCATTATAAGAGGTCCCCTGCCTTCCCTGTCCTTTGAGAACACGGGAATGGAGGCAAGAGAAAGGATGCGGGGAATGTTTATGTAATCGTCCTCAAAGGATACAGAAAAGGCTATTACGTCGAAATCCTTTAACGGCGTGGATGTCTCGAATGACTCGATGTACTTTGCCTTTGCGCGAAGCTCTGCCATGTCTGCCTTATCCGGCAAAAATACGCGCTCGGCAAGGCGGTCCTTGCCTGCGTTTAGAAGGCCGTAGAGGGACTGGAACCCGAGGTTACTCATGCCGACCGAATAGGTGTTCGGGTACACGAGACAAACGCGGAGCCTTCCGCCCGGGTCGCTCACCGTATGGCCGCGCTCCCTGGATAACCTCTCTGCCGTGCTCTTTAAAAACGGACGTGCTATTGCCGTATCCTCCAAAAGGATTGCATGGATAATGCGATATTATCACACATGAGAGTGTTGTTTACAAGGAAGAGAGCGCAAAAATCTAATGCCGCTACCCTCTTCTGTGGGCAAGGAAACCGACGTAGGCGTAATGCATCCCGCTTATTATGGTGATGGCGGTCGTAAGGTATATGATGATTGGCATGTAGGCGCTCGTTCTAACCGGCTCCCAGAGCGCGGCAACGACAGCAGACAGCTGAAATATTGTCGAGAGCTTTCCAAACACCGACGGGATAATCTCGATTTTCTTACCCGCGCTCTTTATGCCGATATACCCGGTAAGTATCATCAGATCTCTCGATATGACCAGCACGCAAAGGTAAACCGGCAAAAGCCCCTTTAAGGAGAGCATGATGAAGGCCGCTGTCATAAGGAGCTTGTCGGCTATCGGGTCCATCATGCGGCCAAACTCTGTCCTCATGTCAAAACGCCTTGCGATGTAACCATCGAGGCCGTCGCTAATCCCTGCGATAATGAAGACGATAAACGCGGCATCGTCCATGCCGTACTCAAGAAGCGCTACGAACACGGGCACAAGGAATACTCTAAAGACCGTTATGATGTTAGGTATATTCCACTTGACCGGAACCTGACGCATATGTGCCTTTCTATTTAAGCCAATCGAAGAACTTCTTTTCTCCGCCGCCGTCTGTAACAGGCGACTTTGGCATCTTCGTAAACACAGCGCTGCTTAGCATCTCGATCTTGGCTTCATACGGGGCAACACCTTTTTCCAGAATCGGTTCTTCGAGCCTGTATAACGCCTCCGAGACCTTGCCCCTTGCCCACCAGAGCCTGCCGGAAGCATCGTAGATCTCATAGACCGCCGTCATCTTTATCGCGGCCCTTGGCACAAAGACCGAGCTCTTCCACCTCGTTATCTTTATAAGGAGCACCGCGTCCACGGAAAGAAGCCCGGCAAGCTCCCCTGTCTTCATCCCGGCAACAGGTTCTTTCCCGGCATTACCAAGCGCTGCATCAACGGCATCTCCCGGCAAGACCTTATAACCGCGGGCCTTTAGCTCGTACTCCGCGTACTTGGTAAAGAGCGCGGCTATTTTCTTCTTCTCGGCATCGAACTCCTCGGACACGTCTTCCAAGTCAATTGGCAAAACGGCTACCGTCCTTACGCCCTTTGTTTCGTAATCCTTTACCGTATCGGACTTGACCATGCGCATGCAGCCCGAAAGCACGCACACAAAAAGCAGCGCAACAGATACCCTGAAAGCGGCGTTAAAAATCCTCATCCGGCGCTACCTGCCCTTTCTTTCGGACTTTATTATGACCTTGTTTTCTCCGCCAGGGATTACGGCATAATCGGAGCCCAGGTCCTTTGACATGCGCTCGTAGAATGCGCTCCCGGTCTCGGAGGTAAGCGCTGAAAGCGTTATCTTGCTTTTAGTAAACGACGAATAGGAGAGCGATACTATGTAATCGAGCTTCGATATCCTTTCTTTTAATTCCTCGAACTCTGCGTTTGCGCCAAGGCCGATTATGGTCAAAATGACCGTGCCCGATTTCTCGTCAGGCACAGCGGCAAAACGCCTGACATCCTTGGTAAGGGCCTTTAGATCCACCTTGGCCTCGATAACAACGTGCATGGCCATGACGCCGCCTTCGTTTGCGCCCTCTGCGCCGCCGGTTGTCTCATCGGGGCCGCCCTCTTCTATCTTTTTTCCGCTCTCTGCGTCCACATTCGAGCCCGCAGACTTTATAAGGGCCTCTGCCTCGGGCATATCGAAGTGCCTCATCCAGCCGATGGAGAGCACCTTGTATTCGGTGACAAAACTCTCGGCCTTGGGAACTATCTCAACGGCGAATATGTCGGACTGATTTTTATATACGCCCTCGCCGACTATCTGCTTTATGGCTGCGGCCACGGCGCTCTTATACGCGCTCTCGACCGCAAGCCTTCTCATATCAGAGGTAGAGTCGAACTTTACCGCATACCCCTCGCCCTTTACGGTTAAAAAGGCCCCGCCGCCAGGGGCTGCCGGCAAAGACGCGGCAAGAAAAAGCACGGCAAGGATAACAAACGGCATCAGCATTTTTTTTAACATCTTTAGAAATTCTCCTTTTATTTTTGGCGCTAACTGCCTTTAGCAAAGAACTCGGCTGCCATTGCATCTATCTTATCGACCGCCACGGGTTCCATCCATACGATGCCAGGTACTTTCTTAAACCACGTAAGCTGCCTCTTTGCGTAATTACGCGTGTTCTTCTTTATGAGTTCAACTGCTTCCTCGCGCGTAAGACCATCGTTTACATAAGAAGCCATTTCCTTATACCCAAGCGTCGACATGCTCTTTAGAGAAGGCGCATACCCATTATCGAGGAGCCCCCTGACCTCTTTCTCAAGACCGGATTGTATCATTTCATCGACCCTTGTCTCTATATCTTTATATAATATAGCGCGCTCCTTTACAAGACCGACGACAAGGTGCGGGTGTTTTTCCTCTTTAAACCCGTGCTCCTTCTGGAACTTCGATATCGGCCGTCCGCTAAGGAGATACACCTCCAGGGCCCTTACCACACGGCTGATGTTATTTGAATGCATGGAAGCTGCCGCAGCCGGGTCAACTGCCCTTAGCCTCTCGTATAACGCCTCTCTGCCTTTTTCCTCTGCCTCTTTTATAAGCCCTTTTCTAAGCTCTGTATCGCGCGGCGGGCCTTCGAACAGCCCGTGAAGAAGCGCACGTATGTAGAGGCCCGTGCCTCCTGTAACGATTACGCGCTTACCGCGCTTTGTTATATCGTCTATTGCCGCTTCCGCATCGCGCACATAGTTTGCCACGTTATAATCAACGTCAGGGGTAACAACGTCTATCAGGTGGCACCGTACGCCCTTTAGCTCTGCCTTCTTGGGCTTTGCAGAGCCTATGTCCATCCCCTTATAGACTTGAACGGAATCGGCAGAAATAATCTCCGCACCGAGCCTCAAGGCAAGCTCGACAGAGAGCTTTGTCTTACCAGAGGCAGTAGGGCCGGCTATGACAAGGAGTTTGGTCAGATTTACCACGAATATATTTCTTTATATGCCTTCTCGAAGTTTACCCTCAACTCCTCATCCTGAGACAATTTATGCAAGTATCCCTCAGGCTTATATACCGAATCTACAATATCATCGCACAAGGACCCGATGCTTATTCTGAAAATTTTAACACCGTCTTTTTCTGTCGTCGTCAAGTGAACGGCCCTGTTATCGTGATGATATTCCCATCCAATTTTTTTGCCATTCTCTTGATATGCCAAATTCGGCTGCGCAAGATGCACAAGCTTGTGCCTAAAAACCTTTTGCAAACGGTTGGCGACTTCTTCCGTATATTTCATTACTTCTGTCATATAAGCCCGAGACCTCAAAGTTACGCCTTTCGGATTTTTTACCGACTTTCCCAAAGTTTTGCCACACAAAGGGCATCTATTATCAACAGGTTCGTAGCCATAAAGTTCGCCCAACAAATCAATGGTTGAAAAACAATAAAGCAACGCTGGAAAAGGCGCTGGCGCATATTCGGACTGCGCAAACAGACAATGCTTTACATCCTTTGACAGGGCATCTGTTCTTTCCTTTAAAAAATTCCTGGCTCTGGTCAAAACATCATTCGTGTCCACAACAATTCTCCTTTGCCGGACTTGCGTTCGGAACCGAACATCCGGCATATAGCAAATTGTTTATAAAAATGTACCACTATCCGCAACTTTCACTACCGAGAATCCCAATCTGTCCCTTTCAAGCGGCAAGTTGACCGTCAGGCGAGGCAGCAAGGCCAAATCGCCGCTTGCCGCTCCCGTAAAAATATCCACAGCAACACCGCCGCCCTCTACTGAACCTGCTGCTGCGGCTTTGCTGCAAACTGCCTTAGAAACGCGCCGATAACCTTCGCCGCAGCCTTATCATCAAGCGCGTCGGCCAGATCCTGTGGCGTTCTGCCCTCGCTATCCTTGGCGCTTAAATCCGCGCCGGAGGCTATGAGCGCCTCGACGGCGCTTGGCTCCTCGCCTTCCTTTGCAACAGGCGCCGGGGTATTACCCTCCATATCCGCGCCCCTGTCCTCGAGAAGCCATAACATTTCCTCCCATCCCTCGGAAATAACAGTATGCAGCGCCGTACACCCGTGCTTATCTACGGCATTGACGTTTGCGCCGCTTACCACAAGAAGCTCCACCTTCTCCTTCATGCCGTCCGCATACGAATAGGCCGTATAATGAAGCGGAGTTTGTCCGTCGTTATCCACGGCATTCACGTCCGCGCCGGCCGCTACAATGGCCTCTACCATGGCTGCATCGCCAGACTCTATCGCCAGATGAAGCGGTGTGGCTCCGTCCTCGCCGGCCTTGGCATTTACCTCTGCTCCCTTGGACAAAAGAACCTCGACAACGCCGCCACCGTCGTCGGCGCGCGCTGCCACGTGAAGCGGCGTGAAGCCGTATATGTTTTTCGCGTTCACGTCGCCCCCCTTCGCGATAATGGCTTCGGCAACGTCCTTGTAATACGCCCCTGCCGTATGCATGGCCGTGTTGCCGTCCTTGTCTATTGCCTTTATGTCTGCGCCGCTTGCCAGAAGAAGCTTCACGGTCTCATGCGAGCCCTCGATAAGGAGCGGCGTTTTGCCGTCCGAAGAAGCCTTGGCGTTCACGTCAGCGCCCTTTTCAATCAGGAACTTTACGACCTCATCGTCGCCGCGGTTCATGGCGTGATGGAGCGGAGTGTACCCGTTCTTGTCTTTGGCGTTCACATCGGCGCCGAGCGCGGCAAGCGCGTATATCATGCTGGTATTGCCGCTCCTTGCCGCATCGATAAGGCCGCCCCTTAAATAAAAATAGAGGCCTATGCCTATTGCCGCTATCCAGACGCAGATGATGGTATATATGACTATCTTCTCCTTCTTATGCATCAGAGCCTCCCAAACATTTTTTCAATATCAACTCTCGTAAGCCGCTTTACAGCCGGCCTTCCGTGCGGGCATCTTCCGGCTGTTTCTACGTCCATGATATCCCTAAAGAGCATGGCTGCCTCATCAGGCCGCAGCTGCCTCGGCCCCCTGACAACGCTGTGGCAGGCTACACGCATGAGCGCCGAATCAACGGCCTCACTAACACGCGAGGCAGAGCCGAACTCAGCGATATCGGATGCAAGGTCTTTTATAAGGGCCTTATTGTCGCGGCTCCCAAGAATTTCGGGCACTGCCTTTATAAGAAATGTCTCGCCTCCAAGCGAATGAGACGGGCCAAATGGCTCTATCTCAAAGCCCATCTTCATAAGCTCGGGAAGGCTCTTTACGATAGAGTCCTTTTCCTCTGGCGTGGTCTCAACGCGCTCCGGGATGAGAAGATACTGCGATGGCGGCCTTTCTCCTGCAGCGCGGCTTTTACGAAGCTTATCGTAACGAACCCTTTCTGCGGCAGCGTGCTGGTCTATTAATATAAAGGCGTCTTCCTCCTGAAAAAGCAGGAACTCGCCAAAGAGCTGGCCTATGAACGTGGCAGGGGCAAAGGAGGTTTGCACAGGAGCAGGAGAAACAGCAGGCACAAACGAACGCGTAGCAGCTGTGCCCGGTGCAATCTTCGAACCTTGCGCATACGGCCATGCCTTTACGGTCTCGCCAAGGCGCGTCTCTGTGCGCGAAAAAGACGCTGGCGCGCTGCTTACGTGGGAAGCCGCGGCCTCACGGGAAATATTATTTTGCAGCGGCGAGGCCTCCTTTGACAAGAGCACGCTCTTTACAGCGGCCCTCACCATGTCAAAGACAAATGACGTGTTCTTGAAGCGCACCTCTATCTTAGCCGGGTGCACGTTCACGTCCACATCCTCTGGGTTGATCCTGATATCCAAAACAACAAACGGATAGCGGCCCGAAGGAAGCATCTGCATAAAACCGTCCATAACAGCCCGGTTAATGCCCTTATCGCGAACAAAGCGGCCATTGACGTAGGTATAGAGGCTATTCGCGTTAGAGAATGTCAGCTCAGGCGCTCCGACAAAACCCGCAACCGACGCCCCTGCCTCTTTGATTTCTATATCGCGCACAGGAAGGAGCGCGTCGCTGATAGAGGCGCCGAATATGTCAAAGACCCTGTCCTTAAGGCTTCCCTTCTTTACATCAAGAGAAACGCTTTTGCCGTGCACGAGCTTGATTCTAACGTCCGGCCTTGAAAGCGCAATGCGCTTTACTGTTTCGAGTATGCGGCCGAATTCCGTTGACGAGCTTCTAAGAAACTTTAGCCTTGCAGGCGTGTTCGAGAATATGTCCTCGACCTCGACACTTGTGCCGGAGGGAAGCCCCTTGTCTTTTATAGAAGGCTCTCCGCCGCCGTTTACTGTAACGCTTACGCCGGAGTCCTCGTCCGTTGACCTGGTCGAGAGCGTTACTCTCGCTACAGAGGCGATACTTGCAAGCGCTTCGCCGCGAAAGCCCATTGTGCTTATATTGAATAAATCGTCTTCCGAGTATATCTTGCTTGTTGCATGGCGCTCGAAGGCAAGAGAAGCATCCTCGCGTGAGATGCCGCTTCCGTTATCGGTTATGCGGATAAAGGTTTTACCTCCATCGCGGACTTCGATTGCAACGTCGGTCGAACCTGCGTCAAGCGAATTCTCGAGAAGCTCCTTTACAACAGAGGCCGGCCTCTCGACAACTTCGCCCGCGGCAATCTTAACGGAAAGCCGCTCATCCATCTTTTTTATGCGGTTTTTAGCCTTAATAGCCATACCCGAAAAGTATAGAACATTTGGCGTTTTTTTGAAATAGCGGGGTTAAAGAAACTTGCCAAGCGGGCAGGCAGAGCAGCGCGGGTTACGAGGGCGGCAAAAATCCTTGCCTGTCTTTACGATAAGCGCGTGGTACTCGTTGAACATCTCTGTATCGTGCTTTAAATTCTCCATAAAAAGCTTTTGCATGTCATTATACCCGGCCTTTTGGCCTACGATTTTATGGCGCATGAGCATGCGCTTTGTGTACGCATCTATGACAAAGACCGGCCGCTCTGCGGCATAAAGCAAAATCGAATCGCATGTCTCAGGGCCGATGCCGTTTATGGAAAGAAGCTCTTCCCTTAATGCGTCCGTCCTGTGGCCAAACATCTTATCAATGCTGCCGCCATAAATGTCGAAGAGATGGTTAAGGAAGTGCTTTAGCCGCGCTGCCTTGACGTTAAAGTATCCGGCTGGCCGTATATACTGGGCAAGGTCGTGAACGGCAAGGCTGTGCATCTTTTTGGGGTTCAGGGCTTTTGCCTTTTTGAGGTTTACAATCGCCTTTTCAACGTTAGTCCAGTTGGTGTTCTGGGTAAGTATCGCGCCGACAATTATTTCGAACCTCGTGTCCCCGGGCCACCAGTCTTGAGGGCCGAAGGCAGAGAACATCGCCTTATAATACGAGCGCAAAGTTTTCTCGAGGGATATTCTGACAGGTTTGGCCATATGCTGCGATAGTTAAAACGGCGATTTTAGCGCCAAAGTTGTATCTAATCATCGAAAGGCGTAATCAGGCTTACCGCCTCTTTGTTTTTCAGAAATCTGGAAAAAACCTCCATGCCGTTCGACAGCCTGTTGGATTCTAATTCAGATACATTACCTGCATGCTCAAAAGACCATCTTAAACGCCCACCGGGCGGCTCGCCTACCTCATATTCATGCTCCTCATCCTTTGCCCACTCTATGGCCTTAAGTTTTGCCTCTTCTTCGGTTTCCGCCTCTATGACAACGATTCTTTCTTCCCACAAGGGATTATCTCTGGACACAGGAGAGTACGAAGCCTTGAAAAACAAATTCACCGTATACCACATAAAACACCTCCCACATCCAGCCACGGATTTGAAAATCTTTACCAACCACAAACAAACCGAAATCCAATTTTAGCCGGGGCACGCATCGCCAAGCCGGCCTGCGGACTACTTAAATTCATTTTCCCTATATTCAAGCACAGCGGTTTCTTCCACCTCGCGCTCATCGCAATAACCAAACCCTCGTTGCTCACTATACAGTTTCACCTTAAACTTCAAATACACAGAGACCTGTCCACTATCAACCTTAGAGACCTTCAAAATTCCGTCTTCGGGATAACCAAAACAATGCCTTCCGTTAAACACGCCTCTTCCATAAAATACCAACACGCGGCGATTAGAGGCCAGGTCGACTTCACCGCCATTCTCTACCAACTCAACCGGGGCTTCTATGCTTATTTTCTCGTAGCGGTTATCATGACTGTCATAGGTCCGCATGGCATCGAGATGCCAAAGCGTCACAACAGCATCGCCGCCCCGCTTGAGAGCATGGCCATACTGCAAACCAAAAAAGAATTCTTTCTCCTCCGTCTTTTTCCAGGCACGCAGTTCATCACGGTACTTAAGATGTTTCTCTTTCTGCTCAAACTGAACCCCTGTTGCATAGTACTTAAATTCCCGTTTTCCAGGGAAAAAGATGAAGACCACAAGGACAACAGGGATAATCCATAGAAACCTATATCTATTTCTGTACAGGAAAGCCTTCATTGAAAACGCCTCCTGGCATCACACCAAAGCAACCACTCGCACCATATTCGCGTTCGCAAGTTTGCCGTCAGACGAGGAAGAGGCGGTTTTTTCGCGCAGGCGTATTTTGGTAATACGTCGAGCAAGGAAAAACCGCCTCTGACAAAGTATGGCGGCAAAATCGCGAACGCGCCCGCCTGGCAAATCACCGGCCTACATAGCCTTAAGCCTCTCGACCTCTTTGGGAGTCAAAAACCTCCACTGCCCCAAAGGCAGCAGCCCAAGCCTAAGCCCCGCAAATTCTATGCGCTTCAGCTTCTGCACCGGATGCCCGATTGCCATGCACATGCGCTTAACAAGGCGGTTACGGCCTTCGGTAACGATAATCTCTATCCAAGAGTTCTCATCTGTCTTTTTTACAAACCTTGCCTTTGCAGGAAGCGTTCTGCCGTCCTCGAGATACACGCCGCTTTCGAGCTTTCGTATGTCGTCCTGGTCAGGGACGTCTCTTACCTTTACGAGGTATTTTTTCTCAACCTTTGACGACGGGTGCATGAGCGCGTTTGAAAGCTCGCCGTCGTTTGTGAGAAGCAGCACTCCCTCTGCGTCGTAATCAAGGCGGCCTACTGGGTAGACTCTGCCCTTGACCTTTTTTATCAGGTCCATGACAAGCGGACGTTTTTCAGGGTCTGATAAAGAGCAGATGTAGCCCTTTGGTTTGTTGAGGAGCACGTAGACAGGCTTTGTTACCTTAAAGAGCCGCCTACCGTCGAGTTCGATAACATCATTTAATGGGTCGGCCTTTACGCCAAGGGTTACAACCACCTTGCCGTTTACCTTCACCCTGCCTTCCGTGATGAGCTCTTCGGCCTTACGCCTGGATGTTACGCCAGCCGAGGCAATGAGCTTTTGTAAGCGCTCGGCGCCGCCGGATGCCTGGTCTTTCGGCTTCTTTACGGCAGGCGCAGCGCTGCCTTTTCGCGGCCTTCGCTTTAGCGGCTTCGCTGCTGTTCTTCGGAAAAGCGGCCTAGGCTTTGGGGCCTCCCTCTTGTTCTGGCCCTTCTCCTGCTCCGGTTTTGCCTCCGGCCTCTGCTCCGGCTTCTCCCTCTGTCTCGATGCCCGTGGATTCTGTTTCCTCGGAGGCCTCTTCCCTAAGCTTTCTGATTTCTTCTTCTGCCATTTCATTCATTACCCCTTCGCCCTCAACGGCCTCTTCTCCGTAGGCATTTGCGTTAAATTCCTTTTCAAGCGTTTCGATGTCTTTTAGTGTCGGCAGCCCTGCAAGGTCTCTAAGATTGAAGGTCTCGAGAAACTCCTTTGTGGTGCCGTACATGACCGGACGTCCGGGCACTTCCTGCCTGCCAACTATCTTAACGAGCCGCCTTTCGAGAAGCGTTTTCAACACACCTGCCGAATCAACGCCCCTTATGGCCTCGAGCTCGGCCCTTGTGATAGGCTGCTTGTAGGCTACCATCGCAAGGGTCTCAATGCCGGCCCTGCTCATCTTCGGAGTGCCTATCTTAAAGAGCCTCTTTATCCACGGCGCGTTCGCGACCTTTGTCCTAAGCTGAAACCCTCCGGCAACTTCTTCTATATAGATGCCCTTTGCATCCGCCTCGTAATCGGTAACGAGTTCCTTTAGCGCGGCCTTTACAGCGTCTTTCTCAACACCTTCCATAACGCCCGCTATCTTGTCTAACGTGAGCGGATGGTCTGCTGCGAAAATCAGGGCCTCGATTACGGGCTTAAGCGCGTCTTTTTCCATTTCAGTGCACCTCGTTTGAGACCTCGGTAACGGCAGCTGTCTTGGGGGCGGCTGCGTAGACACGTATGATGCCGTCGTCGGTCTGGTTTATTTTTACCATCGTAAGTTTGCAGAGCTCGAGAAGCGCAAGGAAGGTGACTATGATCTCACCTCTAACGGCATCCTTGACAAAGAGCTCGCCAAATACCGCGCTCTTGTCTCTTCCAAGCACTTCCATTATGTGGTTTATCTTATCTGCTATGCGGAAACGGTCTACTGTAACGTCCACGCCGTAGGTCTTCGGGGCCCTTGCCAGTATGTCCTTAAAAGCGCTTAGAAGGTCGAACAGCGAGATATCGGTAAGGAGCGGGCCTTCTTCTATTGTCTCCTCGAGGCCGTCAAGGGGCACGTTTGCCCCGCGCGTGAACACGTCGCGGCCAAGAAGCGGCAGGTTCATCAAATCGTCGGCAGCGTACTTGTACTGCTGGTACTCGATAAGCCTTCTTACAAGCTCCGCCCTCGGGTCAATGCCCTCGTCCTCCTCATCTGCCTCCTCGGGTATGGGCAGAAGCATCTTGCTCTTTATGTGCACAAGGGTTGCTGCCATAAGAAGGAACTCACCTGCAAGGTCCAGGTTCATGGACTTTATTATATCTATATACGAAAGGTACTGCTCCGTAATAACGGCAATCGGGATATCGTAGATATCGACCTCGTTCTTCTTTATAAGATGAAGAAGAAGGTCAAGCGGGCCTTCGAATATCTCGAGCTTTACTTTGTAGTTGGGGTTCACGTTGCGTCTCTCCCTATTTAAGCCCCATGGCTTTTCGCGCGTCGTTCATGGTAGAAGCAGCTACCTCGCGCGCTTTGTCAGCGCCTTTTTTAAGCACACCTTCGACAAAGGACGGGTCTTTCGAAAGCTCCATTCTCTTTTCGCGGATGGGGCGTATACGCTCTACAATCTTCGGTATCGCGCTCCGCTTGCACTCTATGCAGCCAATTGTTGCCCCTGTGCACCCGGCCTTCACCCATTCAAGGGTGGAAGCGTCAGAGTATATCACATGATAAGAGGTGTAGAAAGGACATTGCCCCGGAGTGCCAGGGTCTGTCTTTCTCTTCCTTGCAGTGTCGGTTACCATGGCAGAAAGCTTTTTCTCTATTACCGAGTCCTCGTCAGAGAGGTACACGGCGTTGTCGTATGACTTGCTCATCTTACGGCCGTCGGTGCCAAGGACCTTCGAGGCCTCTGTCAGTAAAGTAGCGGGTTCGGGGAATGTCTCGCCGTAGAGAAAGTTAAAGCGCCTGGTTATTTCCCTTGATAGCTCCACATGCGGCGCCTGGTCTACTCCAACAGGCACCTTGTTGGCCTTGTATACTATAATGTCGGCTGTCTGGAGTACCGGATAACCGAGGAAACCAAAGGTATGGATGTCCTTATCCTTAAGTTCGGTCATCTGTTCCTTGTAAGTTGGATTCCTCTCAAGCCACGGTATTGGCGTTATCATGGATAAAAGCACGAAAAGCTCTGCATGCTCGAGCACATCGGACTGCCTAAATATCACTGACTTCTCGGGGTCTATGCCAACGCTTATCCAATCTAGCACCATGTCAGTGACATTTGCCTTGACGGTCTTTGTATCTGCGTACCCGGTAGTAAGCGCGTGCCAGTCGGCTACAAAGAAGAAGCATTCATCCGTTGCCATGAGCTTTAGCCAGTTTTCGAGGACCCCGTGGTAATGGCCAAGGTGCAGCTTCCCCGACGGCCTCATTCCGCTAAGTACGCGAGCTTTTTTCATACTCCCCCTGTTCCGCTGTAAAGAAGATACAATGTGATTTTATAAAACGGCGCGCTTATATAAGACGTAACGCCGCTTACTACAACGGCAATGAGTATGAACATGCCGTAAGGCTCTATCCTTGAAAATGTCGAGGCCGCGCTGTAAGGCAAAAAATGCTCGAGAATTTTGCTGCCGTCGAGCGGATGAATCGGAAGCATATTAAAGACCGCGAGCGAGACATTGATAAAAACAAGCATCTGTAGCATCGATATCAGCTGAAACGACACCTCTCCGGGCATTACGCCGGTAACGCCCGGAATAAACATGACGGCCCTGAAGACAATTATGCCCACACAGGCGAGCATTATATTGGAGGCCGGGCCGGCAAGGCTAACGAGCATAAGGTCCCTCGACGGATGCCCCATAAGACGCGGATTCACGGGCACGGGCTTTGCCCAGCCTATGAAGCCCGAGAAAAATATCATTAAGGTCCCTATCGGATCCAGATGCTTTATCGGGTTTAACGTCACGCGCCCGAGCATCGCTGCCGTAGGGTCGCCAAAACGCATGGCAGTATACGCGTGCGCAGCCTCGTGCACGGTTAAAGAGATGAGGATTGGCGGTACGCTAAGCAGTAATTGCTCCAGATTTATATTAAACATCTCCTGAGTTTAACAGATAACTTTTCCGCCAGTCAACGTAAATCTAAGATGCGGCGGAGCAAAGACGCGAAAAAACCGCGCATGGCAAAAAATACCGAAAATTCAAAAATATCTTGACTATTTCGACGATTAAGTGATAGATATATAAGATACCGAATATTCAAAAAACTTCGTAAAACCACAGGGTTCAGGGAAAATGCCGAAAAAGATACTCTTAGCCGACGATTCAATTACAATACAGAAAGTCATATCCCTCACTCTCGCCAGCGAAGACATGCAGATTACGATAGTAGGCGACGGCAACTCTGCCGTGCAATCTGCAAAGGAATCGAGGCCGGACTTAATCCTTGCCGACGTTGCCATGCCAGGAAAGACCGGGTACGAAGTCTGCGAGGCAGTGAAGGCAGACCCTGCTCTTGCAGGAGTTCCGGTGATGCTCATATCCGGAACGTTTGAGCCGCTAGACCCTGCGGCAGCTGAAAGAGTTAAGGCCGACGACCACATAGTAAAGCCGTTTGAATCCGAAGACCTTATAAAGAAAATCAAAGCGCTTCTTGCAAAGGCAGGCGGAGCACCTGCAGCAGCGGCACCTGCGCCTGCGCCAAAACAAGCGGCAGCACCGCCACCGCCGCCGCCACCTGCTCCGAAACCTGCGGCAGCGCCGCCACCTGCGCCACCACCTGCTCCGAAACCTGCGGCAGCGCCGCCACCTGCGCCGCCACCTGCGCCGCCGCCTGCTCCAAAACCGGCACCGGCTGCGCCTGCAGCAGAGGTATGGGAAGCAAGCGATTTTCTAGGCGCTCCTGAGGAACCGGCAGCCAAGGCAGCTCCTTCGCAAGACGTTGCAGACGAATTCGGATTTCTGGATGCGCCGCCGCCTCCGCCGCCTGCTCCAAAACCAGCGGCAAAACCGGCAGCGCCGAAACCGGCTGGTGATGACTTTTTCGATCTAAGCCTTGATGAAGCGCCAAAGGCAGCTCCTAAACCTGCGGCAGCACCACCACCGGCACCGAAACCCGCGACAGCGCCGCCGCCAAGACCTGCCGCGCCTGCGCAGGCATACGCTCCGGCCTCTGGAGAAGGACTTGCCGGGCTCTCGAAGGAAGAGCTTACGGAGATGGTCCGCAAGATGGCAAGAGAGATTATCGAGGAAGTTGCCTGGGAAGTTGTGCCTGACATGGCCGAGGACATGATTAAAAAGGAATTCCTCGAAAAACTCAAGAAGGCGATGAGCAGGCCGGAATAACGACGGCTAACGCACGAGCAAACGGGGGACAACGCCGGGGCAAAACCAGGCGTTTCCCCTTTTCACTTTAAAGGGCATCACATGGACAAAAAAGAACTCGAAAAAGTATACGAACCAAAAAGCGTCGAAAGCAGATGGAGCGAGCTCTGGGCGAAGAAGGAGACATTTCGCGCGCCGGAATTCTCGTCAAAGGATACCTTCTCCATGGTAATCCCTCCGCCAAACATCACCGGCTCTTTGCACATGGGGCACGCGCTAAACAACACGCTCCAGGACATACTGGCGCGCCACATGAGGCTTACGGGCAAGGACGTGCTCTGGGTGCCGGGAACCGACCACGCCGGAATAGCCACGCAAAACGTGGTTGAGAAAAAGCTCCACGCAGAGGGCACGGACCGCCACAAGATGGGCAGGGAAAAGTTCATCGAGCGGGTCTGGAAGTGGAAGGAAGAAAGCGGCGGCACGATAGTCGGCCAGCTAAAGCGCCTTGGCGCGTCCTGCGACTGGTCGAGAGAAGCCTTCACCATGAACGAGGGCTTAAGTAAAGCCGTTCAAAAGGTATTTGTTGACCTGTTTAACGAAGGGCTCATCTACAGAGACGAACGCCTCATAAACTGGTGCCCGAGATGCCACACCGCTCTATCGGATATAGAAGTCGAGCACGAGGAAAGTGCGGGAAAGCTCTATCACATACGTTACCATTTATCCGATGACGAGACGAAGTTCCTAACCGTTGCGACCACCAGGCCAGAGACCATGCTTGGCGACACGGCAGTTGCCATAAACCCCGACGACGACCGCCACAAGGAATTCGCCGGAAAAACGCTTAACCTCCCCCTCACCTCGCGAAAGATCCCGATTGTCGAGGATAAGATGGTCGATACCGAGTTCGGCACGGGTGCCGTGAAGATAACCCCTGCGCACGACTTTAACGACTTCGAGGCAGGCGTAAGACACAATCTAAAAAGAATCTCCATCTTCGACGAGAACGCGCACGTAAAGGACTTGGTCCCGGACGTTAACAAGGACGTGCTCGAAGAGGTAAAGAATCTTCACGCGCACAAGGCAAGAGAAAAGGTCATACACATATTAAAGGAACAAGGCTTCATCACAAAGACAGAGGATCACGACCACGCGGTCGGCAAATGCTACAGGTGTAAGACCGTAATCGAGCCCTATCTTTCGCCGCAGTGGTATGTGAAGACAAAGCCCCTTGCAGAGGAAGCAATAAAAGCCGTTCAAACAGGGGCTACACGCATCATCCCCAAGACTTGGGAAAATACCTATTTCGAGTGGATGAGAAATATAAAAGACTGGTGCGTGTCGAGACAAATTTGGTGGGGGCACAGGATACCTGCCTATTACTGTGACGACTGCAATAAAGGCAAATGGGCGGAGATAAAGGGCGAGAAAAAATTCTTTGCCAACGCAAAGGTCAATGTACGCGCAGACGAGATAACCAAATGCCCTGACTGCGGCTCGAAAAACATAACACGCGAAACCGACGTGCTCGATACCTGGTTCTCGAGCGCGCTCTGGCCGTTCTCAACTCTTGGGTGGCCGGAAAAGACCAAAGAGCTCGAGCACTACTACCCGACATCGACGCTCGTCACCGGCTTTGACATCATATTTTTCTGGGTCGCAAGGATGATGATGATGGGCCTTAAGTTCATGGGCAAGGTGCCGTTTAAGGACGTCTACATCCACGCCCTTGTCAGAGACGCAGAAGGCCAGAAGATGAGCAAGAGTAAGGGTAACGTAATAGACCCGCTTACCATCATGGATAAATACGGCACCGACGCGCTAAGATTTACGCTCACGGCAATGGCAGCGCAGGGGCGCGACGTAAAGCTCTCGGAGGAAAGAATCGAGGGCTACAGGAACTTCTGCAACAAGATATGGAACCTCGCGAGGTTCACCCTCATGAACGTCGAGAGCGCGGGAGAACTGCCAAAGAACTTAAACACTGCCGATAAGTGGATACTCTCGAAGCTCTTTGAGGCAACAAAGGCAACTGCCACGCATATCGAGCGTTACGAGTTCGATGCTGCGGCACGAAGCACGTACGCGTTTACGTGGCACGAGATCTGCGACTGGTATGTCGAGCTAATAAAACAAGACCTTCGCGGCGATAACGGCGAAGAAAGAAAACGAGATTCAGCGCTCGTGCTCCTTCACACGCTAAAAGGCACGCTAAAGATGCTAAACCCGTTCATGCCGTTTATTACCGAAGAAATATACTCATACCTTCCGGGTGTCGCCTCCTCCATAACCGAAGAAGGATATTCGAAGGCACCGGGCTTTTCTTATGGCGAGGATGTCCAATCGGTCGAATGCGCGATCCGTACGATTACGGCAATAAGGAACGTTAGAACTGAACTTAACCTTCCGTTATCTGCAGAGCTTACTCCGGTTGCGATTACTGCCGACGACGCGTCGCACAGGGCGTTGTCTTCTCTATCTGCCTACATAACAAAGCTTGCGAGGTTAAAAAGCTTCGGCATCGTAAAAGGCGGCGCAAAGCCCGAGAAGTCAGCTGTCGCAATAGTCGAGGGCGTTACAATGGGCGAAAGAATCGAGGTCCACGTGCCGGTTGCAGGTCTGATAGACGCGGCATCCGAGATAAAAAGGCTTTCAAAAGAACTCGAAAAAACAGAAAAGGAACTCGGCGGCCTTACCTCCAAGCTCTCTAACGAGGAGTTCGTAAAAAAGGCGCCCGAAGAGGTGGTTCGAAAGGACAAGGCCCGGGTAGATACCCTTAACGAGAAAAAGGCCGCCATCAAGGCCGCAATCGAAAGAGTAAGGAGCCTCGAGTGATGGCAAAAGCCGGGGCAAAAAAACAAGGGGCAAGGCAGGGCTTCGACTACGTGGGCATGCTCGTAAAAGCCGCTCTTGCAGAAGACATCGGCTCCGGCGACATAACCACAAAGGCCGCAATAGACAATGGGGCAAAGGGCCGGGCCGCCGTACGGGCAAAAGAGCAGCTAACCCTTGCCGGAATAAGCGTCGCTGTGCTCGTGTTCAAGACGTTCGATAAATCGCTAAAATGCAAAACACTCGTTAACGACGGCAAAGAGGTGAAAAAAGGCGCCTCGCTCATGGAGGTCTCCGGAAGCCTCTCGTCCATACTCACGGCAGAGCGTGTGGCGCTTAACTTTCTTCAGCGCCTCTCAGGCATCGCCACCCTCACATCGGAGTACGTAAAACTCGCAAAAGGCGCTGGCGTTAAAATTCTCGACACGCGAAAAACGACCCCGTGCTTACGGATGCTCGAAAAATACGCGGTAAAGACCGGCGGCGGCTCCAACCACCGCTTCGGGCTCTTCGACGCAGCGCTTATAAAGGACAACCACATAGCTGCGGCAGGCTCGATAAAAAAGGCGGTGGAGCGCGTAAGAAGGAGCATCCCTCACGGCACTCCGCTCGAGGTCGAGACGGAAACATTAAAGGAAGTAAAAGAAGCGCTCGACGCCGGAGCAGACATCATCATGCTCGACAACATGAGTGTGGCCGAGATGAAAAAGGCCGTAAGGCTCGTCTCCGGCCGCGCCTTTACAGAGGCCTCAGGCGGCATAACGCTTAAAAATATCGCGCAAATCGCAAAGACCGGCGTTGACTGCATATCTATCGGCGCGCTCACTCACTCGGCACCCTCGGTCGACATAAGCCTCGACGTGCTATGAAAACACAGACAGACGGCATAGACCGGGACATACTCGGCTTTCTCAAGGCCAACCGCGGCAACTACGTCTCCGGACAGGAAATATGCGAAAACCTCGGCATATCGCGTAACGCCGTGTGGAAGCACATGAAGGCGCTAAAGGCCGCCGGATACCCCATAGACGCGAAATCGAGAAAAGGCTATGTGCTTACGCAGGCGAACTCTCCGTTCAACGCAATGGAGATAGAGTCTGTGCTCAAAACAAAGTTCATAGGCAAAGACCTTCACTTCATGGAAACAACGGAATCGACCAACTCGGTAGCCATGGAGCTTGCAAAAGGCGGCGCGGCCGAAGGCGCTGCAGTAATAAGCGACTCGCAAAAAAGCGGCAAAGGGCGCATGGGCCGGCGCTGGCACTCGCCTCCCGGGGTAAACATCTACACGTCCGTGATACTCAGGCCGCGCATCGCCCCGCACTCTGCCCCCGTTCTCTCGCTCGCAGCCGCAGTTGCGGTAGTCGAGGCGATAGAGGCAGTATCTGGGATAAAGGCCTCGGTCAAATGGCCAAACGACGTGCAGATAAACTCCAAAAAGGTCTCGGGCATACTTTTTGAGATGGCCTCGGACCCGGATACCGTAAAGCACATGGCAGTCGGCATCGGCATCAACGTGAACATGGACGCCGAAAAAACCCCTGAGGACATACGGGGCCTCTCCACCTCGCTTAAAAAGGAAAGCGGCAAAGAGATATCCAGAGTAGAAGCGGTCGCAGCCCTTTATTTCAGCCTCGAAAAATGGTATAAGATATTCTTGGACAAGGGAAACCCGCAGGTACTGGACGCATGGAGAAACTGTTTTAACGGAAAAGGCAAGGATATAAAAGTAAACGGCTTATCCGGGGCCGTGGAGGGCGTTTGCGAGGGCATAGACTCAAGCGGCGCGCTTCTTGTCAGAACAAAAGCAGGCGTAACCGAGCGCATAATGGCCGGGGACGTGAGCCTGTAGAGAGATAACCCGAGTGCTCCTAACGATAGACATAGGGAACTCTACCGTATTCATAGGGGCCAACGAAGGCGGCGTGATAACGCGCACATGGCGTCTCTCAACGGACAGAGAGCGCACCGGGGACGAATATGGCATAATGCTAAAGGAGTTATTTGCCGCATCAGGGCTTAACACCTCCGGCATAAAGGGCGCGGCAATGTCGTGCGTTGTGCCCTCTCTTAGGGATTCGTTCGTATCCGCGCTCGAGCGATACGTAGGCGTAACGCCGCTCGTAATCGAGCCGGGGGTAAAGACAGGGATGCCGATAATCACCGACAACCCAAAGGAGGTCGGCGCGGACAGAATCGTCGGAGCGGTGGCAGCGTACCACAAGCACAAATGCGAATTAATCGTGGTGGACATGGGCACGGCAATAACCTTCGACCACGTAACGAAAAAAGGCGAATACGCAGGGGGCGCAATCGCCCCTGGCGTACAAATTTCGGCAACGGCGCTATTCAAGGCTGCGGCAAAGCTTCCGAAGGTGGACATATCGAGACCGCGCTTTGTTGTCGGCAAGAACACCATAGACGGGCTTAAAAGCGGCATATACTTCGGCTTTGCCGCTCTCATCGACGGCATGGTCGAGAGAATCAAGAAAGAAACCGCGCCGTCTGCAAAGGTGGTTGCAACAGGCGGGCACGCCGAACTCTTTGCAAAGGAATCGAAGACCATAAACGAAGTGGACGAGCTTTTGATACTCAAAGGGCTCGAAATCATATACGAGGCGAACGCAAAATGAGCGCTACAGAAGAAGCAAGGAACGCGTTCCTTGCCGCAAAAAAACACCTGAGGGAAAAAAACCTCGACTCGGCCAGGGCCGAGTTTGAGAACGCGTACCGCCTTGACTCCGATAACCCCTCCTACATGTCGTACCACGGCATGATAGAGGCCGTAAAGTCCAACAAGATAGGTTACGGCTTGGACCTCTGCACAAGGGCCATAAAAAAAGAGTTCTTCAAGCCCGACTACTACGTGAACCTCGCCAGGGTCTACGTTACTGCCGGAAATAAGAAAGGCGCGATAATGGCCCTCAAAAAGGGGCTTCGCTTCGACCCCAACTCTGACGACATCCACGACATGCTAATCGACCTCGGAGTTCGCCACAGACAAATTCTGCCGTTTTTACCGAGGGCGAACTTCTTAAATAAGTACCTCGGCCTTCTCTTCAGGCGCATAATACCGGACATGTTAAGGAAGAAGCCGCCGGAGTTCGAGGAGGAAGAATCCAAGGAAGAAAAAAACCCGGCAAAGCGGCAGAAAGCAGCCGCTGCAAAAGTCAGTAAAAAACCTTAAAACGCGGCGGCAGGCACGCAATGGCCGCCCCAACAAACAACCATGAAAGTAAATAAGACCGTATACGGATACGTATCGCCGATGACCAACAGGGATGTAAAGCTCAACGTGGCAAGCGGCGCGGTATCGCTAAAACCCTCGGACCTCCTCTCCGCGATATCAATACTCGTGCATGACAAGGACACGGACATAAGAACGGCTGCAAAGACAAGTCTCGCAAAGATCGCCCCTGACGTTATAAGCAAGGCGATAACCGAAGGTGTCGAGCCCGAGGTGTTAAAGGAAATCGCGTACTCGCGCTTTGCATCCGAGAGCATAACTCTCGAGATAGCGCTCACCTCGACCGTCGGCGACGATACCCTTACCTTTCTTGCCTGGAACGGGCCGGCAAAGACCGCGTCGTTTATCGGAGGACTAAAAGAGCGCATCGAAAAATGCCCGAAGATAGCCGAGGCGCTACAGGCCAACAAGAACCTCGAGCCCCCTACCGCGGCAGCGCCGGATAACGACGATATAGGAGAGCTTAGCGAAGAAGAGGAAAAAAAGCTCCTCGAGGCTGCGGAAAAGGCCGAAGTTCCGGAAGAACTTCTCCACGACACGCCTCCGGACAAGCCTCTTAACATAACACAACTCCTAAACACCATGAACGTCACGGAAAAAATCAAACTCGCCATGACGGGAAATAAAGAGGCCAGGGGCGCGCTCATAAAATCGTCGAACAAGCTCATCTCGACAGCGGTACTGAAAAACGCAAGGATAACCGACGAGGAAGTCATAAACCTTACGGCCACCAAAGGCACCCCGGACACGCTGCTACGAATGGTTGCCAGGGACAAGGAATGGATGCAGAGCTACGTCATCCGTAAAAACGTCATAACAAACCCGAAGACGCCGCTCGACATCTCCATGCGCGCGCTAAACCAACTTGACATAAAGGACGTGGAGAACATCGCCAGAAGCAAGGGCGTATCCAGCGCCCTTGCCTCAGCGGCCAAGAAAATAGTCGATTCAAAACAGAAAAAGAAACACTAGGCCGCGCGGCATGGCAGATTACTCATGACCGTAGGGCTGCATCTATCAATAGCAGGCGGGTTCCATAAAGCGATTGAACGGGCGACCGAGGAAGGGGCCGATTGTCTGCAGATATTTTGCCGCTCCCCGAGGTCATGGGATGGCGGCGACACAAAAGACATCGAGGCAGAGGCAAAGCGCTTTAGAGAAACAAGAAAAAAATCGGGCATAGGCCCTATAGTGGTGCACGCCTCTTACTTGATAAACGCTGCAACGCCCGACAACGCGCTCTACAAAAAGTCGCTTGCGCTTCTATCTAAAGAACTCTCTATCGCGGCCCTGCTTGGCGCAGAGTTCTATGTGCTACATCCGGGAAGCCGCGGCCAGACATCCAAAGAGGCGGCAATAGAGCGCCTCGCTGACGCCGTAAGAGCGGCAGTAAAAAAAGCTGGGAAAGACGCCCCTGCCCTGCTAATCGAGAACACTGCCGGGGCAGGCTCGCAGCTTGGAGGAGACCTTTTAACAATAGCGGCAATTCTAAATACGCTTAAAGGAGTAAAGGCAGGGCTCTGTTTCGACACGTGCCACGCATTCGCAAGCGGCCTCAAGATGTCGGATAAGACGGATGCTTTGGCGCTTACGAAGCTCATCGACTCAACCGTCGGAACAAAGCGCCTATCTCTTATACATCTTAACGACTCAAAGGGCGGCCTCGGCTCCAACATAGACCGCCACGAGCACATAGGCAAAGGACGTATCGGGCTTACCGGGCTCGGGGCTTTTCTAAAGATAAAAGAAATACGGCGCGTTCCCGTGATACTCGAAACGCCAAAGAACAGAGCAGGCGACGACAAAATGAACCTGAAGACAACCCGGGCGCTACAGAGCTAAAGAAACAAAAAGGAGAATAGACACATGCACGACCTCATCATCATAGGCGGCGGCCCTGCGGGGCTTACCGCGGGCATATACGCAAAAAGAGCCATGCTCGACGTCATCCTAATCGAGCGCGAGCTCGTCGGCGGACAGATCGCGCTTAGCGACGTTATAGAGAACTACCCCGGGTACGCCTCCATAAGCGGCATGGAGCTAATGGCGAAGTTCGAGGAACAGGCAAAGGCCCAGGGACTTGAGATAAAATTCGCAGAGGTATCTTCGATAAAGCTCGACGGGAAGGTAAAGGTGCTCTCGACCTCGGAAGGCGAAATGAGAACAAAGGCAGTGATACTGGCAACAGGGGCAAAGCCAAAGAGAATCGGGGTTCCCGGAGAAAACGAGCTCATAGGCAAGGGAGTTTCGTACTGCGCTACCTGCGACGGCCCGTTCTTTAAAAAGCAGAAGGTCACGGTAATCGGCGGCGGAGATACGGCCGTAAAAGAAGCAGTGTACTTATCGAAGATAGCTTCGCACGTGGACCTCATACACAGAAGGGATTCGCTTAGAGCCGAGAAGGTGCTTCAGGAAAAGGCCTTCAAGACAGCGAACATCAAGATCCACTGGAACTCCATACTCAAAGAGATAAAGGGCACGAGCAAGGTCGATGCCGTTATAGTCGAGAACGTAAAGGACTCATCCAAGACAGAGATACCTACCGACGGCGTGTTTGTCTTTGTCGGCATAAACCCGGCAACCGGCTTTGTTGACCTTAAAAAAGACGCCTCGGGCTTCATCATAACGAACCAGAACATGGAAACATCGGTAGAGGGCATATACGCTGCCGGGGATTGCAGGAATACGCCGCTGCTGCAAGTTGCAACGGCGGTTGGTGACGGCGCGATAGCGGCGTTCATTGCCGAAAAATACATCGAAGACTTCGAATAGGGCGCGGGGCATGAAAAGAAAAGCCCCAAAAAGACCTCTCATCATATCGCTTGGCGGAAACGCCCTTATCCAAAGGAATGAACGCGGGACAATCGAAGAACAATTCAGGAACGCACAAAAGGCGGCAAAGGCAGCGATAGAGCTCATCACGCCCTCCACTCCCGTTATAATAACCCACGGGAACGGCCCAATCGTCGGCAATCTTCTCATACGAAGCGAGGCAGCCAAGCAAGAGGTTCCCGAAGACCCTCTATACATGTGCGACGCTGACAGCGAAGGAGCTGTGGGCTTTATCCTGCAGCAGGCCCTTCATAACGCCCTTGGAAAAGCCGGTTACAAAAGACAGGCTGCCGCAATAGTAACCCAGGTCGTAGTGGATAAGAACGACAGGGCATTCAAAAACCCCACAAAGCCCGTTGGCCCCTACTATTCGAAAAAAGAAGCAGCGCTGCTTACTAAAACAAGAAAATACGTCATGAAAGAGGACAGCGGCCGCGGCTACAGGCGCGTTGTTGCCTCCCCCCGCCCTATCAGGGTAATAGAGGCTGATATAATAAAACGCCTCTCTCTTACCGGCACTATCGTCATAGCCGCTGGCGGCGGAGGCGTGCCTGTTGTCGAAGGTAAAGATAAAACGCTTCGTGGCATAGACGCTGTAATAGACAAAGACCTTGCAACAGTGTGCCTTGCAAAGGAGCTTGGAAGCCAAACGCTTATAATACTCACGGCAATCGAGAACGCTTACGTTAACTTCACTACGCCGAGCCGTAAAGCGCTTGGAAAAATAACGGCCTCTGAGGCAAAGCGATATCTTAAGGCAGGAGAGTTCGCCCCCGGTTCCATGGGGCCAAAGATAGAAGCTGCAATAGAGTTCATCGAGAACGGCGGGAAAAAAGTCATCATAACAACGCCTGAAAAAGCAGCCCTTGCGCTAAAGGGCCGGGCCGGGACAATCATCACGCCTTAGGGCACGTCTATCTCAAGACCGTCGTAGGCAAAATGAACGCCCTGCGGCAGCTTCGGCGAATCAGTTACATAATCCAAATTATGACCAAGGTGCGTAAGGTAGACCTCCCCTGCCCCGACCTGGCCTGCGGCCTCGATTGCCTCGTCTATGGAGAAGTGGCTCGGATGAGGCTTCTGTCTTAGTGCGCCGAGGATAAGAACGTTTACTCCCTTTAGAAGCCCGAGCGCTTCTTTCGGTATGCCGCTGCAATCGGTAATATACGCAAGAGCGCCAACACGAAACCCGAGTATGCGGCCATAACCGTGCTCTATCTCAACGGGCGTTACCTCGAAGTCAAAGAGGTTGAACTTCCCTTTTATCTCGTGGAGCGTAAGCTCGGGCTTCCAGCCGTCTCCCTCGCTCCTTTCGAATATATAGGAAAACTTCTCGCGTATCTTCGAGATGGTCTTCAAATCCGAATAACACGGAATGGAGGCTCCCATGGCCATGTTAAAGGACCGAAGATCGTCTATGCCGTGTAAGTGGTCGGCGTGCTCGTGGGTGTAGAGGACCGCGTCTATGCGCCTTAGATTATTTACGAGCGCCTGCGCCCTTAGATCCGTGGACGTATCGATTAAGATATTCCTGCCGTTTACCGACAAAAGCGCGGATGCCCGTGTGCGCTTGTTTTTTGGCTCAGTGGACACACACACCGCGCAGCCGCATCCTATAAGGGGCACGCCGGTTGACGTGCCGCATCCGAGTATAAGGGCTTTCATGGTTTGGAAAGGCATTAGAACGCGCCGCAAGGCTTGCGGCCCGCCCTACTCTTCGCTGTATTCGCCGACTACAGGCAGCTCCATTACGGCCTCTTCGCCGTGCGGGGCATCGTCTAAGTAATCGGTCAAATCGCCGCCGGCCGGGTGCTCGAAGTGCATGCCGTCGATGAAGAGCGGGCTCGCGGTGGCATCATATACCTTACCCTTGAAGGCGAAGTATATGGGCTTGCCTGGCTCGCTGCCGTCGTACTTCTTTAGTTCCGCTGCGTTGAATTTTTTCATATCAGACAATATAAAACGGCGCGGGCATAAAAGTCAATACCAACGCGAGCACGGCGCCAACTGACGCTGCCCATGACCTCGTATCGAGCATAACGGTGTCGTCCATTACCGGCGGATGCCGCATGCCTATTGCCGTTATGATAACGCCCCAAAATGCCCACCCGGGCCACGTATAAGACGTAAGCGGCGAATAAAAATACAGCAGGCCAAAAATTATGAATGCAATAGAGAGAGCCCTGGATATTACGCCGTGCGCCCTGCCCGCTGACGCATAGAGGATGTGGCCGCCGTCAAGCTGCCCCACGGGAATAAGGTTAAGGCACGTTATGAAGAACCCTATCCACCCGGCAAAGGCAACGCTTCCCACATACACGCCTTGGCCGTGTGGCAACGTTCCGAGCACAGCGTACTTTATGGCCTTATATATGAGCGGTTCGCCAAGGAGCACGTACCCGGAGCTGTCGAAGAGAAGAAGCGAATGCCCTGCGGCAGATTCCGGCACGTAGGTAACACGGGAGAGAGCGAGCCCGACGGCGGTAACGATGACCGCAACAAAGAGCCCGGCAAACGGCCCTGCCGCGCCTATCCAGACAAGGGAACGCCGCGTGGGCATGGGGCTTTTCAAGCGGATTACCGCGCCAAAGGTGCCGATAAGCGGCGGCAGCGGAGGCCCAGGGATAAAATACGGAAGCGTTGAAACTACACCCTCTCTCCTTGCGGCAAGATAATGCGCGAACTCGTGGGAACCGAGTATTAAAAGAAGGGAGAGCGAGAACGGCACTCCCTTTACTATATCCGAAGGGTTATTATAGGGGTCTGCTCCCTCGAAGTACGCCCCGGAGAGAACCGTCGTAATGGCGGTTATTATAAGGAGCGCCAAGGGCGCGTACCTTGAGCCGAAAACCTTGAAAACGATTTTTTTAAGAAACCTAAAAACGAACATTCGCCTTCCAAACGCCCGGTGCAGCCAAGCGATTCCTTTGCTTTTTACGCCGCCCAAGCGTATAATATAATATTAACAGATTTCACGCTGATTGGGAGAAATACATGGCAAAGGCAATAGCGCTTTTATCAGGCGGGCTCGATTCGAGCCTCGCGGTAAAAATGATGGTCGAGCAGGGTGTCGAGGTCCATGCCCTTAACTTCACGAGCTCGTTTTGCACCTGTAATGCAGGCAGAAAGACCAAGGCAGCCGAGGGCGCCGGGTGCTCAAACGGCGCAAGGGCGCTCGCAGCGGAGCTTGGCATACCGATAAAGACGATGGTCAAGGGGCTCGAATACATGGAAGTAGTGCGCAGCCCCAGGTACGGCTACGGCAAGGGCATAAACCCGTGCATAGACTGCCGCATCTACATGTTCAAGGCGGCAAAGGAATATATGCTGGAGATCGGCGCCGACTTCATCATCACGGGCGAGGTCATAGGACAAAGGCCCATGAGCCAGAGACGCGACGCCTTTAGAACAGTTGAAAGAGAGAGCGGGCTCGAGGGGCTAATCCTTCGCCCGCTTTGCGCAAAGCACCTTGACGAAACGATACCGGAAAAAACCGGGCTCATCGACAGGAATACGCTAATGGACATATCGGGCAGAGGAAGAAAGCCGCAGATGGAGCTTGCCGAGGAGCTAAACATCACCGACTACCCGTGCCCTTCCGGAGGCTGCCTTCTTACCGACAAGATATTCTCCAAAAAGGTAAAAGACCTCCTCGACCACTCCCCAACACTTACTATAAAGGATTTGCAAACACTCAAGGTAGGCCGACACTTCAGAATAGGCGGGGCAAAGATTGTAATAAGCAAGAACGAGATGGAAAACACGAGCCTTAAGGGCCTTCTTCAGCCAGGCCACACGCTGATAGAGCCGTTTGGATTTCCAGGCCCTGTTGCAATAGTGTGCGAAGACGAGCCAAACGGCGCGGTGGAAACTGCCGCAAGGCTGCTATTTAAATACGCGCCAAAGGCGCCTCAAACAGGCTGCCGCGTGACCGTTACAAGGAACGGCGAAATAACGGAAATGGAAGTAACCTCTCCGCTTGGCGAAGTAGCTGCCAAAGAGGCCCTCGTATGTTAGAAGCGCTGAAAACAAGCGAGGCAGATATTACGCTCGACAAAAAATTCGAACACCTGAAAAACATCTTAAAGGACATGAGCTCCGTGCTCGTTGCCTTCTCAGGAGGCGTGGATTCAACATTTCTTCTAAAGGCGGCCGCCATGACGCTTGGAGCAAAGGCAGCTGCGCTCACGGCAACCTCGCCCACTTATCTTGAAAGCGAGCTTGCGGAAGCCAAGGCCCTGGCCGCAAGCTTTGGCGTAAAGCACTTTATCGTTGACTCCAACGAACTTCTTATCGAGAACTTCGCCGAGAACCCTGTTAACCGTTGCTACTACTGCAAGACCGAGCTCTTTTCCATCTGTAAGGACATGGCCGGAAAAAACGGCATGGCCTTTGTTGCAGACGGAACGAACATGGACGACCTTGGAGACGTTCGTCCCGGAAGACAGGCAGCCGGGGAAAAAGGCGTCAGGAGCCCGCTTGTCGAGGCCGTGCTCTCAAAAACCGAGATACGCGAGCTAAGCAGACGGCTCGGGCTCCCCACATGGGACAAGCCAAGCCTCGCGTGCCTTTCTTCGAGGTTTCCGTACGGAACGAAAATCACCGAAGAGAGGCTCGATGTGATAAAGGCAGCGGAAGGGTTCCTTAAGAGCCTTGGGTTAATAGAGCTTCGCGTGCGCTTTCACGGAGATACGGCAAGGATAGAAACGAATCCGGACGGCATGGGGCTGCTTACCGGCAGCGACAAAACCAGGCTGGCTGCCGTTGAAAAACTTAAATCCCTCGGGTTTACCTACGTGACAATCGATTTACAGGGCTACAGAACAGGCTCCATGAACGAACCACTGAAGGTAAAAAACGCCAAACCCTAAAGCATCTTTCTCTTCCTTGCCTCTTCTATCCATGGCCTTACGTGTTTTGCTATGAGCAGCGCCGTAAACTGCGAGTCCCTGTTAAGAAGCTCAAACACCTCGGTGGGCTTTGCGGACTCGAACCCCTTGAATGTTATCTCCCCTGCCTTCCTAAATACTTCGATTATCTCTGCCCTGTCGCGGCTCTCGCAGGATATCCAGAACTCGAGTGTTTTATAGGGAATAAAGAAGTTGTCCCTTATGTCGCTATGGAGGTCAAGCGGCGACATGACGCGCTGAAAAAAGAACTTTTTTCCTTTCATCTCGGAGACGTAGGCCATCATGGCGTCCTTGCTTAGCGCCTGCCCTTTGTTGTAGATATCTGTTTTTTCCTCAAGAAGCCTAAGCGCCGAGACCTGCGCGCCGCCGGCAAGGGCTATAAGGTCGCTGTAACACTCCCTTGCGATAAGGGTAGCCATGTCCTTACAGACCGTCTGGTCGCGCTTCTCGCGCATTATGCCTATGCCCTGCTCTATCTCGGGCGGTATCTTTAACGTATACAGGGTGTCTATGTAGATATCGAACGGGTAAACGAACTCCGGGCGCATGCGCTTTTTTCTCTCCTTCTCGAGCAGTATCTCTATCTTTGCCCGAACCGCCGAATTCCTGCCGGTGCCTCTCGATGCCTCATTTATCTTTTCGCTGATTGCCACACTTACGGTCTGCGAAAGCCCCTGTCTTGGCGGTATGGTCATGGTCTCGGCCTTTGCGCCAAATGTTATGAACACCCCTGCCTGCATCTCGACAAGGAGCGCCTTCTCGAGGGCCTCCCTGTACATCTCGCCAATATTTGCCTGCTCGAGATCGAGCCTGGCAATGGCCTCGCCTGCTGTAGTATCACCGGCCTTGAGCTTTGCCGAAAGTTCGTTTCTACGCGCGGCTATGGCCTGCATCTTGGCCTCGTAGTTCTTGTGTATGTCCTTCATCTGAAGGAGCGAGCCCTTTGCCTCCGGAAGCTTTTTCTCTATTCTTTCCTTGTAGAGCCAGAGCACCCTGTGTATGTCCGAGGCAAGAGATACGAGCTGCGATACAGGCCCCGAGAATATGGCGGCGTCGCCGGGAAGGCTGTTTAGCCGTATACCCGAGTCTACCTCCCTTAGCCCCGCGCCCTGGTTGTACCGAAACGCGGCATCGAGGATGGGCGTGTAGAAGTTCTCCTTCATGTACTCGGCCATGGCTATTTCCTTTATGGCGCGGGTCTTGGTTGTAAAGTCCTTCATATCGACAAAGAGCTGGCCCTCGAACTCGAAGGTCATCGGCGCGAGTATGGAGCGAAGGTCCTTTGAGAAACGGTATATCCTGCCCTTTTTATATTCCTCTATGAGCATGGCATCGGCGTAGCCGGAGGCGCGCCTGTCTTCCATGTGAAGGCGCATGGCCTCTACGAGCTTATGCACCTTCTCGTCTATCCAGTACGCGAAAAACCTCTCTGCGGTATCAAGTGCGGCGGCATCGGCATCCACACCGCTGCCCTTTTTCGAGGAAAGCAGCCATCCGAAGGCCCCCGAAGATTTCGAGAACGGCACGAGCGCTGCCGTAAGCTTATCGAGCGCGGCTGCGCGCTTTACGTCCTTCAAATACGTGTTCTTTATCTGCGCGGCAACTGCGACGAGCTTATCCGAGCCGCCCTCCATGACTGCCTTCAAGCCCCTGTCGTCGACACACGCCTCCCTTAGGGCCTTATGCGAGGCATCTCCGGCGATGTCGAACTCGAGTAGATACGCATAGAACGAGTCCCTTAGCGCATTTATATCCGCAAGGCTCTTTGCCAGAGCGCCAAGTTCCTTGTCCTTTTTTATTATATCGGCTATGGTCCTAACAGTTGACGCCGCATCGGCCTCGCCTTCGTATGAGCCGAGGTTTGCCGCAATGGACGCGGTAATGGCGTCGTTTAGGCCGTAGGGGTTTACAACGGAGGCAAGCGTATTGCCCTGGATAGCCACAAAGGCCTTTGGCACGACAGCGCCTTTTATAACCGCCTCGTAGAACGGGTTATAGTAATGCGCGTTATGTTCCCTGACCTTATCAAAAAGCGCCCACACCGCGCCGCGCGTTGCTCCGTACAGGGCGAAACCAACGGCAATATCCAGGCGGTCGTAGGAGATACCCTTGATTCTCGCATCCTTGAGCTTATCCTTATATTTCCGTATGCCGTTTATTATGGCAAGGAGCGCCAGATACGACGTCACCTCGCCGATATCGACGGTGGACTCGTCCTTCATGGCCTTGTCGAGCACCACCGCTATCCAGTCTATATACTTTTTACCGGAGCCTTCCTTTGAAAACCATACGGCGAGCATGTCGGAATCGACAAGAGGGGTGAAACAAGGCATCTTGGACGAAATGGCGCTCTCAACAGAATTCGCGAGGAGAAAGCCGCCTTTGAGAGTTTCCTGCATTAGAGGCCGCTTTTGCTGCACTGCCGACTGCGCTGCGCCCGGGATCCCGGCATCATCGAAAGTTATGGAAGCACCGGCAGCCTCTGGCCTTACGGCCTCGTGCCGCCTCTTTATCAGAGAAACAAGCTCCTGCACCGCGGCCTCGACGATGCCCTCGTCATCGGCGCCAAGGTGATAGGGAATCTTCAACTCCGCGACATGCTCGCCGTGGCGAAACCTTATAGTGCCGGGATCGAGTATCCAGAACCTGCCGTGCACGAAATCGTCCTTGCTTCTGGCAAGAGTATCGTATACGGTTTGGCGTTCTTTGATATATATATCGGCCATTAGCCTAAAGAATACAACAATAAGAAAGAAGAATCAAGATGTTATCCTGGCCGAGCAAACAGGGGTTTACTATTCCAGCAGCGCGCTTTTTGTGCTACCATACGGCTATGGACCTGGTAACAACGCACACGAACGCGGACTTCGACACCCTTGCCTCCATGATAGCCGCAAGGCGGCTCTACCCGGGCGCGATATTGTCATTTCCGGGAACACTCGAGCGCGGGCTTAAGGAGGCGATAACGGCCCTTAAGCTCGAAAATGCGTTCACCCCTGCCGAGTCCGTTGATGATCGTAAGGTAACGCGCCTGGTGCTCGTTGACATAAGCCGGTCATCGAGGATCGGGCGGTTCAAGGAACTTCTCGGCAAAGAAAAAGTCGAAGTGCACGTCTACGACCACCATCCGAAAAGGGACTCCGACATAAAGGCTACGAAGGAGGTCTTCAAGGACTACGGCTCAACGACGACGATACTCGCCCTCATGCTGAAAGAAAAAAACATCGCCATATCCGAAAACGAGGCAACGGCCATGATGGCCGGCATATACGAGGACACCGGAGGCCTTACGTTCATATCCGTAAGACCAGAGGACTTCGAGGCCGCGGCGTGGCTTCTCAAATCCGGCGCTGACATAAAGACCGCTTCGTCCATAATCAAGCGCGAGCTCACGCCAAAGGAGGCCTCGGCGCTCTCGGAGCTTATAAAAAACAGCGCACGGTATTCCTACGGCAGCACTGGCGTCATACTTGCCTCCGTCTCATCCGACTCGGGCGACATCGACGCGGCGCTCCTTGCCCACCGCCTGATGGACATAGAAAAGCCCGGGGCCCTTATCGTGCTTGCCGAGACACCGGGCAGAGTGCACGCCGTGATACGCAGTTCAACGCCCGGGTTCGACGCCTCCAAAGCGGCAAAGATGCTTGGCGGCGGCGGGCATCCGGAGGCTGCGTTCGCGTCCATCAAGGACAAGACCATCACCGAGGCACGAGAGATGGCGACTGCGGCAATCGAAAAGTGCGCCGCCGAAAACACGCGCGCCCGCGACATCATGAGCGCTCCGGCCATAACCGTCGAGGCAGGCGAAAGCATCGAAAAGGCCTCGGCCCTCATGACCAGATACAACGTGAACGCGCTGCCTGTCGTTGAAAAAGGCCGCCTCACGGGCGTAATAACGCGGCAGATCGCCGACAAGTCCGCCCATCACGGGCTTAAAAATGCGCCTGTATCGGAGTTCATGACCATAGACGCCGTATTTGTAAATGCCGGTGCGCACGCCTCTGAAATAAGAGAAAGATCCCTTGGACGAGACCAGAGGATACTGCCGGTTATCGATAACGGAAAGGTCGCGGGCGTCATCACGAGAACGGACCTTATAAAGCTCCTCCATAAAGAAGGCTACGGCAACGACACTGCCGCAAGAGAGAGAAACGCGGCCTCCCTTGTAAAGGAGTCGCTTCCGGACTGGGCAACCAGGCTTCTAAGCACCGCCGGCGAGGTCGCTGCCAAAGAAGGTTTTTACGCGTACGCCGTCGGCGGGTTCGTAAGAGACCTCATCCTTAGAAGAAAGAACCTGGACATCGACCTTGTCGTCGAGGGCGACGGCATAAAGTTCTCTAACGCGCTCGCGAAGGAGCTTGGCGGAGCGAAGGTAACAACGCACGAACGCTTCAAGACAGCGGTCATTGAGCTTGAGAGCGGCTTTAAGCTCGACATAGCAACGGCAAGGCTCGAATACTATGAAAAGCCGGGAGCGCTGCCGACGGTCGAGCACTCGTCACTTAAGCTCGACCTCTACAGGCGCGACTTCACCATAAACACGCTCGCCCTCGCCTTGAGCCCCGGCGAGTTCGGGAGCCTGATTGACTTCTTCGGCGCAGAGACCGATCTAAGGGACGGCGTTATCCGGGTCATGCACAATTTAAGCTTCATAGAAGACCCCACAAGGGCCATGCGCGCAATCAGGTTCTCCGAGCGCTTCGGATTTCAAATAGCTGCCAACACGCTAAGGCTCCTTAAGAATTCCGTGAGACAGGGCGTGCTCACAAAGACATCTGGCTCGCGCGTAATGGACGAAATAATAAACGCGCTCGAGGAAGACAGGTCTCTCGAAATAATAAGGCGCTTTAGCGAGCTCGGCATACTAAGGCTCATACATACATCCATGGACTGGAACGAGCGCATGGAAAAGCTCTTCCAGCGCTCAATTGAGGCAGCTACCTGGCATAAGCTTCTCTACAGGGGCGAGAAAACAGAACCCTGGCTAACACTCTTTTTAGCGCTCACGGACACCATAAAGCAGGAAGCGCTCGTAAAACTTGCCCAGAGGCTTTCCCTTGGCGGCAGACAACGGATCGAGATACTAAAGAAACGAAACGCTGCGCTTAAGGCGCTAAAGGCCGTAGAGGCGGCAAAAAAGACGGGGCTCAAGGCAAGCCGCGTCTATAAGATACTAAAGCCGCTAAAGACCGAACTTGTGCTCTATATAATGGCAAGGACAGAGGACGAAGCGGTAAGGCGCGCCATTTCAGGGCACATAACGGCTATGGACTCGGCAAGGCCCCGCCTTGGCGGACAAGAACTTAAAAAACTCGGGGTAAAGGAAGGCCCTGCCATGGGCCGCCTCCTTACCGAACTTCTCTATAAAAACCTCGACGGCGAATTGAAAAACACCGAGGACGAGGTCGAGTTTGCAAGACGCTTCATCGAAGGGTAGGACAAAACAATGCCGAAAAAAACAACGGTTACCGAAAAAAAAGCGCACACCGGCGTATTAGGGAACGCCCTTTGCCTTGCGGCCCTTACGCTTGCGCTACTGTCCGCATCCGGGTGCGCGGCTACACTTCCAAACGTTGCCCCCAACACGCAAAACCCGTACCGCACCATAGCGCTTCTTCCTATATACAACGCGACGGCGGACGTAGGGGCGCCGAAGATGATCCGGGCAAAGGTATTTACCCTGCTCGACGCAAGGCACTACGACGTCATGGCCCTTGGCGACACAGATAAGATACTCTCCGACAGGCTTGGCATAACGCTTGGCACGCAGGCCGAGCTTGCCGCGCTCGAAGCTTTCTCGCGTGAGCTTGGAGCCGACGCAATCCTCTACGGCTACCTCCTCGACTTTGACTCCGTAACGGTCGGGGTGTATAATGTGAAGAAGGTCAAAATGGCCTTCAAGCTCGTTGATTTGAAGACCGGCGCTGTCATCTGGACAAATGCCGCGGGGGTAAAGGCCTATACCGGGCCCATAGGCGGGCTCGGAAACGACCCATCGGAACTCATATCTCTTGAGAAAAACATCCCCGGCGTCGTTGGCATAAGGAACTTAAGTTCATGGAAGGTCTCGCACTCGTTTAAGGAAGCAAGACAGGAGGATCTGGCAGTAGGCGCAGCATTTTCGCTAATCGAAATGCTCGGGACAAAGATAATCGGCAAACACCTCGTAATAGAAACAAACGACGTTCTATCGTCCGTATTCAGGGATTTCCCGGCAGGCCCGGGCAAGCTCCCTAAGGAACAACCGGCCAGAGAGCCCGAGAAACAGGATAAAGAAAACAAACCCAAGGAGGTCTCGCATGACTAAGTCTGGAAAATCACCGTTTCTTCTGTTTATAATCGCCGCCCTGCTCCTCGCCGTAACGGCCGGATGCGGCCCCAAGATGAAGGGCCAGGTAAAGGACGACCTGACCGTGACCGGGCAGACGGAAGAACTCAAAGAAGAGGGCCTGAAATACAGCGGCCCCGAGTACACGGTCGCGATAATAACATTCGAAAACAAAACCCCAAGCAAGGTGCTTGGCGTTGGCGAGGCCGCAACGGACATTTTACGGACAATCGTCAAGCAGGCCGGGCTCGAGCCAATAGTGCTTACCGAGGCGGAACTTGGCGCGCAGGCAACGCTCGTTGACCTCGAAAAAAGGGGCGCAATAAAAAAAGGCGCCAAGGACACGGAAGCTGGCTTTAGCTCCATAGACTTTAGGATCTCGGGCTCTGTCACTGCGTTTTCGCAGGTAGAGGAAGAGTTCGACGTGCTGATTGGAAAATCCAAGAGTGACGTTGCAAGGGTCCAGGTCGACTACGCGCTCGTGGACGTCTCGACCGGACAAAGCCTTGTAGCTGAATCCGGGGCCGGCGAGTACAAGAAAAAAGTTACGCGCATCCTGGGGGTTGGCGGAAAGACGAGCTACGACACGGGACTTAGGGACGGCGCTCTAAGGGACGCCCTCTCGAAGGCCATGACGAAGATGATAGAGAAACTAAACTCCATGCCGTTTCAGGGCAAGGTGCTGGCGGTAGAGGACGGCGACGTGGTGATACGCGCAGGCACAAAGAGCCGTTTAAAGGAAGGCGACGTGCTCGGTGTGTACTCAACCGGCAAGGACCTCGTCGACCCGGACACCGGCAGGGTCATCGGAAAGATGGAGAAAAAAATCGGCGAGATAACGATTACCTCGCATCAGAGCGAAAAAATCTCGCACGCAAGCGTTAAGTCGGGGCTCGGGTTCAAGCCCGGCGACGTTGTAAAGGCCGTAAAGTAAACCATATGCCAGACCCCCCCCCCCCCCCCCCCCGCCAGGGGCCCGGG
>Ga0224495_10000075_pt1 | contig 74852 bp, 75 predicted proteins | sample SF_Jul11_sed_USG_FD_168128 | JGI IMG/M metagenome (GOLD analysis project Ga0224495, IMG submission 168128) | Sediment microbial communities from San Francisco Bay, California, United States - SF_Jul11_sed_USGS_4_1 | ecosystem: Environmental > Aquatic > Marine > Sediment | place: USA: California...
CGAAGGAAGTTCCCGCCAACGACCGCCCTGGTCACGGGGCAGCGGGTCATCGATTTCCTGTTTCCCCTGGCGCGCGGCGGCGTGGCCATCATCCCCGGCGGGTTCGGCACGGGCAAGACGATCCTGGAACAGTCGGTGGCCAAGTTCGCGGACGTGGACATCGTGGTCTATGTGGGCTGCGGCGAGCGCGGCAATGAAATGGCCGACCTGATAGCCGAGTTCGAGGAGCTCGAGGACCCCTGGACCAGGCGGCCCCTGACCGAACGAACGGTCCTGGTGGTGAACACGTCGAACATGCCGGTGGCGGCGCGCGAAGCGTCGATCTATACGGCGGTCACCATGGCGGAGTATTACCGCGACATGGGCTACAACGTGCTGTTCCTGGCTGACAGCCTTTCCCGCTGGGCCGAGGCCTTGCGCGAGATATCCACATCGCTCGAGGAGATGCCCGGTGAGGAAGGTTATCCCACCTATCTCGCGTCGCGTCTGTCGGGATTCATGGAACGTGCGGGTGTTGTTGAGACCCTGTCCGGAAAACAAGGCTCGCTCAGCATGATCCTGTCGGTCTCTCCGCCGGGCGGCGACTTCACCGAGCCGGTCACGCAGGCCTGCCTGCGTACCACCGGCGCATTCTTCATGCTCGATACGTCGTTGGCCCACCGCAGACATTATCCCGCCATCAACTGGTTCCAGAGCTACTCGCTCTACAGCAAGGACCTGTCGCAGCATTACAGCAGATCAGTAGCTCCGGAATGGGAGGAGCTTCGGAAGCAATGCAGCCGGCTCCTGCAGCAGGAGGAATCGATACGCGAGGTCGCGGAGATCGTGGGCATCGAAGGGCTCCAGGACGCTGACCGTCTGGTCATGCGGACCGCTGAACGGGTCCGTTCCGAGTTCCTCGGCCAGAACGCCTACAGCGACGACGCGTTCTCACCGCCCGAGAAGACCCTTTCGATCATACGGGAACTCCTGTCGCTGCACGACCAGGTGGCCGAGAAACTGAAGGCCGGGATGAAGCTGGATGAAGCCGTAAAGACAGAGACGAGCGACAAGTGACAAGAGATGAGTAAAGACATGAAGGGTACAATGGTCTGTCTGGTTATAGCTTGTCTCTCTTCACTCGTCACTTGTCACTGAGGTGCACATGAGGCTTTCCGAACACACCTATCGCACCATATCCACGATCGCGGGACCGCTGCTGTTCGTCGAAAAGGTCGACGCGGCGAGGATCGGCGAGGTCGTGCGCGTGACCCTGCCCGACGGCAGGACGACCGACGGCGAGGTGCTTGAGATCGAAGGGAGCACGGTGCTGCTCGAGGTCTATGGAACGACGCAGGGAATGGACATCGAACGCACCGAGGTGACCTTCACCGACGCGATCAAGAAGGTGCCGCTTTCGACGGACATCATCGGCCGGGTGTTCAACGGTTCCTTTGAGCCTGCTGACGGCGCGCCGCTCTATATCCCGGAAAAGTGGATGCCCCTCACCGGCGCGCCGATCAATCCCGCGGCCCGCGCCCGGCCTGCCGACTGCATCGAGACCGGGATCACCGCCATCGACGGGTTGAACACCCTGGTCCGCGGCCAGAAACTTCCCATATTCTCCTGCGCCGGTCTTCCGTCAAAAGAGGTCGTTGCATTCATCCTTCGGAACGCGCGGCTGGCGCGGGCGGACCGGGGCTTCGTCGTGGTATTTGCAGCCCTGGGCCTCGCATTCCATGAGTATTCGTTCTATCAGTCCGTGCTCGACGAGATGAAGACCGGGTTCGTGGCATTCGTGAACAAGGCGGACGAGCCGGTGATGGAACGGCTGCTGGCCCCGCGCTTCGCCCTGACCGTGGCGGAGTATCTTGCGTTCGAGAAGCACATGGACGTGCTCGTGATCATCACGGACATGACGAACTATTGCGACGCGCTGCGAGAGATCTCCACGGCCCGCGAGGAGCTTCCCGGACGGCGCGGCTACCCCGGCTACATGTATTCGGACCTGGCGTCGCTCTACGAGCGGGCCGGACGGATCCGGGACATGGAAGGTTCGGTCACCATGCTGCCGGTGGTGACCATGCCCGAGGATGACATCACGCACCCGATCCCCGACCTGACCGGGTACATCACGGAAGGTCAGATCGTGCTGGCCCGTGAGCTGCACCAGAAGGGCGTGTTCCCGCCGGTCGATGTGCTGCCGAGCCTGTCGCGCCTGATGCAGAAGGGCATTGGTGAAGGACGGACGCGCAAGGACCACCGGAACGTGTCGAACCATCTCTACAAGTATTACGCCAAGGGGCGGGACCTCCGGCGGCTCGAGGCCATCGTGGGCAGGGACGGCCTGATGAAGGCCGATGTGCTGATGCTCGATTTTGCCGACGCTTTCGAGCGCGAGGTGGTGGGCCAGGCTGATCTGCGCAGGACCGTGCAGGAAAGCCTGGATACGGGGCTTGACCTGATGAAGCGGTTCGATCTTGAGGTGAAGTAGGCGGTTTGTCGCCGAAATTACATGATCGCGAAATGAACACACAAACACAGGAAGACAAGAACATTCTCGCGCAAAGCCGCAACGCCGCGAAGAAGGTCGCAAAAAAAGAAGGAACGGAGAGCTGTTGCCTTTCCTTTGCGCCTTGGCGTCTTTGCGCGGGATGGTCTTTGATCTGTTTTGTCTTTTTCTGCGGTATCGTCGTCGTGCCGACGGTGATGGCCGAGAGTCCTCCCGGGAAAGGGAAGGCCGTCGTGGTGAACCTGTTCTGGGGCGTCGGGTGTCCTCACTGTGAAAAGGAAAAGATCTTTCTGCAAAAGCTGCAGAAGAGATATCCCGGCATGGTGGTAAAAGAGTACGAGGTCTGGAAGAACAAGGAGAACGCCGCGCTGTACAAACGGGTCCTGGAAACAGCGAAGATCAAACAGACCGGCGTCCCGGGGACCGTGATCGGCGCGTCGGTCTATCTTGGATTCAGCAAGCAGACGGCTGCAGCGATCGAAGAGGCCGTGATCCGTTGTGAGCGTGACGGGTGCGTCGACGGGGTCGCGGAGATTTCGAGCGCGTCCCTTGCAACGGGTGAAAAGGCCGCGGAGCCGATCAAGCTGCCCCTGCTCGGAACAGTTGACCCTGCAGCGGTCTCCCTGCCGCTGTTCACCGTCGTCATTGCCGGGCTCGATAGTTTCAATCCCTGCGCGTTCTTTGTGCTGCTCTTCCTGCTGAGCCTTCTGGTCCATGCGCGGTCACGGGGGAAGATGTTCCTGATCGGCGGGATCTTCGTCCTGTTCTCCGGTCTCATCTATTTTCTCTTCATGGCAGCCTGGCTCACGGTCTTCATGATCATCGGCTCGATCACCGCGATCACGGCCGCCGGCGGTGTGGTCGCCCTGATCGTCGGCGGGATCAATGTGAAGGACTTCTTCCTGTTCAGGCAGGGGGTGTCACTCTCGATCCCCGAATCGGCAAAACCGAAGCTCTTTGAGCGGATGCGGGGGTTGCTCAGGTCGCAGACCCTTCCTGCGCTCGTGGCCGGGACCGTGGTCCTGGCGATCGCTGCGAACGCCTATGAGCTTCTCTGTACCGCGGGGTTCCCCATGGTCTATACCCGGGTCCTGACCCTGCACAAGCTCACAACGTTCCAGTACTATCAGTACCTTGCATTGTATAACGTCATCTATGTTCTGCCGCTCGGTCTCATCGTGACGGTCATCACCATCACCCTGGGCGCCCGGAAGCTCAGTGAGTGGCAGGGCCGGCAGCTGAAGCTGCTGTCCGGTCTGATGATGACGGCGCTCGGTGTTGTCCTGATCGTTGATCCCGCGCTCTTGAACAATGTTGTCGCGTCTGCTGCGCTGCTTGCGGGGGTTATCGTTGCTGCGGGAGGCATTATATTTATTACCCGGAAATTGAAGCCGGAGATTCAGGATCATGAACCTGAACCAAACCGGCCTCTCACGAAGCCACGAAGCCACGAAGTGAAAAAAAATCCGGACTGACAGACTTTCTTCGTGCCTTCGTGTCTTCGTGCGAGATAAAGATGCTGATGGTTTTGTCTTGCAGGCGGAGTTATCCATGATGGTCCATCCTACACGCACCAACCTGCTGATGCTGAAGGACAAGCGCAAGTCCGTTGTCAACAGCATCGGCATCCTGAAGGCGCGGAAGCAGGCGCTGATCAAGGAGTTCCTTGCGGACACGCTGCCGTTCCTCCGTTCACGCGAGGAGATCAGGAAGACCTATGGCAAGGCGGTGGGAGAACTGGCGGTGTCACAGGGACGGGAAGGGACGGATACGATCGGGTCCATTGCCCTGGCTGCGCAGCGGGATTTCGGGATCGAGGTGCGCGACAAGAGCATATGGGGTCTTCGGTACAAGGACATCGAATACCATGACGTCCCGGTCCGTACCCCGGACCAGCGGGGCTATTATGAGCACTCGACAACCCCGCGTCTCATCGAGAGCATTGCCCTGTTCGAGAAACTGCTCGAGAACATGCTCCAGATCGCGGAATATGAGAGCAAGCTCAAGCGACTGGGTGAGGAGATCGTCAAGACCACGCGAAGGATCAAGGTCCTGGAGGAACTGGTCCTTCCCGGATTGAAGCAGCAGATCAGGACCATCAGTCAGTACATCGGCGAGCGGGAGCGCGAGGCCTTCTACCGCCTGAAGCGGGTGAAGGGGATGCTGGAGGAGAAGGCGAAATAGCGACCCCGGTCCTGCTCGGGGACCCGGGAACAAGCTCAAAGCATCGGGATCCTGGAATGGTCTTGCGCTTTGAACATCGTTATTTCAAATTTTCATCCACCAGCTCGAACCACTTCATAACCTTGCCCTTGCCATGGTCTGCGGCGAACTTCTCTGCCTGGCTCTTATCCTTGAAGGCAAGGATGCCAAATCCCCGGGGTGTTCTCACATCCGTCTTGAACACGAAGTATGCCGTGCCCACCGGCAGTTCCTCTCCGGACAGGTAATCAACGACCACCGCGTTGCTGTCGAAAAGCATCTGCCGCGAGGCGCATTCTTCGTCCCTGCTGATGAGCGCGCAGCCGATGTCGTCGTAGGCCCGGTATTCCATGCCTTTTGGAACCACCAGAGAGAACTTTTTTACCTCATCAGAAAGTGTTGCTGCCGCGCTTTTGCACTCCGCTGCTTCCGCGGCATTGGTAAGAGCGGCCAGGATGAAGCCGATTGCCAGAACACGCAAGAGTCTGCTCATGATACCCCCCTCGATCAGATAATGGAATAGGACATTATACGTCGGACATGCAGATGAGTCCAGCGAAGAAGTGTCCCGGGACCCCGGTCGATATCGAGGCGACCTGGAACAGTGACAGACCCGCTGCTCTCGAGAACACCCATGGCGGTCCGTGGATCGCGAACAAAAAAGGCCGCCGGTCTGCATCCGGCGGCCTTTGCTGGTTTGGCGGCTTACTGGTTGATATAGTCCCGGAGATAGTGGATCTCCGCGTGGAGCTTGCCCACATGGGTCTGGATGATGTCGCGGATGGACAGCATACCCACGACCCGGTGGTTGTCGATCACCGGCAGGTGCCGGATGTTCTTCTCGACCATGGTGGCCATCACGTCGTTCAGGTCGTCATCGGGAACAGCGACCATCAGGTCGGCGACCATCACTTCCTTGACCTGGATGTCCTTGAAGCTCTTGCCGCCCGAGGTGATGTAGCTTCTTACCACATCGCGCTCGGTGAAGATCCCCCTGGTCTTGCCCTCGTCGTTGACCAAGATGGCGCTGATCTTGCGCGCGTGCATCGCCCGGATGGCGTCCTCCACCGAACTGTTGAGATCTATCGATACGGTGTCCTTTCCCTTGGTTTCAAGCAGGTCGCGTACCTTCATGTTGGCACCCCCGAGAAATTAGGTCTTGTCCGGCCGCTGGATTCGGCCGAGGTCGAATTGACGGTAATTATAGCATCACGGTGCCGTGATGTAAATACTTTCGGTTGCCGCTGACCGCCGAGCCGGAAGGCTGACGGAGTGAAGCATGTCGATATCGGCTCTATATCCTGCCCGGAGCGTCATGCGGTCCGCCTCCTCCAACGCGTCTCAGAAGGAACAATCCGACGATGAAGAACGACGCGATCGAGAGAATTGCCGGCCGCTGGCTGCCGAAGGCTGCGGATAGCTGGCCGAAAACGAGCGGACCAAGGACCGCCGAGGATTTTCCCACGAGGGAGTAGACGCCGAAATACTCGGCTTCCTTGCCCGCAGGGATGAACCGGGTGAAGAACGCCCGCGTGCCCGCCTGGACAGTGCCGAGCCCAAGACCGGCCGTGCAGGCAACGGCCCAGAACGCTTCCTTGCTCTGCGCGAAGAACGCCGCGACCGCGACCGTTGCCCAGAGCAGCAGGGAGATCGTCACGACCCGACGGGGTCCCCAGGTGTCGGTGGGCTTCGCCAGCGCGAAAGCGCCGAGAAGCGCCGTGATCTGGACGACCAGGTAGAGGGCGATCAGCTCCCCCTGGCTGAATCCGAAGGTCGTCGCGGCCAGGCTGCTGGAGAAGACGATGACCGTGTTCACGCCGTCCTCATAGATAAGATAGGCGATCAGGAACTTCCGCGGTTCCCGACGCTGCCAGATCTCCCTGATGGTCGCCCAGGCCATGCGGGCGCCGGCAGTGCCCGCATGCAGGATACCTGCATCGCTCCGCCTGTCCGCGGGGAGATACAAAAATGCCGGCAGGGAAAAAAGAGCAAAAAAAACCGCTACCATGAGCCAGATCGTTCCGAAGCTGCCGGACCGGGCGAGGGGGAGTGCGATCAGCAGCGACAGGATGGAACCGGCGTACCCTACGCCGAAGCCCCATGACGAGACCCTGCCCTGGCGGTCAGGCGGCGCGATTTGCGGGAGAAAGGAATTGTAGAATACCAGGCCGCCTTCCATCCCGATGTTCGCCAGAACGATCAGGGCGAATCCCGAGATCACCGCGCCGGGCGGGAGAAGCGAAAACCCGGCGACGCTCAGTACGCAGAGCGATGTGTATAGGGCGAGCAGCCGCTTCCGCAGTCCTGCATGATCGGCGATGCCGCCAAGAAAGGGCGACGACAGGGAAACGGTCAGCATGCTGGCCGAGATCGCCGCGCCCCACCAGAGGTCGCCTCTGCCGGCCTCGTTCCCGACGATGCGGTTGATATAGTAGACCTGGAACACCACTGCCGCAATGACCGCCGAATAGCTCGAGTTCGCGAAATCGAAGAGGCACCAGCTCAGGACCAGTTTTTTGTTCATGGCCGGCATTATGAAGCATGATGAGGACGATTGCAATACCGATTTGCGCCGGTCCCCTGCCGTATCCCGCCGGACACGAAGGCGCGCTGCTGAAACACTTTGACATTAGCCGGTGCCTATGCTACAAAGGATGCGCAAAGCATATATGCTTGGATTCACCAATCGGGAGGTTTGTTTTTCATGGATATCCGCCGTGTCCCGCCGGGACTTCTGATCACCGTTCTCGTCGCCTTATTCTGCTGCGCCGATGTCATGGCAGCGGCGTACAAGTACTGTTACGTGGATGCCAAGGGGGAGGCGCACTTTGCCGACAAACCCGAACTGGTCCCTGAGCCGTACCGCGCTGCCGCGGTCATCGTCAGCGTGGAGGAGATCGATGAAAAGGCGCAGGCCGCTGCCGAGGAGGAACGGTCGCGTGCCGCCGCGGCAGTGGTGAGAACGGAGGCCGCCGGCACGGTGGCGGAGGCTCCACGTCCTTCCCTGGATCAGCTTCCCGATGCCGGCACTGCCCGGCCATTCCAGGTCATGAGCCTGGTGTGGTCCGGCGCGGCCGTTCTGTCCGTATTCGTTATCATGACGGTGCTCGGCTGGATCGATGTACTGCGGGAACGGGAAAATATCCTGAACGGGATCCGCACAGGACTGTTCGTACTGCTGGCGGTCTATCTCGTCTTCGCCCACGGCAGGGACGTCATCGGCCTGTTCTCCAAGGTCGGTTCCTCGATCTCGAAAATAGAACAGCAGTCTGCGGAGCGGGGGAAGAAGGCGGCCCAGTTCTACAAGACCTTGGAAAATCTCGCGGAGCAGACCGAGAAGATGCAGAAGGATCAGGAATCGCAGATCAAGGAACTGCAGGAACAAAACTGATCGGGAAACGCGGAAGTGCAGCCGCGATCGTCCGGCCGGTACCGCCGAGTTTCAGGGAAGATTGCAGGAAGGACGCTCATGCCGCGGGCCGGTTGCCGCAGAGGACAGGAAAACGCTCTCAGGGCCGCTCCTGGGGGTTTTTCTTTTCTCAGGAAGGCGGCTTTCAGCGGACCATCAATTGCTTTGCCAGTGCTTCGCCAGCATCATAGTGCCCTTGATTCCCCTGAAGACTCGCGGCAAAGTCGGATTTGAACGTGGCGGAGATGAGGACCTCGCCGGTGGCCACATTGATCATGCGTCCCTGCGTGCTCGCGCAGCCCGGGAGCGAAAGCAGGTCCAGGACGCCGGCGGAGAGAACGAGGGGTATCCGATGGCGTATCGTCGGCATCTCCGGGCTTACTTCTTCTTGTGCGGGGTTGTTTTGGCCGGGCTTGCGGGAGCCAGCACACCGCTGCCGGTGACGACCTTGACGCTCTCAATCACAATGTTCACGAGCTTCTGGAGCTCCGCCGGAGAGATCGAGAGCGGCGGCATGATGACAATGACATTGCCCAACGGCCGGATGATAAGGCCCCGCTTGCGCGCTTCGAAGGCCACCCGGGCTCCGATCGCATCCGCGAGGGGATAGGGTTCCCTGGTTGCCCGGTTGCGTACGAGCTCGATGCCCACCATGAACCCTCGTTGCCGGATCTCTCCGACGTGCTCGAACTTCTTCATGACCTCCAGCGCCTTGGAGAGCAGCTTGATCTTGGGCTGGAGCTTCTGGAGCGTCTTTTCCTTCTTGAAAAGCTCGATGTTCGCCGATGCGGCTGCGCAGGCCAGAGGATTTCCGGTATAGGTATGGCCGTGGAAGAAGGTCTTGAGGTCCCGGTATTCGCCCAGAAATGCCTGATAGATCTCCTCGGTCGTGAGCGTGGCCGCGAGGGGGAGATACCCCCCGGTGAGACCTTTGGCTACGGCCATGATGTCCGGTGAGACCTTTTCCTGCTCGCACGCAAAGAGCGTACCGGTCCTTCCAAAGCCGGTCGCCACTTCATCGGCGATCAGCAATACATTGTTGTCCATGCAGATCTGGCGGATGCGCTTCAGATAGCCCGGAGGCTGGAGCAGCATGCCCGCGGCGCCCTGGATGAGCGGCTCAATGATGAGAGCGGCTGAAACCGAGGCGTATTTCTGGATCGTCCGCTCGGCGTGCATCAGGCAGGTCATCTGGCACTCCGGGTAGGCCAGACCGTATTTGCAGCGGTAGCAGTAGGGTGTCTCGATCTTGTAGCTCTTGAACAGCAGGGGACGATAGAGGTTGTGAAAGAGGTCGATGCCCCCGACGCTGACCGAACCGATCGTATCGCCGTGGTATGCTTCGGTTAGTGAAATAAAACCGGTCTTGTTCTGGAAGCCGGGGCCTTTCTGCTGCCAGTACTGAAAGGCGATCTTAAGCGCGATCTCGACCGCGGTCGAACCGCTGTCGGAATAGAACACCTTGGTCAGGCCGTTCGGCGCCACGGAGAGCAGCTTTTCCGCGAGCTGGACCGAGGGAACGTTGGAGAGGCCGAGGAGCGTGGAGTGAGCTACTTTGCCCAGCTGGACCGTTATGGCCTTGTCGATCTCCCGTTTTCTGTGGCCATGGACATTGACCCAAAGCGACGAGGTTCCGTCAAGATAGGTTTTCCTCCGCGTATCGACGAGCGTTGAACCCTTGCCGGACTCGATGATGATCTGGGGATCTTTCCGCCAGTCCGCCATCTGGGTAAAAGGGTGCCAGATATGCTGCTTATCGAGCTGTTCCAGCATATCCGCGTGGGTCAGCTTCTTCTTTTTCGGGCTTTTTGCGGACGCCGTTTTCTTCGCCATGGTCCTGAACCTCGCATATTCCTGCATGATATTGAAGTATTATAGTGGATTCGCCCCGAGTGTCAATCAAAAACAGGACGTTTTTACCTGTTGTTAACGTTTTTCCCGGTCCCGAAAAAGGTACTGACGCGCGTCACCGGGGATGGTCTGACAAAAAGAGCTTGAAAATATTCAATTCTTTTTGGTAGTATAACCTGTTATTGTGCCGTTACCAGTAGGGCAGCTGTTTCAGGAGGGCCGGTTCGTGAACAGGAATAAACGATTCTATTTGTCCGCAGCCGTTGTTCTGGCTCTTGGCATCTTCGTCGGTCTGGTGATCTCATCGCGCCTGGAAATGACCTCGTCGATAACGGCAAAATCGGGCCAGGTATCCTCGCGCTCGGTGGAATCGCTGGCGCAGCTGAGCGATGCCCTGTCCGAGGTCGCGGCGGTCGCCACCCCTTCGGTGGTAAACATATCCACCACCCGGGTGATCAAGCAGCGGGAAGAGGCCCCTTTCGATTTCTTCGACGATCCGTTCCTGCGGCGGTTCTTCGGCGACCAGTACCAGCATCCGAATACGCCGAAGGAACACAAGGAGCAGAGTCTCGGATCGGGGGTCCTTGTTTCCGAGGACGGCTATATCGTCACGAACAACCACGTCATCGAAAAATCGCAGGAGATCAAGGTCCTGCTGTCCAATAAACGCGACTATAAGGCCAAACTGATCGGCGCGGACCCCAAGACGGACATCGCCGTTATCAAGATCGAAGCGAGCGGGCTGCCGGCGCTCTCGTGGGGCGATTCGAACAAACTGCGGGTCGGCGAACTGGTGTTCGCCATCGGCAATCCCTTCGGGCTCAACTCGACGCTGACCATGGGCGTCATCAGCGCCGTGGGGCGGGCCAACGTAGGCATTGCCGACTATGAGGATTTCATCCAGACCGACGCGGCCATCAACCCCGGAAACTCCGGCGGCGCGCTGATCAACGCACGGGGAGAGCTGGTCGGGATCAATACGGCCATCGTGTCGCGGAGCGGCGGGTATCAGGGGATCGGCTTCGCCGTACCGAGCGGCATGGCACGGCAGGTCATGGAGAGCCTGATCAAGTACAAGAAGGTCGTCCGCGGCTGGCTTGGCGTGAGCATCCAGGAGGTGACCTCTGATCTTGCCGAGGAGTTCGGCGCAAAGGACCTGAAGGGCGCGCTGGTCAGCGGGGTAATGAAGGGAAGTCCTGCCGAGAAAGCGGGCATCCGGCAGGGGGATGTGATACTGAGATACAACGGCAAAGAGGTGGAGGACACGGGCCACTTGCGGAACATGGTCTCCCAGACGCCGGTGGGGACGCGGGTGTCCGTGAATTTGCTGTGCAATAAGAAGGAATCGACCATCGAGGTCGTGATCGCGGAGCTTCCCAAAAAGATCGGCGACGCGGCAGGGAGCGATGAGCAGAACAGTGAAGAGCCTGAAGAGAGCAATGCGCTCTCCGGCCTGACCGTGCGCGAACTGACGCCGAGCCTGGCGAAACGCTTCGGTCTGCATGAGACCGAAACGGGGCTGGTGGTGGTGAAGGTCGATCCGGGCAGCAGCGCGTTCGAGGCCGGGATCCGCCCGGGCGACCAGATCCTCCAGATCAATCAGCAGGATATCGCGACCATGAACGATTACCGGAAGATCATTGGCAGGACCAAGGCAAAGGACCGGATGCTCATGCTGATCCGCAGAAAAGGCGAGGACCTTTTCGTAACGATCAAGCCCAGCTAGTGGCAGCGGGTTCCGGTGCGGGCCGTACCGGAACCGGCGCGCAGATCCATATATCCTGTACAGGGAAGGGAGGTGAAGATACATGGGACTGATAATCATTCGTATGCTCTTTGTGGGCGTGGGCACACTGCTCGGCTATTACGTTTCCACGCAGCTCGACGAGGTGGTGAGCAAGCCGGAAGGCATGGCAATCGGGTTCTCTGTCGCCGTCGCGATCATATTTTCGGAACTTCTGTTCCGGCGCGTGGCGCTCAAGGTCATTATCGGCGGCATCCTTGGATTCATCATAGGTCTTACGTCGGCCAACATCATCGCCACCCCGCTCAAGCTTGTACCCCTCGAAAGGAGCATCGTCAATTTCCTGGTCCTGCTCCTGAACGCCTTCTTCGGCTACATGGGCGTCACGATCGGGATCCGCGAAGGCGAACGGTTCAATCCGGCGAACATCAAGAAGCTGTTCCGCGGGGGGATCGAGGAGAACCTCAAGGTCCTGGATACCAGCGTCATCATAGACGGCAGGATTGCCGATGTATGTGAGACCGAGTTCCTTGACGGGACGCTGGTGATACCGCAGTTCATCCTGCTGGAGTTGCAGCATATCGCCGATTCCTCGGATTCGCTCAAGCGGGCGCGGGGACGGCGGGGGCTCGACATCCTGCACCGCATCCAGAAAATGAGCCATATGGAGGTGCGGATCACCGAGGACGATTTTCCCAAGATCCGCGAGGTGGACAGCAAACTGATCGCCCTGGCGAAGCGCAACGGCGCCAAGATCATCACCAACGATTTCAACCTCAACAAGGTCGCGGAGCTGCAGGGCGTCAAGGTGCTGAACATCAACGACCTGTCGAACGCGGTGAAGCCGGTCGCACTTCCCGGCGAGACCATGCGGGTCTTCGTGCTGAAGGAAGGGAAGGAAGCCGGCCAGGGGGTCGCCTATCTGGACGACGGGACGATGATCGTCGTGGAGAACGGCCGCCGGTTCATCAATAAGAACGTGGAGGTCGCTGTCACGAGCGTGCTTCAGACCGCGGCGGGGAGAATGATCTTCACGCGGCTCAAGGATGAGGAAGAGCACGAAGTGCAATAATTATCAAGGAGGTTTCATGTCGGGTCATTCGAAGTGGGCTACAACAAAACGGAAAAAAGCGGCGATCGACTCCAAGCGCGGGAAGATCTTCACGAAGATCACCAAGGAGATCACCGTGGCGGCCCGGATGGGCGGAGGAGATCCTGACGGGAATCCCCGGCTTCGCACGGCCGTTGACAAGGCGAAATCAGTGAGCATGCCGGCGGACAACATCAAGCGGGCAATCCAGAAGGGTACCGGCGAACTGCCCGGCGTGGCTTACGAGGAGACAACGTACGAAGGCTACGGCCCGAACGGCGTCGCCATCATCGTCGAGGTCATGACGGACAACAAGAACCGCACGGTCGCCGAGCTCAGGCATATCATGGAAAAGCTCGGCAAGGGCATGGGCGAGAACGGCTGCGTGTCCTGGATGTTCCACAAGAAGGGCTACATCGTCGTGGCCAAGTCAAAGGCCGATGAAGAGAAGCTCATGAGCATCGCGTTGGACGCCGGCGCGGAGGACATGCAGCCCGAGGATGATAATTTCGTCATTACATCGGCAACCTTCGATTTTGACAAGGTCAAAAAGGCCCTGGATGCCGCCGGTATCGCCACGGAGGTTGCGGAGGTGACCATGGTCCCGCAGACCTACGTTACCCTGGAAGGCCAGAAAGAGGCTTCGCAGATGCTGCGTCTTATGGAGGCTCTGGAAGACAACGATGATGTGCAGAACGTTTACGCGAACTTTGATATACCCGATGCAGTGATGAATGCCATCGAGGAGTAGGAGCGTCCCGCCGCAGCGCGCTGGAGTCCAGCGGCCAGCGGCAGGGCCGGCGGTATCAACAGGGGGATTCGATGCGGGTACTGGGGATTGATCCGGGGACGCTCACGAGCGGATACGGCATTGTGACCGAGGAAGACCATAAGCTCTTCCACGTTATTTCGGGAGGGATCAGCCCTTCAGCGAAGCAGCCATTCCCCAAGCGGCTGAAGAAGATCTACGAAGAGCTTGAAAAGGTCATTGAAAAGTACAAACCCCAGGTCGTGGTGATCGAGGACCTCTTCGTATCGAACAATATTAAAGCCGCGCTCAAGCTGGGCCATGCCCGGGGCGTTGCGATCCTTGCCGCGGTGAATGCGGGCCTTCCGGTGTTCGAGTACGCGCCTACCGAGGTGAAGCAGGCGGTCGTGGGCAGCGGAAAGGCGGATAAAAAACAGGTCCAGCTTATGGTCAAGGTCCTGCTGGAACTTCCCAAGACGCCCCATCCCGCTGATGCTGCTGACGCGCTCGCTGCCGCTATCTGTCATATCCATTCCTCCCGCATGCGGGAGATGCTCAAGAACCCCTCGTCCTTCAGGCAGGGGGCACGTTCCTCGGTCAAACTGCGATGATCGCATGGCTCTCGGGAAGAATAGTGCGGAAATCCCCGTCCGCCGTTGTCATCGATGTCGGCGGCGTGGGGTACGAGGTGGCGGTCCCGCTGTCCACGTTTAACGGGATTCCCGAACCAGGCGCGGACGTGAGCCTGCATGTGCATACCCATGTTCGCGAGGACTCGCTAAGCCTCTTCGGGTTTTCCACGGAGCTTGAAAAAGAACTGTTCGAGCTCCTGATGGGGGTATCGGGCATCGGTCCGAAGCTGGCGCTGACCGTCCTGTCGAACCTGTCGGTCGAGAATATCATGCAGTCGCTGAACACCGCGGACGAAGCCGCGTTGTGCCGCATCCCGGGGATCGGGAAGAAAACAGCGGCGCGGCTTTGTCTGGAGCTCAAGGACCGGATCGCCAAGCTCAGACCGGCTCTGCCGACTTCAGGCCAGTACCGGCCTGCTGGTGGTGAAGGACAGCTGGAGGATGCGGTCTCCGCACTGGTCAACCTGGGGTATAAGCGGCAGCAGGCAGAGGATGCCGTACGGACAGCCATGCGCGGCAGACCTGATGTGCCGATGGGCGAACTTATCCGCGAGTCGCTGAATCTACTGCTGAAGCGGTGACAGGAGACCGGGTGACGAATTCATGAGCGACCGGATCATTGCCGGGGAACGGAACGAGGACGATATTCAGATCGAACGGAGCCTTCGGCCGAACCGTTTTGACGAGTTCGTGGGCCAGGACCGCATCCGCGACAATCTGTCCGTGTTCATCCAGGCCGCGCGCGGCCGGGGAGAGGCCCTTGACCATGTGCTTTTCTGCGGACCTCCCGGGCTGGGCAAGACCACGCTGGCGAACATCATCGCCCACGAGATGGGTGTGGGCATCAAATCGACCTCGGGGCCGGTCCTGGAACGGGCCGGTGACCTGGCCGCGATCCTCACCAACCTCCAGCCCGGCGATGTGCTGTTCATTGACGAGATCCATCGGTTGAACCGTGTGGTGGAGGAGGTCCTCTATCCCGCCATGGAGGACTTCCAGCTCGACATCATCATCGGCCAGGGGCCCGGCGCCCGTTCCATCAAGCTCGATCTTCCCCGGTTCACGCTTGTGGGAGCAACGACGCGGACCGGCCTGCTCACGTCGCCGCTGCGCGACCGCTTCGGGATCATCGACCGCCTGAACTTCTATGCTCCGGGGGAACTGCAGCGGATCATCACCCGCTCTTCGGAAATTCTTGGCGTCACCGCTGCGCCGGACGCGGCGGAGGAGATCGCGCGACGTTCGCGCGGCACCCCGCGGATCGCGAACCGCCTGCTGCGGCGCGTGCGGGACTTCGCCCAGGTTGCGGGAGAAGGCGCCATCGACCGTAAGGCCGTTGAAAAGGCGATGGACCGGCTCGAAGTGGACAGCAAGGGCTTCGATGAGATGGACCGGAGGCTGCTTCTTACCATCATTGACAAGTTCGGGGGAGGACCGGTGGGTCTGGATACCCTGGCCGCGGCGATCAACGAGGATAGGGACACGCTCGAGGATGTCTATGAACCCTTCCTGATCCAGGAGGGATTCCTGGACCGTACGCCGCGGGGACGGCTGGCCACGAAACTGTCCTTTGAATATTTCGGCAGGAAAAGAACATCGCCGGCCCAGGAACACCTGCTCTAGGCCCTGCTGCGCGGCGCGGTCCCGTCCAACATGCGAACGATACTTTCCATACTCATCCTGCTGGCCCTGACAGCGTCGACCGTCCACCGCAATACCGCCTGGAATACCCTGTTGTCCCTGTGGGAGGATTGCGCCGCAAAGTCCCCGGACAAATCACGGACCCACAATAATCTCGGGAACTGCAACCTGCTGCTCGGAAGGTATTTTCCCGCGATCGAGGAATACCGGCGGGCAGTTGCGCTTGATCCCGCGAATATGGAAGCCTACTACAATCTGGCGACCACCCTCGATATCGCCGGGCTCTCGGTCGAGGCGATCGGGCCTTACAGCGTTTTTTGCAGGGAAGCGCCGCGCAATTACGCGGTGCAGCAGCAGCAGGCCTGCGAGCGGTTGCGGGGGCTTATCGCCGGATCAGGGAACGCGGGTACGGGGAAATGAACCTCCTTCTCCATATGTGCTGCGCACCCTGCGCGATCTACCCTCTGGCGCGTCTCGCGGCTGCGGGCTTCAGCACGACCGGACTTTTCTACAATCCCAATATTCATCCCTATCAGGAATACGGAAAACGGCTTGAAACGGTCAGGGAACACGCTGTCCGGACCGGTCTGCCGCTGATCGTCCTGGACCACTACGACCTGGAATCGTTCCTCGCGGTCACCCTGGGCCGGGGCAGCGGAAGATGCGAACAGTGCTATCGCATGCGCCTCGATGCCGCTGCGGGGGAAGCGGGCAGGAGGGGATTTGGTCTGTTCTCTTCCACGCTGCTGTACAGCAAATACCAGAACCACGACCTGATCGCCGGTGTTGCGCGGGAGATGGCCGCGGAGCATAAGGTGGAATTCCTGTACGAGGATTTCCGCGACGGGTGGAAACAGGGCATCGAGGAATCAAAGGCGCTGGGTATGTACCGCCAGCAGTACTGCGGATGCATCTTCAGCGAGCGGGAGCGGTATGCGCCAGGCTTCCGGAAGAAGTCCGCGAACGCTTCCGCTGAAAGAAAGGGATAGCCCCGTGTTCTCCTGGTCCCTGCAGACGTTCAGATTCACGCTGATCTCCCTGGTCCTGTGCTTTCTGGGGGTCGCCTCGTTCGCGCGGAACGCGGTGTGGAGTGACGGTGTGTCGCTGTATGAGGACGTGGTCCGGAAAACCCCGAACAAGTCCCGCGCCTGGGATCATCTGGGCGTCGCCTTCTATCTCCGGTCCGATTATCCCAATGCGATCGCGGCCTATGACCGCGCCATCAAGCTGGATCCCTATCTGTCGATCAATCCCTACCGCAACCTCGCGCGTCTTTATGTGGATATCGGGGAATACGACCGGGCCGTCCAGCTCCTGACCTGGGCAATGTCCATAGATGCGGGCAATTACGAGCTCTATACCACGCGCGGCATGGCATACCACAAGAAGAACGAGTTCCCGCAGGCCATAGCGGACTTCTCCCGGGCGCTCGATCTCGAGCGGAACAATCCCGCGATCTATGTTGACCGCGGTCTGGCATACGAAGCGGCAGGCCGCATCAGAGAGGCTGTCAGGGATTTTGACGAGGCCTGCTCGCGCGGGCGGTCAGCTGCCTGTGAAAAGTCCCGGGCGCTTCGGCCGGACGGAGGCCGTCCATGGCGGTGATGGCGCCACGTTCTGCCGGGATCCCATTTTCGATTCGCGGACCGGTCAGGCATTGTTCGTTTATCCTTGCTGTCGGAGCGCTGCTCTTCGCCCTTTCTGCCGAGTGTCTTGGTGCTGCCCGCATCCGCGTGGCCATTGCTGATTCGTCAACACAGGTGGTTCTCCAATCACCAGCAGGGCTCACGATCGGCCGCGGGCGGACAGCTAAGGTTCGCCGCACAATCACCCTGACGCCCGCGGACCTGGGGACCGATCCGATCCTCGTCCGCTCCCGGGGCAGCAGCATCTCGGTGAACGGCAAGAAGTACCGGGGGACGATGGAGGTGCGCAGGAACGGGATAGGCCGGATCCGGGTGATCAACGATCTTGATCTTGAGGACTATCTCAAGGGCGTTGTGGCGGCCGAGATCCCTCATGAATGGGAAATGGAGGCGCTCAAGGCCCAGGCTGTCGCATCGCGAACCTATGCCTTGCATCAAAAGGAAGCATCAGGCGGACGTTCATACCATCTGCTGGCGACGGTAGACAGTCAGATGTACGTGGGGATGGAGGGAGAGCGTCCGCGGGCTGTCCGTGCGGTGGATGATACCCGGGGTGAGGTGCTGCAGTACGAAGGCAGGTTGATCTCGGCCTATTACCATTCCAGCTGCGGAGGACACACCGAGGACGCGCTCGAGCTCTGGGGGATCGACGCTTCCTACCTTCGCGGCGTTGATTGTGACTGTCAGCGCATATCGACCTACGGTCCGTGGGAAAGAAAATTTTCCATCCCCGAGGTCATCGGGGCGCTCCGGCGGGAAGGTTACCCGATCACCGATATCGCGGCGGTGGAGAACGGGGATATCACCCCTGCGGGCCGCGTCAAGCGCGTCCTGTTCAGGTCGTCGCAGGGGATGATTTCCATCCCTGCGGAATCGCTTCGTTCCATCCTCGGCTATTCCCGATTCCTGAGCGTGTTCATAGAGCCTGAACTGGTTGACCGGGAGATCGTGATCTCGGGGCGGGGACGGGGGCACGGCGTCGGGCTATGCCAGTGGGGTGCTCAGGACCTGGCGCTGCAGGGCAAGGAGTACCGGGCCATACTGGAACATTATTATCCCGGAACAAAGATCGTACGGCGATAGGGCCGGAGGAGCGCTGGGCCGACCATTCTGCTTGACAGGCGGCCGTGCCAGCCGATACAATGGGTTCGATGAAAAAGAAAACTGCAAGAACAAAGACACAGCAAGCGCCATCGCCACAGGTCAAAGCACAAGTGCCTCAGGATCCCTTCCTGGTATTGACAGCACTTGCTCTTATGGCGTTGTTCATTGCCTCCCTCACGACTGCAGCACTGCTTCGCAACAGGATCTATGAAACGGGACTGTCGGTCTGGAAAAGCATGGTCGAAAGTTCGCCTGACAAACGCCGGCCCCATGAGAATTACGGCCAGGCGCTGTCAACAGCCGGCCGTTTGCAGGAGGCCTTGCAGGAGTTCAAGACCGTGCTCAGTCTGCCTGATGACGGCAGTGTACCTCTCCGGGATGTATATCGCGAGATCGGCGTGGTCTATTTCCGTCTCGGCCTTTTCGACGAGTCCATTACCGCGTGGAAGACCGGTTTGGTCCATGCTCCGCTCGACGCGGGATTGCTGAACAATATAGCCATTGCCCTGCTCAAGCAGCAGCGCTATGACGAGGCGGTCTCACACGCGGAAACAGCCGTGCGGGCGAACAATACGATGCCTGAACCGGTCAATACGCTGGGCGAGATCTACCTTGCCAAAGGGGAGTTTGCGCGGGCAGCTGAATTCTTCAAGCGGTATATATACCTTCGGCCCGAGGACCCCCGTGGGTCCTGGAATGTAGCGATCGCGCTGGCTCGCGGCGGAAGATATGAAGAGGCCTATCAGCATGTCAATCGCTTCCTCGCGTCGGAGCTCGATCCCCGCGAGCGGGCCGGTGCCACTGATCTGCTTAATTTCATCAATGAAAGTATGAATAAAAAGAGGCACTGATGGCGTGTCTGACGGCTTTCTGCTTTAAGCAATCCATTATAATTTGGTAGTCGCAGGCTTTCGCCCGGGATATCAGCCGGTTAACAGAGTTGTAGCGTTTGGGGCTATGCAAAACTACCCTTTTGGGTAGTTCCCATGCTGCCTCTCTTGTATATGTATGCTCTTTCCCTATAATTCCTTGTGCATATTCCAACAGGATGAGCATAAATGCGCATACTGTTGGAATGATTTAGCGCGCACCAGTTTTAAAATGCATTTTAAATTCAACATGTTAGGGTATGGCATAAGCGTTGCAATATCAATGGATAATTACTAGCATCAACCGCATTATCCAATTACCACTATTTTGCGAAACTGTATGTAATAATATGGATTTCTAAATTGAGCGTCGCAATACGCATCAATTATTTCACATGAGGAGGAAGGAGAAGAACATGAAGAAGCTTCTAGTAGTAGCAGTTGCAGTATCCATGGTGTTGATGGCGACCTCCGCGTTCGCACTCATCGCTGGTTCAAAGCACGACCTGTCTTTGACCACCGGTGGATCGAACTCGGTACATGCCGACAACACCACGCTTTCGTCCTGTCAGTTCTGCCACACCCCGCACAATGGCGTTGCCGTTGCCGGAGCACCGCTCTGGAACCGGACTTTGCCGAACACGACGTACACGTTCTACGCTACCGCAGCAGCCTCGACCACGGCGTTTGATGGTGGTCTTGGCCCGAACTCGCTCACCTGCCTGAGCTGCCATGATGGTACGGTCAGCGTCGGCGATGTGCTCGTGGGAACCGATGGTGTTTTCACCGCAAATGCAAATGTTAATGCTGATGGCACGTTGGGTGCAACCCAGTATAATCTCGGCACCGACCTGACGAATGACCACCCGGTCGGCTTCGTGGTTGACGATCAGAGCGGCAAGGCCGGTCTGACGAATATTGCTGCGATGCAGACTGCTGGTGCCAAGTTCTACACCGGCCGCATGGAGTGCGCGACCTGCCATGATCCGCATCAGACGACCTATGGCAAGTTCCTTCGCTGGAGCGGTGGTTCCATGTGCTCCGATTGCCACGCCCTGAAGTAGGTTTAAGTCAGGATAGGCATAAGGGAATTGAATCATGAACGAGAGGAGGGGTGAAAGCCCTTCCTCTCGTTTTTTTTCAGGGATCATTGTGCATTCTTCGAAGCATAGCTCAAAGTGTCCGATCAGTATGTTCTGTTCTTTCCGGGGCGGAAGGTAAGAAGCACATTAATATCTATTTGCAAGATTGATCTTCCTGTCCAGGGGGCAACCGGCAATGTTAATATCGTGGTAGTACCAATGTATAAAAGACCATCATTGAGCATCCGATGAGCAGTTGATCACAAGATCAACTGGTGCACATCTTTGAGTCAGGTAGTACCGCCTGAAATCTCTGTTAGTTCGCGAGTTCGGGGATCACAAGATGATCAGCACTATTCATGCTGGCGGGTTCGCATTAATCAAGTTTATTCCTTACGGAGATCCTCTAAAATCGCTTTGACTTACCCTTGCGCTCCATGGTAAATTGGCTCATATCCAGGCAACAAAAATCCGCGACTGATAAGGGGAGTTCCACTATGATGCGCAATTTCCTGCGTCTACTCGTCATTATGACGCTCGCAATCTCTGTTCTTATCGGATGTGCCTCGACACCAGGGAAAAAAGAGCGGGTCGTTTTCTGGCCAGATCCTCCCGAGGAACCGAGAATATCCTATATAAAGAGCTACCGGACGGAGACCGATTTTCGCGGTAAGAGCTTCTTTGATATGATATTTGGTGTTTCTAATATAGCGCTTTTCAGCAAGCCCTACGGTGTTTACTCAGACGGTGGTCTGATCTATGCGACTGATACCGCGAGCGGTGGTGTTCTTGTATATAATCCGCTGGATAAAAAAATGCGGTTTATCATGGGTGACAAGGATAAGCTGCAGCGGCCGGTTGGCGTTGCTACGGCAGCTGACGGCACGGTCTTTGTTTCAGACGCGAAGCAGTCAAAGATCTTTGGCTATGACAACCAGGGGAAACAGGTCATGACCATCGGCAGCAGGGCCCAGTTGAATAATCCTGCCGGAATTGCCATTAACAAGGACCTCGGCCGCTTGTATATAACTGATAGCAGGGAACATAAGGTTTTCGTATTCTCTGTTAAGGGGGAGTTCCTTTTCTCCTTTGGCCAGCAGGGAACGGGGGATGGAGAATTTATTGCACCCACGAACGTTGCCATAGATAGGCGGAACGGCACCGTGTATATCGTGGATACGCTCAATTGCCGTGTGCAGGTCTTTGACAAGGATGGAAAGTTCCTCAGAAAGTTCGGAGAACTCGGTGATTCGCCTGGTTCTTTCACACGGCCAAAAGGGATCGGTGTGGACACGGAAGGTCATGTGTATGTAGCTGATGCCGCATTCGATAACTTCCAGATCTTTGATGAGAATGGCCAGATACTTATGTTCGTGGGATCCGCAGGCCGGGGGCCGGGTCGCTTTTCCCTTCCTGCAGGCATGTACGTTGATGAGAATGATGTGATCTATGTGGCAGACCAGGTGAACCAGCGGATACAGTTGTTCCAGTTCCTGAGCGACAAGTGGAAAAAAGACCACCCTGAGGAATATCAAAAGATCCTTGCGCCCAAACAGGAACAGGAAAAATCCGGAGAGAAGTGATCGGCTACAATGGCGGCAAAACGTGTCCTGATAATTGCTGGGCTGACCGGTGTGCTCATTTCGACCATCGTCCATGGTCAGGCCGACATCGCGGCAAGGGTCAACGGAACGGTGATACCTCGTGCGCTGCTCGAGGAAGCGGTCGATGAGATAATCCCGCGGGCCACATTTCACGGAGCGTTGTCCGATGACCGGCGGCAGGAGTTGCGGGAAAAGGCTCTTGAAGCTTTGATCATCGCCGAACTGCAGTATCAGGATGCGCTTGCACTGGGTATGAAAGTGGATAGCGGTCTTGTCAAGGACCAGATGAAACGGGTCCGCGACTCATTCCGTTCCTCCAAGGACTATCAGCTCTGGCTGGAAAAGAAACGGATGAGCGAGGACCAGTTGAGGGCTCGTATTGAACGGAGCCTGCTTGTCCGAACCGCTGTTGAAAAACACGTGGAAGAACCCTCCCGCTTGAGCGAGCAGGAACTGCGGGATTTTTATGACGCCAATCCGGAGCATTTCAAGGAAACGGAAAGCGTTCATGTCAGGATCATTTCTACCAAGAGTGAGACCAAATTGAACGATATTCTCGGCAAGCTCAAAACGGGTGAGGATTTCGGTTCAATCGCGTCTCGAATGTCCGATGATGGATACCGCGTGAAAGGCGGGGATATCGGTTTTGTGAAACGCGGTATGATCTACCCCGCACTTGAGGAGCGAGCCTTTTCATTGAAGCCCGGAAACAGAAGCGATGTTCTCATGGTCGATGGCACGTTCTATCTTGTTAAAGTTGAGGAGTATCGCCCGTCCCGGATTATACCGTTCAGCGAGGCGAGAGAAGATATTAAAAAGGACCAGGAGAAGAAGCGCAGGTCTGTGTTACTGGACAAGTGGCTGACGTCTTTGCGCGCAAAGGCGGACATTCAGGTAATTATCGGTGATATTGAAACGAAGAATGACAGTAAGAATAAGCTGCATTGATCTGAAAGCATCCTGACGTAGATAAGTATTTCACACTAAAGAATCACAACTAATTGTTTTATCGTGAAATTTACCATAGTGTAATAATACTCAACTTTAGAGCGATATTGCTCATCACCTCTTTTTTTAATTACCTTTCTTTCAAACAACACATTGATAATAATAGAATTTAATACGGTTCTTCTGGGCAGGTTTATTGCATAAAAAACATTATCCAGTAGTACGCCTTTTGGAATAAAACAAGTGTTAAATAGTAATAAAATAAAAATAATCCTTTGCTCGGCAATGCTATTCATTCTGGCTATGCCTGCTTCCTCTGCGTATGCCTACTACTACGTATCTGGCGTGGTCGATTTTTCTTATACCTCCTATACAACCAAGATCGGAGAAAAGAAAACAACGGATACTTCCTGGACCGAGCATTATGGTGTTACGCTCGGAACAGCGGTCATAGATCCCCGTTTCCTCCAGTTGACCGCAGGCGTAAGCTATCAGAAGAGCCATTTATACAAGACGCCTGACCAGGATATTATGTCGTACAGCATCAATGCTTCCTTCTTTCCAGGCAGGATGATCGCCTGGACACTTTTTGGAGCAAAGAGCATATTGAATGTCCCGAGCACATATAACCTTGCCGGTTATGATGTGGAGTCTTCGTCTTATGGCGGGACCATGTACTTGAAACTGAGCCTGCTTCGCAGGAAATCAGGCAATAATAATTTTTATAACAACAACAGAAATTACAACAACAACAATAATAATAATAACAGGAGGGGTGCGTCGTTTGCTTTGCCGGACCTCACTCTGTCCGCCACGCATGCCGACGTTCAGTCGATGAATGTAAACTTTCCCCTTCATGAAGCCCGGGACAATGTGTCAGCCCTGATGCTGTACCAGATCACGCCGTCGATCAATCTGAATGTGGATGGCAGGCGGGAGGAGTACCAAAATCTTCTGAATAATAGTACCTATACGTTTACCACGCTGGACATGGTATCGAATGTTCACCTTGCCCGGAGCGGTGAACTCCGCCTGACCGGCCGCACGACTGAGCGGGCCTATGACAATATTGGCGGATCAACAGGCACAATCAGCACCTACCTTGTGGGCGCCCAACTCGACCTGCAGCCGAAAAAGAGCATCTCCCAGTCTTATCGCACCAACTACGGACGTGTGGAGTCCATGGGTGCAGAGATCATCAGCAAGGATGCACGGGCACAGATCCAATATGCCATGCTTCGGGAACTCTCATTCAAATCGGCCATTTCCTATGGCGAGACGGACTACCGGCGCGATGCCACAGCTGCTACACCAGCAACACACAGCAATATTAAGACTGGGGCATTGTCGGTCGGAGCCCACTACCTGAAGGAGTTCAAACCCGAGATGCTCGATCCGTTCATCGTGCGGGCTGGGTATGATTTCGATACCGGATTTACGGACATCACCTACGAGTCCGGGCAACAATCCAAGGGGAAATTCTATCAGAATCAGGCAAGTCTTGGTCTGCTCAGTTCCGGTTGGAGGTTCGAGACCCTTGAGTTGGGGTATAGCTACGTGAGCAGACGGGATAATTCGCTGATGAACCAGAACTTGCTGAGCGAAAACTATTGGCTATCTATGAGCACGCGGCGCATTCCCAGATCAAGGTTGAACGCATCGGTCAAATATTCCTTAAGTACGACCAATACCGGTCCTTCACCAGATCCTTTTGTGTCCCAGCAGCCTGAAACAAACAGGGATGCGCGGTTTTTGCAGTATAACGCCAATTTCGAGCATGACATATCCTCGAACCTGAGCTTTATATCCGGGGCGAGCCGGGCAAAGACAAATTCGAACTCTGCCTACACCCTGGCGACGGTTCCATTATATGGCGCCTCGGATGTTACTTCAGAAAGGTATTTCGCGTCCTTGAACGGGAATTATCCACTGGGACGGGCATTGCAGCTGCGCTGCCAGGCTTCCGAGGAATGGTCGAATACCGAGCCCAATGGTTCGCGGTTACAGTCCCATTTGCTCAGTGCGGGTATCGACTGGCGTCTCAGAAAGATATTTATCAACGCCGATTATCGGTGGCGGCAGGATATGCGTGAGGCGAGCCCAACGATACAACAACAGTATTTCTTTGTCAAGGCGGTACGTCCTTTCTAACCGATCTCTCACCAGGGATTCCGGCACTTTTCCTTTCTAACCCATTTAGCGCCAGTAACTTGTTCGCTTGATAATATTTGTATCATGAAAAAAGAGGTGGGATGGTCCATTCGACTCCTGGTTAACAAGGTGTAAAACGAGTCATCTCCATGGCGGAGTCTTCGAATGCCTTGTGTCGGGGAGCATAGATGCCAGGAGAAGTGATCGAAGTTTGGTAAAACAGGAAAGCCCGGAATGCTAATGGCACTCCGGGCTTTTGGTGTTTACGCTAGAGATCAGCTGGAGCTTATTGGACCTTTTTAGGAGGCGCGGTCGTGATGGGAATAGGCTTCTGCTGGGGACCGGGCGGCGGGGCCGTTGTCGTTGCTGAAGAACTGGCGACTGCCGAGGGTTTGGCAGCTGCTTGTGGCGCAACAGCAGGCATGTCCTGTGTGGCCGCTACGGGAGGCGAGATGACGATGATCGTTTTCTGGTCCTTGATCTTGAATCCGCGATCAGGCAGTTTCGCAGGATAGGATGATGCCACCAGCAGTTCCTCTGATACTCCGTTCTTGACAAGGTACTTCACCAACTCGCCGGACCGAGCAGCTGCAATGGTCCTGCCATCTTTTGCCGGTGTCTTTTTGCGGCCCCTTCCCTGAGCTGGAACAGACTGGGTCATATTTCCGATCAGGATCTCCTTATCCTTGAACTCTTTGAGCAGGGAAGCAAGGTTTTCCAGGACCGCGATGCTGCTCTTGCCTCCGAAGGTCACCGAGCGGGGAGTGAAAAGCAAAGACTCCGTTATGTTCAGGACGATGCGGTTGTCCACAACTGTTATTTCAGCCTTGCCTTCGGATATCTCTTTTTCAAATCCTTTTTTCAGGAGATCTGTCGCCGGAGCGATCCACGCTGTTTCCTGCTTGATCCTGGACTCGCGCTCTTTAAGTTTTTTCAACTCTGTGCGGGTCTTGTCAAACTCCGGTTGAGCGGCCTTGAACCTGTCCAGGTCTGCTGACAGTGGTTTGTATACAGCCATATAGAAGTACCCAGCGCCTGCAAGGCCTGCGACCAGCAGCCCGATAAGGATATACGCGACGATCTTCATGATACCTCCCTCAACACGGATAGTTTCCGCGCTATTTCAGAATTTCTTCCTGAGAAGAACGGATCCCCTCCTACTTTAGCTTTGCAAGTGCTGTTTCCATTCTATCCATGCCCTTGGTGATGGTTTCCAGGGAAGTGGCATAGGATAAGCGGATATAAGCATCCGCACCGAAGGAGTCGCCGGATACAAGAGCAACCTTGGCCTCTTCAAGAAGATAAGCGGCCATATCGCCGGAATTTCCGATCACCTTGCCTGCAGCAGCTTTCCCGTACAGCTTCGCCACATTTGGAAATGCGTAGAATGCCCCGACCGGCATGATGCACGATGTTCCCGGCATTTTGTTCAGGCGCTCTACCATATATTTCCGGCGCTTGTCGAATTCCTTGTTCATGACCGGCAGGAAATCCTGGGTGCCTTTGAGCGCCTCGAGAGCGGCCTTCTGGGAGATCGATGTCGGATTGGACGTGCTCTGGCTCTGGATGTTCGCCATGGCCGTGATGACGTCCTTGGGCCCTGCCGCGTACCCGATGCGCCAGCCGGTCATGCAATGGGATTTTGAAACACCGTTGACCACGATCGTGAGGTCCTTGATCTCCGGACCAAGGGAGGCGATGCTGGTGTGGGTGAAACCATCGTACACCAGTTTCTCATAGATCTCGTCGGAGATCACATATATCTTATGCTTCACTGCGACCGCGGCGATCGCCTCCAGTGTCTTGCGGTCGTAGGCAAGGCCGGTCGGATTCGACGGGCTGTTCAGGATGATCGCCTTGGTCTTTTTGGTAACAGCTTTTTCCAATTTTTCCGCTGATATCCTGAAACCCTCGGCTTCGGTCGTCTCGACGATCACCGGCGTCGCATCGTTCAGGAGGACCTGGTCGGGATAGGACACCCAGTAGGGCGAAGGGATGATGACCTCGTCACCGGGGTCGAAGATCGCTTCGGCAATATTGTAAAGGCTGTGTTTTGCCCCGCAGGAGATCAGGACCTGCGATTTTTCATAGGAAAGTCCGTTGTCCTTCTTGAACTTTTCAACAACAGCATCCTTGAGCTCATCAGTGCCGCCGGCGGGCGTATATTTGGTGAATCCCGCCTCGATCGCCTTGATACCGGCCAGTTTCACATTCTCCGGAGTGTCGAAATCCGGCTCTCCGACACCGAAATCGACTACATCGATGCCTTGGGCCTTCATGGCCTTTGCTTTTGCGGCCATTGCCAGAGTTGGTGACGGTTTGATCGCCTGAGCACGTTTTGCAATTCCGATTGTCATACTGAGGGAAACCTTTCTCGCATGGAATGAGTTGAAATTCTTTCGTTTTTAACATGGCCCGTCGGTATTGTCAATTGATTTTTGTTGAACCCGGGTTGCAGGAACAGGGTTCGAAGGAGCGGATAATGTTCATTCGCGCAGGCTTGTCATCTGTGCGAACATCTTGCGAAGCATATGCGCACCATGGTATAGTTCCTTGTCATCCAATCCCAGGAGGATATTTTTGGATCTGCTGCTGCTTCTCGGTTATCCACTGGTCCTGGTCGCCGGTCTTGAGATCCTGCTCGCGGTACTGCTTCTCTACCAGAACCAGCGCCAGAGCCGCGTGAACCGGGCTGTTGCGGCATTTTCTTTCATTTCCGCAGCCTTTTCCCTGAGTACGTCGCTCATGTACCTTTCTGCAGCAGCAGGTCTTGATCATATCCTGTTCGCGCGTTTTAACTGGATAGGCTGGCTCAGCATCCCGGCCTCGCTGCAATTTATCTTCTATCTTCGCGATGAGAACAGTTCAAAGGGACATTTTGTGGGCTGGGCCCTCTACGCTTTCTGGACAGTGGTGCTCGGCATCGCGCTTTTAACGGATCTTATCGTTACCGATCACTATAGGCTGATCCCTTTTGAGAACCGACCTGGTCCCCTGGAAAATCCACTGCGCTTTCTGGGTGGTGCACTTATCGTGTGGCTGATGGTCGAGATCGTGAAACTGCGAAGGGAGGTTTCAGGTGTCAAGCGGGCGCAACTGAACTATTTCTTTCATGGCACGCTCATATTTGCCACGATGGGATCGTTGACCGCAGGATTCCTGCAGGTATTCGGAGGATTCGGGTTCGAACCAGGACTTGCTTCGTACTTCAGCTTTCCCTGGGTGGTGCTGACGTTCTATGCCATTACGCGATATCGGTTGTTCGATATTCGCATCGTCATATCGAAAGCGCTCAGCGTGGCGCTGCTGTTTGTCCTGTTTGCCTGGGCTCACGTGGTCCTGTTCCAGGTGCTGACCCCCATTTTGGGGAGTTCCCTGGCTGTACTTGTGTCGCTCACGCTCACGGTGCTCGTATTTTTCGGGACCCCCTTCAGCAGCAGGGTGCGGGAACTTGTCCAGCGCACCATCCTGCAGGACAAATATCTTTACCAGGACGTTCTCAAGGAATCGGTCAAGGCGATCGTCACGATCCTGGACTTTGGTGAACTCCTGGACTACATCGTTGACACGATCAGGAAGAGCCTGCAGGCCGAGAATGTCGCATTGTTCCTCAAAACACCTGAAGGGACCTATGCGCTTCGTCACGGCATTGGCAGTGCGGTGCTGATGCGAGAAGAATGCATCCTGGACCCGGGGGTCATCGAGCTTGTTCAGCAGGCAGGCCAGGCCGTAGTGCGTGAGGAAGTGGAGCGGATCCTCCCGGATGATGTCTTTGGTACTCTCAACAGGTCGCTCCGGGATATCGACGCCGAACTGCTGCTTCCCCTGCGTTACAAGGGACAGCTCCAGGGCGTGCTCACCGTAGGGAAAAAAGGGAGCGGAGAGCATTATCTGCAGAGCGACATCGATCTGCTCGATGCTCTTGCGGGGCATGCCGCGGTCGCCATCGAGAACGCCCGTCTCTATGAGGAGGCGAAGCTCGCGCACGAATCACTGCAACAGAGCGAGGCGCGCCTCTCCGCCATGGCCGAGCATTCTATCGGCAAATATCTTTCCCGCTGAACAGCGGGCGTCGGGAAGAATCTCCTTGTCAGGAGTTCAGTTCCCGCAGTCCATAGGATTACTTGCGTGATATCACTACCCGTTCTCCGGATGATCCGCCGATGAGTCAGCCTTCCGAGCCCTCTGCATCTTTCTGGCGCCGCGGTCTGTCGCGGAACGTTGTGATACTGGGCTTTGTCAGTCTCCTGAACGATGCTGCCTCGGAAATGATCTATCCCCTGCTTCCGGTGTTCCTTACGTCAGTGCTTGGCGCGGGACCGGCGGCGTTAGGGATCATCGAAGGAATCGCTGAGTCCACGGCTTCGTTCTTGAAGCTTTACTCCGGCTACCTCTCCGACCGGTTTCGACGCAGAAAAGCCTGGGTCGTCATCGGCTATACCCTTTCGAACATTATCCGTCCGCTCATTGCCGTTGCCGGTTCCTGGTTCCAGGTCCTGACGCTTCGCTTTGCCGATCGGGTGGGGAAAGGTCTCCGGACCTCTCCTCGGGACGCGCTGATCGCAGATTCGACGCCTGAGGAAATGCGGGGTGCGGCCTATGGGTTCCACCGGGCCATGGACCATGCCGGCGCTATCGTGGGACCGCTGCTTGCAACAGGCCTCCTGCTCCTGCTGCATGACAGTATCCCGACGGTATTTCTTCTGTCGGTCATCCCGGGCACGCTGGCCGTGGTCCTGCTGCTCGTCGGGCTCCGGGAAAAAGAGCGGGAAGCGCCGAAGCCAGGCGTTCGTTTCCAGTTCGGGACAGCATGGGACGAAATGCCGGGATCCTTCCGAAAATACCTCCTCATCCTTTTGCTCTTTACGCTCGGGAACTCCACGGACGCATTTTTGCTCGTACGGGCGCAGTCCCTCGGCGTTCCGGTGGCGCTGCTTCCGACAATCTGGGTAGCCCTGCACGTCGTAAAAATGCTTTTTTCCGTGCCCGGCGGGATGCTTTCGGACCGCGTCGGCAGGAAGTCCGTCATAGTCGCGGGATGGATCATCTACGCCGCCGTGTATGCCGGTTTCGGCGCAGCCAGCCAGGCATGGCATGTCTGGGTGCTGTTCGCGGTGTATGGTGTTTACTTCGGCCTGACCGAGGGGGTGGAGAAGGCGTTGGTTGCCGATTTCGCACCTGCTCATCTTCGGGGCTCCGCGTTCGGCCTGTACCATCTGACCATGGGGATCGGCGCGCTGCCGGCTTCCCTGCTCTTCGGTTTTATCTGGCAGTCCTTTGGACCGGCCATGGCATTCGGAATGGGAGCGGCGCTCGCTCTTTTTGCCGGCCTGCTTTTGGCGTTCCTGCCGGCGGTCAGGAAAGCGCCTGCAACGTAGCGATCGCACCTGCGCGTTTACGGCAGTGCTCCCGGCTTGTCCGGGGCCTGCTCGAGATAGTGACAACAACCCACATTAGGAACGGAGATATTCATGGGGATCTATACAATCGGGATAACTGGCGCCAGCGGATCGGCCTATGCATTGCGGCTCTTGCAGATACTGGTCCAGGGGGGACATAATATCTATCTCTGCATCTCCGGGGACGGGCTCAAGATCATGAATGATGAGTCCGGGATCCTGCTCAAGGGATCGGAAACGGACATCCAATATGCCTTTGAGCGGCATCTGGACGCCAAGGATGGCCAGATCCGCTATTTCGACGAGGAGAATATGTATACCCCGATCGCCAGCGGTTCCACGCATGTGGATGCCATGGTGGTCGTGCCCTGCTCCATGAAGGCCCTTGGCTCCATCGCGAACGGCATCGCGTCCAACCTTATCGAACGGGCAGCGGATGTCACGATCAAGGAAAAACGCAAGCTCATCATGGTCCCGAGGGAAACGCCGCTTTCGGCTATCCATCTCAGGAATATGCTGACCCTGGCTGAGCTGGGGTGTCACATGGTCCCGGCTATGCCCGGCTTCTATCACCATCCGAAACATTTGCAGGACATCGTTGATTTTGTCGTGGGAAGGGTGCTGGATACGATGGGGATCGAGAACGAGATATCGCCGAGATGGGGACTGTAATTACGCGTTATACTCCGTTCCTCCGCCTTCGCCGAGGTTCTTCATCCACTGGTCAATAGTGGACTGGTCCTGCTTGGCAAGGACCTCCTCCTGCACGAAGATGGGCGCGCTCATGCGTATGGCGAGGGCGATCGCGTCGCTGGGACGGGAATCGATATGGAACTCCTTGCCGTTCTGGAGCAGGTAGAGCGAAGCATAGAAGGTATTCTCGATGAGATCGCTCACCACGATCCTGGCGACCTCGATTTCCAGGCGGTCGAAGATCGAAGCGATCAGATCATGGGTGAGAGGGCGGCTCGCCTTCATGTTGCTCATGGCAAGGGCGATCGAGTTCCCTTCCGCGGCGCCGATCCAGATCGGGAGAATCTTTTTGCCGGTCTCATCCTTCAGCACAACTATATAGCTGCTGTTCTTGCTGTCGAAAAGGACCGTATTGACGGTCATCTGTATCCACATGTTCTTTCCCGCCTATTGATTTACATTACCACACTCCCCATACCATGTAAACCCTGATATTGCCGCGACGGTCCCGGACGGGCAGATGATCCGGCGGATAATACTTGACAAAATTAGTCAGGTTTGTTAAGTTACGTTTATGCAAGAGGCTTGTCCGGGATAGGTCATGAAACTGTCGACAAAAGGAAAATACGGTGTCCGGGCTCTTTTTGAGATAGCGCGCCAGTACGGTCAGGGGCCGCTCTCCATTAAAGAGATATCGGAACGTCAGAAGATATCCCTTTCCTATCTGGAGCAGATTCTGCATCGACTGGGAAAAGCCGGCATCATTGAGAGCGTGCGGGGGCCTCACGGCGGATATGTTCTTGCCCGGCGACCCGCCGAGGTTACGATCGGCGACGTTGTACGTGCGCTCGAGGGACCTATTGCCCTGTCCCATTGCCTCGAGCCCGGGTTCGGATCGGAGTGTTATCAAGCCGATGACTGCGTGGCCCGGATGGTCTGGACCAAGGTGGGGGAAAAGATAGAAGAAGCGCTGGACAGCATCAGTTTTGAGCATCTCCTGCAGCAATACCACGGCAAGGATCGGGAACTGGTTCCAGGAAAAAAACGGGCCGTGGCAGGGAAAGGGGCATGTTGATCATGCGAAAAGTATACCTCGATCATGCGGCCACAACGCCGGCGCATCCCAAAGTGGTGGAGGCGATGCTGCCCTACTTTACCGGAAAGTTCGGAAACCCCTCGAACCTGCACGATCCGGGACGGGAAGCCAAGAACGCGGTTGAAGATGCCCGTGCCAAAACAGCGGCATTGATCAATGCAAGACCGGAGGAGATATTCTTCACCTCCAGCGGCACGGAGTCGAACAACTTCGCGATCAAGGGTCTTGCCCAGGCGAATAGTCAGAAGGGCAATCATATCATAGTATCTCAGGTGGAACATTTCTCCGTGCTCCATCCGGTCAAGACTCTTGAAAAGGCGGGATTCAAGGTCACCTCCATCTCACCTGACAAGGAAGGATTTATCGATCCGGCGGAAGTTGCGAAGGCTATCACCAAGGAGACCGTCCTCGTCTCGATCATGCATTCCAACAATGAGATAGGAACGCTCCAGCCTATTGAAGAGATCGGCAAGATCACCAGGGAAAAGGGCGTTCTGTTCCATACCGATGCTGTTGCGTCGGTCGGTTGGGTTCCGGTGGATGTCGCGGCCCTTGGCGTGGATGCACTTTCGCTATCCGCCCATCAATTTTACGGTCCCAAGGGCGCGGCTGCGTTGTTTGTCCGGAAGGGCGTGCGGATCAAACCGCAGATCGAAGGGGGCGTTCAGGAGGACGGCAGGCGGGGCGGGACGGAGAACGTTCCCGCTCTTGTTGGCCTTGGCAAGGCTGCTGAGATCGCCGCGGTGGATCTTCCCGCAAGGATGAAGCAGATTTCCTCACTTCGGGACAAACTGTTAACGGGGATGGGTGAGCGAATTCCCGATATGATCGTTAACGGCCACCCGACACGAAGGCTTCCGAATAATGTCAACGTATCCTTCCTTTACGTGGAAGGGGAGTCCATGCTGCTTTTTTTGAACATGGACGGAATTTACGTATCGAGCGGATCGGCGTGCACCTCCCGGTCGCTCAAGTCTTCTCATGTGCTGTCATGCATCGGCACGGACGCAGCCGCGGCGAACGGCACACTGCTCATGACCCTGGGCACCGGGACCTCGGGTGAGGACATTGATTATGTCCTGGAAAAGCTGCCGCCCATTGTGCAGCGTCTGCGCGAGATGTCGCCGCTCTATGAAGATGTGGTGAAAAAACGGAAAACTTCCTGAGGAGGGGAATATGGAACAGTATAGTTCGAAAGTGATGGAACATTTCGCTCAACCGCACAACGTGGGCGAGATCGAGAATGCCGACGGGGTGGGGACCGTGGGAAATCCCGTATGCGGCGATGTGATGCGCCTGTATATCAAAGTGGACAATAACACGATCACGGACGCCAAGTTCAAGACCTTTGGATGCGGCGCGGCCATTGCGACGAGCAGCATGGTCACGGACCTGGTGAAAGGCAAAACGATCGATGAGGCGCTCCAGATATCGAATGCCGCGGTCGCCGAGGCCTTGGGCGGGCTTCCCAAGGTAAAGATGCACTGCTCGGTCCTGGCCGAGGAAGCGCTCAAGTCCGCGTTGGACGATTACTACAAGAAAAAAGGCATTCCGTCGCCGGTGAAGATGCCGGCCGAGAGCGGCCATGAGCATGAGATGGAGTAGTTCGATTGCGGATTTCAGATTGCGGATTTCGGATTGAACGTCGAGAGATCCTGCAAAGATAATTCGGATAATCGGAGAAATCCCCATGGACGTGAAGGACATTAAACCGGATGAAGTGCTGGACTGCGTGGGGCTGGCCTGCCCTATGCCGATCTTCAAGACCGCGAACCGGATCAAGGAAATGCAGCCGGGCCAGGTCCTGGAGGTGCAGTCGGACGACGACGGCATCAAGAAGGACATGCCCGCATGGTGCAACAAGACAGGCCATGAGTTCCTCGGCCTTGAGCAGCAGGGCGAGGAGTACCGCGTGTTCGTGCGAAAAAAGTAGCAGGGAACGGACAAATCCAATAAAATCAATACCCGGCACGCACAATGTCGGGTATTGCTGTTTCAGGGGGGGAATTAGCTGTTGATTTTCCCCTGGACCGCGGTTAATATATGCCAGTTTTATGCAACACCCATTTTGTTGAAGGAGGACTAGCAGCATGATCATGGTGAACATCGACCTTGCCAAATGTGATGGGGACGGCACCTGCGCGAACCTTTGCCCGCAGGCGGTCTTCAAGGTCAATAACGGCAAGGCTGAAGCGGTCAATATGGCCGAGTGCATCAACTGCCAGACCTGCGTGGAGAACTGCCCGCAGAGCTGCATTACCGTCACCGAGATGTAATCATCCGAGAACGGCAAACTAAAAAGGGACCGGTTCAATGAACCGGTCCCTTTTCTTTTTTCATGGGTTGCACAAATCTACTTTGGCTTGTCCTGGGGCATGGAGAAGGCCCGCAGCAGGTCGATCGGCAGCGGGAAAACGATGGTGGTGTTCTTCTCGGTCCCGATCTCGGTCAGGGTCTGCAGGTACCGAAGCTGGAGCGCGGTCGGGTCCTTGCTGATGATCGCCGCGGCCTCGCCCAGCTTGGTGGATGCCTGGAGTTCTCCTTCGGCGTGGATGATCTTGGCCCGACGTTCCCGCTCGGCCTGGGCCTGGATGGCCATGGCCCGCTGCATCTCCACGGGCAGGTCCACGTTCTTCACTTCCACTGCCGTGACCTTCACACCCCAGGGTTCCGTCTGATCGTCGATCACCTTCTGGAGCTCGGCGTTGATCGCCTCGCGGTTCTAGAGCAGGTCGTCCAGGGAGTTCTGGCCCAGGATGCTCCGGAGCGTGGTCTGGGAGATCTGGGATGTGGCGTAGAAATAATCCTCCACCTCGATGATCGCCTTGCGCGGATCAATGACACGGAAGTAAATGACCGCGTTCACCTTGACCGTCACGTTGTCCTTGGTCACCACGTCTTGCGACGGCACGTCCATGGTCACGGTCCGGAGGCCGACGCGCACCATTTTCTGGATGCCTGGAAGCAGGATTATGAGCCCGGGGCCTTTGACGCCTCCCACATCGGGAACACGCCCGAGGGTGAAGATGACCCCGCGCTCGTACTGTTTCAGGATCTTGAGCGTGTTGAACAGGAACCATGCAACGATGAAAACAAAGATCATGAAACCAAGACCAAATGCCTGTGCGCCCATAACCAACCTCCCTGGTGTCGTGATACCGCGAATCTCAAGGAAACCGATGCCTGACGGTCGCCCCGGTTCCGTGGGTTACTTCTGAGATCGTGTTACCTTCAGCCGAAGACCATCCACTGCGACGACCGAGACCTTCTCGCCCTTCATGATCGATTCGTCGCTCCAGGCGTTCCAGTACTCGCCGCGCACGAATATCTGTCCCCTGTCGTTTTCGCTGATGTTCGTTCTCGCCTCGCCGATCAGGCCGACAAGACCCTCCTTGCCCGTGTCAACCTTGGACCGCTGCGCGCGGATGGCCACGGTCAGCGTCACAATGAACAGGAGCGCTGATGCCGCAACAACGGGGGCGATGACGGTCCAGGATATCTGGAGCGCCGGTTCAGGCGAGTCGATCAGCATCATGGAACCGAATGCCATGGCAATGGCTCCTCCCACGCCGAGCACGCCATGGCTGGTGATAAAGGCTTCGGCAATGAACAGGACGATACCCAGTATGATGAGCATGAGTCCGGCATAGTTGATCGGCAGGGTCTGGAGCGCGTAAAAAGCCAGGATCAGCAGGATCGCTCCTACCACGCCCGGGAAGATGGCGCCGGGATTGGAGAGCTCGAAATAGAGGCCGTAAAAGCCGAGGATCATCAGGATATAGGCGATATTCGGATTGCTGATGATGCCCAGGATCCTGTGGCGGAAACTCATATCGTATGTTTTTACAGTTGCAGAGGACGTATGCAGGGTTTTCTTCCCCATGACCGTGTCTACGGTCTTCCCGTCTATCTTGGCGAGGAGTGTCTGGATGTCCGGCGCAATAAGATCTACCACTTTGAGCTTGAGCGCCTCGGTCTCGGTCGCGGAAACGGCCTTGCGCACCGCTTCCTCGGCCCATGCGGCGTTCCTGTGACGTTTTTCCGCGATGCCCCGAACCATGGCGGCAAGATCATTGGTGATCTTCTTTGCCATGGTCTCGTCCATCTTCCCTTCCATCTGGACCGGTGACGCGGAGCCGATCCGCGTGTTCGGCGCCATGGCCGCGATGTTCGCGGTCAGGGTGATGAAGACCCCTGCGGAGGCGGCACGTGAACCGTCGGGGGCCACATAGACCACCGTAGGAACCTCAGCGGCCAGCATCTTCTTTACGATCTCCCGTGTTGATTCTACCAGGCCGCCCGGGGTGTCCATCTGGATGATCAGGGCTTCGGCTTTCATTTCCGTAGCTCTATCAATGGATTTTATAATGTATTCAGCGATCACCGGAGTAATGGGATCGTCGATCCTGATCAGGAGAACAAAAGGTTTCGGCGTTTCTGATTGAACGGTCGTGGTCGGTTTGCTGTCTTCCTGTTCCGGAGCGGACAGGAGCATTCCTGCCGTGCCGGTCAATGCCAGGAGCAGGAAAAGTGAAAGAGCTATCCAGCGGCCAAATGTTCGCATGGGAAATAGGGTCTCCTAGGGGTGGGCGGGGATGACAACCGTGCGACTCTACGACAAAATTATAACGGTTAGACGCCGCGCTGTCAAGAAAGGTACCCACGGGGAACAATGCTTGACTTGAACGGTCTTTTTCTGTAGCATCGTTCCACGGATCATTATGCGAGTTACCGGAGGAACAGGAAGAGGAAAGCGGCTGAGGGTCCCGGCGGGAGACCGCGTCCGTCCCACATCTGACAAGGTCAAGCAGGCCCTGTTCAATATCCTGGGGGACCGGGTCACGGGAACGGCGTTCCTCGATCTTTTTGCGGGCGCCGGCGGAGTGGGTATTGAGGCGTTGAGCCGGGGAGCCAGCCGCGTGGTGTTCGTGGACGACGACCGGAAATCGCTCAAAGTGATCCGGCTGAACGTCGAGGATTCGGGGTTCGGGGATCGGGCCGAGGTCATTGCGGCCAAGGCCGAATCCTTTATCAGGAAATCGGAGGAACGGTTCGCTGTTATTTTCCTGGACCCGCCGTACAGCCTTGAGATCAGGCCTCTGCTGGAGCAGATCGCTGATTCGGACCTGCTGGAGCCTGATGCTGTCGTGGTCGCAGAGCATTTCAAGAAGCAGTCGTCGCCAGCGCAGGCGGGAATGCTCACCCGATATCGCGAAGCTGTGTATGGCGATACGGTGCTGGCATTCTATAAAAAAGAAACAGGCGGTAAGGGGTAAAGGGTGAGGGGTGAGGAGTGAGGAGCAAAACCGCGCCGTCCTCGCGAACTTCACGCTGTTCAGACTATCTAAGCCTTTGGAGGGCCAGCAATGAAACGCATAGCCGTTTATCCCGGAACCTTTGATCCGGTAACCTATGGTCATGTTGACCTGACCGAGCGGAGCCTTCGCATGTTCGATAAGGTGATCATTGCGATCGCGGCCAATCCCAAGAAGGCGCCGCTGTTCACCCTGGAAGAGCGTATAGACATGTTCCGGCGTGCCATTGGCAAGAAACATAATGTGGAGATCGAGGGATTCGATTGTCTTCTTGTTGATTATATGAAGCGGAAGAGGGCGGTTGGCCTGATCAGGGGTCTCCGTGCCGTGTCCGATTTCGAGTATGAACTTCAGATGGCCCTGATGAACCGGAGACTTGACAGCTCTGTGGAGACCGTGTTCCTGATGCCGAGCGAGGAGTATTCCTTTATTACCTCGACGATCGTGAAGGAGGCGGCGAGCTATGGCGGCGATGTTTCGAGCCTCGTGCCGAAGACCGTGGTTGAGAAGTTGAAGCGGAAGTTCGGGAACAAGCAGAAGTGCTCAGCCGGATCATGATCCTGAAGAGCGCTGGCGCAGCGCTTCGTAGAGAAATACAGCTACCGACGTCGCCGCATTCAAGGACTCGATGGTCTCTGCCATGGGGATGCGGACCCGGTGATCGGCTTGAGAGGTGATTTTTTCCGGCAATCCAGCCCCTTCCTGTCCAACGATCACCACCAGCGGCTTTCTCATATCTAATTCATAATGCGTTATCCCACCACCAAGGGTCATTGCAGCTGTTTGGAGTCCATTATCGGCGCATTTCTTGACAAAAAGCTCTACATCTCCCACTTTTACCACTGGTAGTCGAAGAATACTGCCCATGGATGCGCGTAAGGTCTTTGGGTTATATGCATCAACAGTATTTCCGGCAATTGCTACGCCCGATGCACCGGCTGCTTCCGCTGTTCTTAAGATCGTGCCGAGGTTCCCGGGATCCTGAAGCTGGTGGCACAGGACAATGAGCTTTGAGCTATGGGCAATGAGCTGTTCTTCCGTATGAGCCGGCATCTCCACAAGGGCCATTACCGGCTGGGGTGTTTTGCTGTCGCTCAGCTGGTCCATCAGGCGGTCCGAGATCCAGAGCAGAGGAACACCGCTCTTTTCCGCCAGATTGATCACTCCCTTGCCATGATGTTGGGTCAGCGAGGTCGCGGCAATGACCTGTCGCACCCCGGTCTTATCACGTAGCGCTTCCTCGACCATCTTGACGCCTTCGATCAGGAAAGCCTGCTCCTTTTTCCGGACCTTGGCATCGGATAAGGAAGCGAGGAACTTATATGCTTTATTCTCTTTGCTGCTGAGCGGAGTATGAGGGGACGTGCGATCCATGGGCAGGAGTATACCATGGCAGGCATGCAGGGGAAATGGGAAAATGGGATTATTTTATTGACTTTTTCCATGTATACGATATACTGACACGCTTGTAACGTGCGGAGAATATACGGAAATCAATGAAACAGACACTAACGGAGATCCTCCTTCAGGCCCTGCGCCGGGCAAAAGATAAAGGCGAACTGAAGCTCGAAACCCAGCCGACCATCACGCTGGACACCCCGAAGGACAAGAACCACGGCGACCTCGCCACGACCATGGCCCTGGCTATGGCCAAGGCAGAAGGCAAGCCTCCCCGGAAGGTCGCCGAGACCATCCTGGCGAACATTCAGGATGAGGAAGGCATCATCGCGAAGACCGAGATCGCGGGGCCGGGGTTCATCAACTTTTTCCTGAAGCAGGATAGATGGCGTAAGACGCTCTTTGACATCGACGATCAGGGCCACGAGTTCGGGTTCAAGGACATCGGCAAGGGCGAAAAGGTCCAGGTCGAGTTCGTGAGCGCCAACCCGACGGGACCGCTCCACGTAGGGCATGGTCGGGGTGCCGCTGTTGGCGACGCTCTGGCGAACCTGCTGGCCGCGGTCGGTTACGATGTGCAGCGGGAGTTCTATATCAATGATGCCGGGCGGCAGGTCAAGCTCCTTGCTCGATCGGTGTACAGCCGATATCGGCAGATGCACGGCAAGGATGAACCTTTTCCAGAGGACGGCTATCACGGCACGTATATAAATGAAATTTCGGCATCCGCATCAACATCGGCATCAGTCGGACTTGAGTATATCGATAGATCCTTTGAAGAAAGCGAGCGGGCCTTTGCTGAATACAGCAAGGACCAGATGCTTGCGGACATCAAGAAGGACCTGGAAGATTTCGGTGTCCGCTTCGATGTCTGGTTCAGCGAGAAAAGCCTGCTTGCGGACGGTTCAGTTAAAAAGTCGATCGAGGAACTGAAGGAGCGCGGTTTTGCCTACGAACAGGACGGCGCGCTCTGGCTCAAGTCCACGGCCTTTGGCGATGACAAGGACCGGGTGATCATCAAGAAGGACGGCGAGTACACCTACCTTGCCACGGACATCGCCTACCACCGCAACAAGCTGGCCCGGGGGTTCAGCCAACTCGTGAACATCTGGGGCGCGGACCATCACGGATATATCCCTCGCGTACAGGCCGTGATACAGGCTTTTGGCCATCCCAAGGATTCGCTTCATGTCATTCTGATCCAGCTGGTGGCCATTCTGCGCCACGGCCAGCCGGTACCCATGTCCAAGCGCGCGGGCACCTTTGTGACCTTGCGTGACGTGGTGGCTGACGTAGGCGCTGACGCGGCACGGTACATTTTCCTGACGCGGAAGACCGACAGCCACCTGGACTTCGATCTCGATATTGCGAAAGAACAGTCCCGGGAGAACCCGGTCTACTATGTGCAGTACGCTCATGCGCGCATCTCGAGCATCTTCCGCGAGACCGAGTCCCGGGGCATAAAGATCCCTGCGCGGGAGACCGTGCAGATAGATCTCCTTGACCTTGAAGAAGAACAGAACCTGATCAAGGCCCTGGCCCGGTTCCCTGAGATGATCGAGGAAGCGGCCCTGGCATATGAACCGCACCGTTTGACGTTCTATCTCCAGGACCTGGCCGGCACGCTGCATAATTATTACTACAAACATCGCGTTATTGACGCTGAGAACCCGGCAAAGACCGGCGCGCGGCTCTTCCTGATGAAACAGATCAGGATCGTCATCCAGAGCGCTTTGAAAATACTCGGTGTTGCAGCTCCTGAAAAGATGTAAAGGGGGACGAGCGACGAGAGACAAGAGACGAGAGCAGAGTCGAGCATTTTACTCGTCCCTCGTCACTTGTCACTGGTCTCTTTCCGTAATTTGTTTACTTTTTCTTTGACAAAAAAAGTCCCCTCGACCTCCGGCCGTCTCGGCAGGATCGAGACCTCCCACGGGGTGATCAATACGCCGATATTCATGCCCGTGGGCACGCAGGCAACGGTCAAGACTTTGTCGCCGGCGGATCTTCGTGAACTGAACGCCGAGATCATCCTGTCGAACACGTACCATTTGTTCCTCAGGCCGGGGCACGAGCTGATCCGCGATTTCGGCGGGCTCCACGGGTTCATGAATTGGGACCGTCCGATCCTGACGGACAGCGGCGGGTTCCAGGTCTTCAGCCTTGCGGAACTCCGGAAAGTGACGGACGATGGCGTCATCTTCCAGTCGCCCGTTGACGGCGGTGCAAAGCACCTCTTCACGCCCGAGTTCGCGATGGAGGTCCAGGAGGCGCTCGGCGCGGACATCATCATGGCCTTTGACGAGTGCATTCCTTTTCCGGCCACCAAGGACTACGCGCAGGAGGCAATGGACCGGACGCACCGGTGGGCAAAGCGGTGCAGAGCAGCGAAAAAAGACAACGGCCAGGCGCTCTTCGGCATTGTGCAGGGCGGGATGTATCCTGACCTGCGGAAGCAGTCTGCCGAGACCCTGGTGGATATCGGATTCGAAGGCTACGCCATCGGCGGACTTTCGGTCGGTGAGACCAAACCGCTGATGTACGAGATGATGGATGCGACGGTGCCGTCGCTTCCCGCGGACAAGCCGCGGTACCTGATGGGAGTGGGAACGCCCGAAGACCTGGTGGAAGGTGTTGACCGGGGAATCGACATGTTCGATTGCGTGATGCCCACACGGAACGCACGGAACGGCACGTTCTTTACCTCCTTTGGCAAGGTCTCGATCAGAAACAGCAGATACGAGCGTGACAAGGGACCGCTGGACCCGGAGTGCGGCTGCTATACCTGCCGGACCTTCTCGCGTGCCTATCTCCGGCATTTGTTCAATGCCGGCGAGGTGCTTGCCTTGCGGCTCGGCACGATCCATAACCTGGCGTTCTATCTCGGGTTGATGAAGGATGTGCGGAAGAGCCTGGACGAAGGCAGGTTCAGGGAATTCAAGAAAGAATTTCTTTCAAAAAGAGAGACCGTGGAAGGTTAGTGAAGTTCCCCCTGATTCAGAAGCAAAAGCATTCTCTCACGAAGGCACGAAGACACGAAGGAATGCTAAAGAACAGACGCAGATTCGACGTTTCTCCTTTGCGGGCTCCGTGGCTTCGTGCGATACATAGATTTTTGATTCTAGTTTAAATGTTTGAATAAATTCCAAGGAGGAACATCCATGTTCGTTTCAATAGCACACGCAATGGGCGCGCCGGGCGGCGCCGCAGGACAGCAGGGCGGAGGAGGGTTCTCGGGTCTCATCATGATGGCCGTTATCTTCGGCATATTCTACTTCATCCTGATCCGTCCCCAGCAGAAGAAGATGAAAGAGCACAAGAAGATGGTCGACGAACTCAAGAAGGACGACAAGATCATCACCGGCGGCGGCATCTACGGCGTGGTCAAGGCCACGTCGGAGAACACGGTGACCGTGGAGATCGCCGACGGCGTGCGGGTGAAGCTCTCGCGCGGGTCGGTCGCCCATGTGCTGACGAACGAAGAAGCCAGCAAGGAATAATGCAAAATCCAGAATGAAAAATGTAAAATGACGGCGAGCGCGAAACGCTCGTCCGGTATTTCGCATTTCGAACTTTTTGTTTTGCACTTGATCTGAGGAGGAATTCCATGAAAAAAAGCATTCAGTGGCGGCTCGGCCTGATCCTGCTGTCGGTGATCGTGGCGCTGTTCCTGTTCCTGCCGTCCACGCCCATTGGGGCGAAGCTGCCTGATGTGTGGAAACAGAACGTGTCGAAGATCGCTCTGGGGCTCGACCTCCGGGGCGGCAGCCACCTTGTCATGCAGGTGGAGACGGACAAGGCCGTGGAAGCGGCGGTGGACAACATCATCGCGGACCTGCAGACCACTGCGGCGTCGCAGCAGGTGAAGGTGGTCTTTACGCGCAGCGGCCAGGACATCACCGCGAAGTTCGAGGAATCCCTGGAGGAAAAGGTCCGGGATTTCGTGACAAAGACCTATGCCGTGCTGAAGGAAACGTCCCGGGGCCGCGGCGAGCTGATGTTCGCGCTCGATCCGGTCCGCGCGACCGAAATGAAGGATGATGCGGTCCGGCAGGCCAAGGAGCGGACCGAGCGCAGGATCAACAAGTTCGGCGTTGCCGAGCCCAATGTGTACAAACAGGGCAGGGACCAGCTGGTGATCCAGCTGCCGGGCATCAAGAACCCCCAGGAGGCGATCTCCTTCATGAAGACCGCCGGCAGGCTCGAGTTCAAGCTTGTGGACACCGAGTCGGACCTGCAGAAGGCCCTGTCCGGAAAAGTGCCTGACGGCCGGGAGATTCTGTACAGCGAGGGAGTGGGCGAGTCGGGCAAGATATCCCGCCAGCCCTATATTCTGCACAAACAGACGCTCCTGACCGGCGACCGGCTGAAAGAGGCCAAGGTCGGCATAGATGAATACGGCAAACCGTCGGTGAGCATCACCTTCGACGGCGATGGGGCCCGGGTGTTCGAGCGCATCACCGGGGAGAACGTGGGCAGGCAGCTGGCCATCGTGCTTGACGGCATCGTGCATTCCGCTCCGCGTATCAAGGACCGCATCTCCGGCGGCAGCGCCCAGATCACCGGCAGTTTCACCCATGACGAGGCAGCGAAGCTGGCTATCGTGCTGCGCGAGTCGCTTCCGGCACCCATGAAGGTCGTGCAGAACGTCACGGTAGGACCGTCGCTTGGCCAGGATTCGATCAACAAGGGGGTCCGGGCGGCGCTCATCGGCGGGCTGGTCGTGGTGGTGTTCATGGTCGTGTACTACGGCATGTCCGGCATCATCGCGGACTACGCCATCGTTCTGAACCTGGTGCTGCTTCTGGGCGCCATGGCCTTCCTGAACGCGACGCTGACCCTGCCGGGCATCGCCGGCATCATCCTGACCGTCGGCATGGGCGTGGACTCGAACGTGCTGATGTTCGAGCGCATCCGCGAGGAGATCCGGGCGGGCAAACCTCCGCGGCCTGCCATCGACTCGGGTTACGACAAGGCGTTCCTGACCATCCTGGACTCCCATGTGACCACGCTGATCACTGCCGCCATGCTGTTCATGTTCGGCACCGGCCCTATCAAGGGCTTTGCGGTCAGTTTGAGCCTGGGGATCATGATCAATCTCTACTCGGCGCTCGTCGGCACCAAGGTGATCTTCGATATCATCAACGCCAAGTGGAAGCTGGAGAAACTGAGCATTTAAAGACGGTAGGGGCGGCCCTGCGTGGCCGCCCGGGTCAGGGCAACCACACAGGGTTGCCCCTACATCAAAATGACAAAAACGGTTTCGGAGGCAACAATGCTGCAAATACTGCATAAGACCAACATCAATTTCATGGGATGGAAGAACCTGTCCTTCTCGATCGCGGCGGTCATGATCTCGCTCGGGCTTCTCGCGCTGGTCCAGATCAGCCGCGGCAAGGCGAACATGGGCATTGACTTCGTCGGCGGCACCACGGTGCAGTTGAGCTTCAAGGACCGCCTCCCGATCGACGAGGCGCGGACCGCGCTCGACAAGGCCGGGTACCAGGGGTTCACTCTCCAGGAGTTCAGCGACGGCAACAAGATCCTGATCCGGCTGAGGGAGCATGAGGGCGTCGCCGAGAAGGTCGTGGGAACCATCAAGACCGCATTTCCCGCCAGGCCGTTCGAGGTGGACAGTACGACCGAGATCGGGCCGACGATCGGAGCGGATCTTCAAAAGGACGCGCTGCTTGCCGTGGTCTTTTCGGTGATCGCGATCATCATCTATATAGCTATCCGGTTCGAGTTCAAGTTCGGCGTGGCAGCGGCCATCGCCACGATCCATGATGTCTGCGCGGTGCTCGCAGTCTTCTGGATCATGAACAAGGAGATCAACCTCCTGATCGTAACGGCTCTCCTGACCCTGGCAGGTTACTCCCTGACCGACACGGTCGTGGTCTTTGATCGCATCCGGGAGAACCTCAAGAAAGCGAGAAGGGAGCCGTTGCCGCAGCTCGTGAATGACAGCATCAACGAGGTCCTGTCCCGGACGATCATCACCTCGCTCACCGTGGTGCTCGTGCTGGTGCCGCTCGTCATGTTCGGCGGGGAGGTCCTTCACGACTTTTCGCTGGCATTGCTGCTCGGCGTAATGGTCGGAACGTACTCCTCGGTGTTCGTTGCAAGCCCGATCCTGGCCGTGTGGCACGCGAAGGCCGGCGGTCAATTGATCAGGAAAAAATAGTCCCACGGGCGCCAACAGAGAACCAAGGAATATATCCGGTCCCCTCCCGTTACGGGAGGGGATTCCTTTTTGGCGCCAGGGAAGAGCGGGTGAAGCAGGATAGCACCGTACGAGAAATACTATGAAGAGAAAGACCATACGCATTGCCGGCAGTGATTCTGTTGCCATGGAAATGAACGACCCTGTCGGTCTCACCTGCGGCGTCGCGGGCTGCGACGCGAACTGTTGCAAGAACGGGCCGCACATCATCCTGAATCCCTATGAGATTGCGCTTATCTGCTCGGCGAGCGGCCTCTCCTACGAAGATCTGCTCGATGTGGTGGAAACGGACCGTGTGAACGGATTTCCGCTCGTGATGCTGCCACGCGATCCGGCCTGTCATTTCTGGACAGAGCAGGGGTGCAGCATCTATGCTGCCCGACCCCTTGCCTGCAGGCTCTTTCCCCTGGGCAGGGTTTTTGACCATGGCCGGTCCTTCTTCGTCACGCCGGACCGGAACCTATGCAAAGGGCTGGCGCAGGCGCCCAGTCGTACTCTGGCCCAATATCTTGACGAGCAGGACACGAAAACGCAGATCACCATGGCCGACCGGTGGATCGAGTTCGTCACTGAGATGGAGCAGCAATCCTTTCCGGATAAGCCGGTGACCTCGGTCGCGTTCCATATGCTCGTATACAGTCCGGATACGCCCCCATCTTCCGATTCTGCGCAATCACCCGAATCTCCGGAAGATCGGTTCCTTCTTCGCATGGACACCGCGAGACGCAAGCTTCCCCAATTTTTACGGTCCTCTTGAGCAAGAAGGTCTCTTGACAGGCCTTCCATGCCTCTATAATATAGACCTATGTGGGGACAGTATATCCTATTGAGCGCTTACCGCCGAACGTTTCCGGCTGCGATTACCGCCTGCCTGGTCTGTTCAACGGCGCTTGTGCTCGGAACAGGATGCGCGACCACGGCTGTTAACACTCCGCCCCCTGCCACCGCCATATATCATCATATGGCGTCCCATACAGCAGCGACCGCTGCCTCCACGCAGTCCCCAATATCCATGCCCGAGATCGCCGATCCCGGAACAGGTTTTCGCGCTGCCATGGATGCCTTTGCCGCAGGCGACCACGAACGGGCCGCGCTTTTGTGCCGCGGTATGATGGAACGCTATCCGGAAAGCCCCTGGAAGCGCCGCTCGCACTTCCTGCTGGGGCGGACATTCCTTGCCCGGAACATGACCGCTGATGCGGAAGAGGCCCTGCAGCGCGTGGCGGCGGAATATCCTGATTTTGCAGACTACGCCTTGTTCCTGCTGGCAGAGCATCTGCGGACCCGGCAGCGGCCTGCGGATGCGGCGGCGATCTGGCATCGGCTGGCCACCCATTATCCGTCGAGCCTGCTCGTTCCCCGGGCGCTCACGCTGCGGGCGCAGGCGTTGATGGAAGCGGGCCTGCACAAGGAAGCAGTATCGGCCTTTGAGCAGGTCCTGCGCGAATACCCCCGGTCGGACGCCGCGGCCGATGCCGCGTTCGGGCTCGGGACCGCGCGCGTCGGCGCCGCGGACCTGGCCGGAGCCGCACAGGCGTTCCAACTGGTGAAGATCAAGTATCCTTCTCCGGAGCGGGACCAGACAGCGGACCGCGCGATCGCCCGACTGGCGGATTACGGGATCGAGGCGCCGCGGATGACCGCAGAAGAACTTCTCGAGCGTGCGCGGAACCTCTATCGTTCAAGTCAGTTCGATCGCGCGCAGATCTCCTACCTGGCTGTCCTGGACCGCGATCCGGCGCATTCCCAAAAGGCTGAGATACTGCTCCGGAGCGGCATTGCCCTTTACAATATCGGGAGGCGCGTGGACTCTGCCGCAGTGCTGGAGCGGCTGCTGAAGGCGAAACTGCCGGACTGCAGATGCGCCGAAGCACTGCACTGGCTCGGCAAATCCTATAGCAGGCTTGGTATGCGCGAAGAGGCCGTGCGCACCTTTCTCCGGCTCACGCGGGACCATCCGGACAGCGACTGGGCCGATGATGCGCTCTATCTTGCCGGGAACGTGTACCGCGACGCAGGGGACATGAATAAGGCGCTGGTCTACTACCGGAGATTGACTGCGGAATATCCGGAAAGTTCTTTTGCCGACAGCGCCCTCTGGTGGGAAGGCTGGAACGCCTACAGTGCCGGTGAATACTCAAAGTCCATCAGCGTTCTGCGCGAGATCGTACGCCGCTATCCACGGTCCTTTCTCGTGAACCAGGCGCTGTACTGGATGGGACGGTCCGCGGACGCCTCGGGTGACCAGGCGGCCGCTGCTGCCCACTATCGCCGCGTTCTCAGCCACGGGCCGTATACCTATTACGGAACGCTTGCCGCGCAGCGTCTTGAACGGTCGTTTTCCCTGATGCCCGCTTCTCTCGACCTGCACGATGGGGCGGAGGAGCAGGATTCGGATCAGACGGAGGATGGGGAAGTTGACGATGACGGGCTTCTGCCCCAAGGAAGTCCTCCTGCATGGACCGAGGACGCCATTGAAGCGCTGTCGAGCAATCCCTCGTACCGCCGGACCCTCGAACTGATGTATCTCGGCATGAAGAAAGAGGCTGCTGCTGAACTCTGGTCGCTCCTGGACCTGATGCCCGGCAGGTCGGGCGCGGTCCTGGGACTTTCCAAGGCCTTTTTCGAACTGGGCGACTATCACAGTTCCATCATCATCGTCCTGCGGAACTTTGAGCGGCTTCTGGAGAGGCCTTCGGAGCGGTTGCCCGAGGACCTCTGGCGGCTTGCTTATCCCCAGGGTTTCTGGCCGAACATTACGTCAAGTGCGAAGAAATACGGACTGGACCCCTATTTTGTCGCTGCCATCATCCGTGAGGAGAGCCAATTCAGGCCTGACGCGGTCTCTCCGGCAGGCGCCCGCGGTGTCATGCAGGTCATGCCGTCGACCGGAGAATGGATCGCACGGAATACGGGTATCTCCGGGTTCGAGCGCTCCCGGCTGTTCGAGGCCGAGACGAACATCAGTCTCGGTGCCTGGTATCTCGCACATCTCATGAAGAAGTTCAACGGGAGCCTGACCCTCGTGAGTGCGTCCTATAATGCAGGACCGGAGCCGGTGATGGCGTGGTCAGCAAGACCGGGGGGAACTGCTGATCCCGCGGTGTTCGTGGAAATGATCCCCTATGCAGAGACGCGGGGGTACGTAAAAAAGGTCCTCAGGAACTACGCTGAATACCGCAGACTCTACGGTACTGCCGGCCAGGCCATGCTCTCTCCTGCCGGTTATCAGGGCAAGGCCGGCGTTCCGTCCGCGCTGCACGAGAATGCTCGGTTGTGCAAGGCGGGGGGCTGCCCATGATCGGCGTCCGGCAGGGACGGGGAGGGGCAGGCGGAGGCGATCTGCGAGCGAGGCTCGCGGAAGTGGAGCAGCGGGTCAAGAACATTGTCCTGGACAATCGGCAGCTGCGTTCCCGCGTACAGGAACTTGAGCAGGAACTGGGCCGTGCGCAGGCGGAACTTCAGGGCCTGCAGGTCGCAAAGAAGAAGCACAGTGATGTCCGCGGCCGGCTCGAGCGGATACTTGCTGTTATCGAGTCCCTGAAAAGCCGGGACAGGGAAGATAACCCGGAATCCACGCCGCAAGAATAGCATTGCATCGCTCTGCAGTATTATGCAAAAAAAGGATATCAAGGCCAAGTGTTTTGAATTACGGCAATTCTAATAGAAAAAAGTGTGGCAAAAATGTCAATATGGTTCCATTTAGGTGAAAATAAAAGAGAATTGGCCAATGCGTATATTACGGAATTACACCTTTACAGCAGGCCACTCAGTGGCATATACTCGTAGCTAGTAAATTCTGTACAGAGGATATTGGTTATGAACGATAATAATACCGGTTCCCAGGAAAATGCGTTGGCTGAGTTGAGTAAGCACACTGGAGCGTTTGTTAAAAAACTGCTGCAGATTGAGCAAAGCATCAATCAAAAAGCTGATGAGTCCGAGATGACTGCTCAGATCGTTGAAGCGGCCGGTATTATGGAAAAACAGTGTGATGAGTTTGAAAGGGCTGTAGCATATGATAAAGACATAATTAAGAGCGCCCAGGCTCGGTTCAGAGCCGATACAGACATCATTTTCCTGAAAAGCTATTTTTTGCTGCGAGCCCGCACGTGGCCGGCAGGGAATGCAGGAGATCACGAAACAATTGAGTCAATATATAGAAATGCACCACTATCGTCTGGAATCGGACGTATTCTGGATCAGCTTTTCCTGAAATCAACGCTTGCAATGGCCGTAAAAGAGAGAAAGGAAGTCATAAAGCAATTACTCAAGCGGGAAATAAAAAAAAGAAACGAACCCAAAATGCTCAATGTGGCAAGCGGTTCCTGTCGCGAACTTGTGGAAATAGCGCAAGATATAAAAACATCCAACACCCATCTCATATGTGTGGACATCAGTTCTCAAGCCCTTGAAGCCGCTTCCATGCGTTTATCATACGCCAACCTCGGGACTGACCAGGTGCAATTCAGAAAATACAATGCGCTAAAAATGATCAGCTCCGATCGAAACATCAAGGAATTCGGGAAGCAGGATATCATTTACAGCATAGGGCTTTTTGACTATCTGAGCGATGACATGTTGGTGCGCCTGTTGAGCGCTTTATATGATTGCCTTGAGCCTGGCGGCGTCCTAATAACATCCTACAAAGACAAGGAACATTACAAGTTGTTCGATTATCACTGGCTCACTGATTGGACAAGCTTCTACCAGCGCTCAAAAGAGCACGTGCGTCAGATATATGCGTCAACGAATATTCCAGCAACGAATGTTGCCTATGAAAAAATGAATTTGCCGGCTATCTACTTTATTCTCGCGACAAAACCATAAATTTCAAACGAAAGAACATTGATGATGCAACAACTCAATAAAGCCGCTTCCAGAACTCCCCGTGGTCAATACATGCGGGAGCAAATGGAAATTAAATTACAGTATTGGACCGGCAATGTGATGATTATGGGGATCATCTTGTTTCCGCTCATATCAATTGCCGACTATTTCCGGACGAAAAGCGAGTTCGCCACGTTCGCGGGGTACAGAGCCGCCGTAACGCTGATATTGATACTTACCTACTATCTGAACAAGATCAAAAGAAGTCTTCAATATCAGTATTCGCTTATTATCATTGGCACCATCGCATCGGCGGTTACCATAGAAGCAATGATACTTTCCCTGGGTGGCCACCAATCCTCATATTATGCAGGGATGAGTTTGCTGGTGATCGGAGTGATAGGGCTGATTCCCTATGACATATATGTGGCTGTTCTGATGGCGGTAATCATCTACGCAATATACCTGGTGCCGATCCTCGTGCTGGATCCGATCACGAACAGCGCATTATTTGTGGAAAACAACGTATTCTTGTTGTCCACCATTGTCATTACATCAACGTGGCGCTATATCTTTCAGCGAATTATGCTGAATGAAATGAGTTTGCAGTACGAGCTCACGGAGGATCGAGATAAACTCGAACGCGAGGTTCAGCAGAGAACTCAGGACCTGTATCAGTCGGAGCTTTGGCACCGCTCGCTGTTCGAGAATGCGACTGACGGGATTATGGTCCTCGACAAAAGCGGCATCATTGTGAACGTCAATGCAAAAGCATGCGCAATCTACGGTTTCCCGCAGGAAGCCATGATAGGAACGCAAGTTGCGCTGCTGGCTGCCGAAGAAAAGGACCAAGTGGCAAATCGCCTTCACAAAATACTTGACGGCGAGACCATGTACTACGAGGCTGAGCACTACCGCCGGGACGGGAAGCGCATTGCGGTCGAGATCAGCGCGAAGGCGATCAAACTGGGAAACGAGACCTACATCCAGTCATTCCAGCGCGATGTTACGGAAAAGAAAAAGATCCAGGACCATCTGGTCCAGTCCCAGAAGATGGAATCCATCGGCATACTGGCCGGAGGCATTGCCCACGACTTCAACAACGTTCTGACCGCCATCCTCGGCTTTATCGGATCGATCATGAAAGAGAACATCCAGAGCGAGAAGATACTGAAACGTCTGCGGGTCATGGAGCGGACCGCTCAGAATGCCTCGCGGATGGTATCACAGCTCCTGGGTTTCGCGCGGAAGAGCGAGATGAAGTTCGTTCCCCTGAACCTCCGGGACATCATTCTGGACACCTCAAAGCTCCTCGAAGGGTTTATGGAAAAAACGGTAAGACTCGACCTGCAGATCGACCGAAATCTGCCGATCATCAAGGGGGATATCGCTCAACTGGAGCAGGTATTGATGAACCTCGTCATGAATGCGCGCGACGCCATGTCCGGAGGCGGGATTGTGACGATCAAGGCGGAAGCGGTCCGGGCGGGCGCCGGCACTCCGCACATCCCTCCGTATATTCCCGACGGCGAGTATGTCGAGCTGACCGTATCCGACACGGGTCGCGGCATCCCCGAGAACATCAAGGACAAGATCTTCGAACCCTTTTTCACGACCAAGGACCGGGGAAAAGGGACCGGACTCGGACTTTCCATGGTGTACGGCTCCGTGACCGACCACCAAGGGTATATCACGGTCAGAAGCAAGGTAAACAAAGGAACGACATTCACCATCTACTTCCCCGTATGCGGAGAAGAACTGCCGACAGCGGCGGTGGAGAGCGGTCACCCGGTCCCGGCGAAGCTTGCGGGGAGCGAGACTGTACTGGTCGTGGACGATGACGAGAACGTGCTGACCTTTGTCAAGGACACGCTCGAGTCCAACGGCTACCGGGTTCTGGCCACCAGCAGTCCCATGAATGCAATCGATCTGTTCACCAAGATGCACGAGGAGATCGACCTGGTGATCACCGATGTGATCATGCCGCTCATCGACGGCGGCGAGCTCATGCGGCAGGTCCGGGCGGTCAAGCCGGATGTCAAGGTGCTCACCATATCGGCCTACCGCGATTTCGGCGACCGTGCGGACGATATTCGCTCAACTCCGTTCCTCCAGAAACCCTTCAACGGCTCCCATCTTCTCGCGACGATACGGAATATGCTCGACACCGGAAAAGTATCCGCCTAGTCCGCTGTACAACCGCATTCGGAAAAAGATCCGCTGTTCCGGCGACCATCAAGCTGCGTGTCTGATCTGCGTCTCCTCTCAGGTAATTTCTGTTTATCATTTCATCAGTTGATTAATAATGTGTCGGCGTGATCACGAACCGGCGAGTAGAACATCGCGTTCGCAACGCGCGAACTCAGGACAACCCGTTGATACTGCAAGGATACTTCTCCTTGGGTAGCTATGGCATGGCTGTTGCTATAGGTAATGTAAATCAAAACAAGGAGGATGTCCTCATGAGACAGATAGCGATCTACGGGAAGGGCGGAATCGGAAAGTCCACAACAACACAGAATCTCGTTGCGGCACTGGCGGAAGCAGGGCACAAATGTATGATCATCGGGTGCGATCCCAAGGCGGACTCCACGCGGCTTATCCTTAACCGCAAAATGCAGAATACCGTTATGGACATGGCGCGGGAAAAAGGCACGGTTGAGGACCTGGACCTGGAGGAAGTGCTGCTTACAGGGTTCAAGAGCATCAAATGCGCGGAATCCGGGGGTCCTGAGCCGGGCGTGGGTTGCGCGGGCCGCGGCGTGATCACGGCGATAAACTTTCTTGAAGAAAATGGCGCGTATGGCGACGATACGGACTTCGTGTTCTACGATGTGCTCGGCGACGTGGTCTGCGGCGGATTTGCCATGCCTATCCGCGAGGGTAAGGCAAAGGAGATCTACATCGTGACCTCCGGCGAAATGATGGCAATGTACGCAGCGAATAACATCTCTCGAGGCATCCTGAAGTACGCTCAGAGCGGCGGCGTGCGGCTCGGCGGGCTCATCTGCAATTCGCGCAAGACCGACAAGGAGTTCGAACTTATATCCGAACTGGCGAGCAAACTTGGTACCCAGATGATCCATTTCGTTCCCCGGGACAACGAGGTGCAGCGCGCAGAGCTCCGACGAAAGACGGTGATCGATTATGCCCCCGATCATGCTCAGGCGGACGAGTACCGCCAGCTTGCAAAGAAGATCGCGGACAATAAGAACTTCGTCATTCCCACGCCGATCACCATGGATGAGCTGGAAAAATTGCTGATGGATTACGGCATCATGGAGAAGGAAGCCGTCGCATAAGCAAGGAATGCGGAATGCGGAATCCGGAGTGCGGAATGGTAATGAAAAACAAATTCGCGCAGAGGTAGGAGACGCGGAGAAATGATAGCCTGACAGCTTTGCCGTTAAGGAAAATGAATCAACCCGGCGCTCTCTGCGTGCTCCGCGCGAGATAGCATCGGATTGTCAATCGCTTCCGGTTCGTCCGGGTTAGGAGAAAATCATGAGCGCAAATATCAAAGACACGCAAAGAATGATCGAAGAAGTCCTGGAAGCCTACCCCGAGAAGTCGAAAAAGGACCGGGCCAAGCACCTTGCTGCGAACGATCCCACAGGGCAGTGCAGCGCCTGCCAGGTGAAGTCGAACATCAAGTCCCGGCCCGGGGTCATGACCGTGCGCGGCTGCGCGTACGCGGGCGCAAAGGGCGTGGTCTGGGGACCGGTGAAGGACCAGATCACGATCAGTCACGGTCCTGTGGGCTGCGGCCAGTATTCCTGGTGGTCACGCAGGAATTACTATAACGGCCAGACCGGCATAGACGCCTTCGGCACGATGCATATCACCACCGACTTTCAGGAGAAGAACATCGTTTATGGCGGAGACAAGGGGCTGGATGCGGCAATCAAGGAGCTGCATGGCCTGTTTCCGCTCGGCCGGGGTATCGGCATCCTGTCCGAATGCCCTGTAGGCCTTATCGGCGACGATATCGAGGCGGTCTCGAAGCGTGTGGCAAAGGAGATCAATATCCCGATCGTTCCGGTGCGGTGCGAAGGGTTCCGCGGTGTTTCCCAGTCCCTGGGCCACCATATCGCGAACGACACGATCCGCGACTACGTGCTTGGCAAGGGTACGCTTGAAAAGACCACTCCCTACGACGTGAACCTGATCGGCGACTACAATATCGGCGGAGATGCCTGGGCGTCGCGCAAGATCCTCGAAGAGATGGGCTTGCGCGTGATCGCCCAGTACACCGGCGACTCGACGATCAACGAGATCGGGATAGCGACCAAGGCGAAGCTGAACCTGATCCACTGCTACCGGTCCATGAACTACATCTGCCGTCACATGGAAGAGACCTACGGTATACCGTGGATGGAGTTCAACTTCTTCGGACCCACGAAGACGATAGACAGCATCAGGAAGATCGCGGCCAAGTTCGACGAGAAGATCCAGAAGAACGCCGAGGCGGTGATCGCGAAATATCAGCCGCTTATGGACAAGGTGGTTGAGCAGTATCGGCCGAAGTTGGAAGGCAAGAAAGTGATGCTCTATGTCGGCGGTCTGCGGCCGCGCCATACCATCGGCGCCTATGAGGATCTTGGTATGGAAGTCGTGGCCTCAGGTTATGAGTTCGGCCATGGCGACGATTACAAGCGAACCTATCCTGAGATGAAGGAAGGCGCGGTGATCATGGATGACGCGACGCTGTACGAGCTTGAGGAGTTCACCCGAAGGCTCAAGCCCGACATGGTGGGTTCGGGCATCAAGGAAAAGTATTCCTACCACAAGCTCGGGGTGCCGTTCAGGCAGATGCATTCCTGGGATTATTCGGGGCCTTATCACGGATTCGACGGGTTCCCGGTCTTCGCGCGGGACATGGATATGACCGTGAACAGCCCGACGTGGGGATTAATCCGAAGGAAGAAGTAGGAACGAAGAATTAAGAAAAGAAGCTCGAAAACAAAAGACAAAGCATCTACCGCTGAGCCGCGGAGACGCAGAGAACGGCGATTATATAGAAGTTTGAAAGAAACTAATTCGGTTTTCCTCGGCGCCTCGGCGTCTCTGCGGTGAAAAAAGTCTGGAGGATTCTATGAAGATCAGAGACCATAGCGAGTTGTTCAAACAGCAGGATTACCAGGAGCAATTCCAACGCAAGAAGGAATTCGAGAACGGCTGGCCCGCGGAGAAGGTGAAGGAGGTCTCCGAGTGGACCAAGACCAAGGAGTACCAGGAGCTGAACTTCAAGCGGGAGAATATCAAGATCAATCCCGCGAAGGCCTGCCAGCCCCTGGGAGCGGTGTTCTGCGCATCAGGATTCGCCGGCGCCATGCCTTTTGTGCAGGGAGCGCAGGGATGTGTTGCCTATTTCCGCAGCCATCTTTCCCGCCACTTCAAGGAGCCTTTTGCCGCCATTTCCACGTCCATGACCGAGGACGCGGCGGTCTTCGGCGGCCTGAACAACATGCTGGAGGGCCTGGAGAACGCCCATACGTTGTATAAACCGAAGATGATAGCGGTCTCCACGACCTGCATGGCCGAGGTGATCGGCGATGATCTGAACGCCTACATCAAGACCGCGAAGGAGAAAGGCGTCATACCGCAGGACCTTCCGGTGCCTTTCGCGCATACCCCGAGCTTTGTGGGCTCCCACATCGTGGGCTACGATAACATGATGAAGGGCATACTAAAGACACTTTCGGCGGGAAAGAAAGGCGAATCAAACGGGAAAGTGAACATTATCCCCGGATTCGACACCTACACGGGCGATTATCACGAGATCAAGCGTCTGATGGGCTTGATGGGAGTAGAGGCCACGGTGCTTGCCGATGTGAGCGACACCTTTGATTCTCCCAACACCGGTGAATACAAGCTTTACCCCGGAGGCACGCCGCTCGATGCCGCAATGGACGCGGTGAACGCCGTCGGATCGATCGCGCTTCAGAGCTATTCCACGGCAAAGACCATGGATTTCATTGAGAAGGAATGGGGCCATCAAAAAAGGCTGTCCATAACCCCTATCGGCGTAAGAAATACCGATAAGTTCTTTGAAGAACTGAGCAAGCTTACCGGCAAGGCAATGCCGGCTGCAATCGAGGCAGAACGGGGCAGGGCTGTTGATGCTATGGTGGATTCGCACCCCTATGTTCACGGCAAACGCTTTGCCCTGGTTGGCGATCCGGACATGCTGCTCGGCATGATCAGCCTGATCATGGAAATGGGCGGCGAGCCCGTGCATGTGGTCTGCACGAACGGGGACAAGAAATTCGAGGCCGAAGCAAAGGAACTGCTCGCATCGAGTCCCTTTGGCGCCAATGCCACGGTATACGCGGGCAAGGACATGTGGCACCTCCGGTCGCTCCTGTTCACGGACCCGGTGGACCTTCTGGTCGGGAACTCCTATGCAAAGTTCCTGAAGCAGGATACGGGAACGCCCCTGGTGCGGTTCGGTTTCCCGATCTTCGACCGGCACCATCTGCACCGTCAGCCGGTGATCGGGTATCAGGGCGTGATCAATCTTGTGACCATGCTGGTGAATACGGCATTGGAGGAGCTGGACAAGAAGACCGAAGGGTCGGCGAGCTTTGATGTGATCAGATAATTCGTAGGGGCGGCCCCGCGTGGCCGCCCTATGCAGGGCAACCACATGGGGTTGCCCCTACGGAGAGAATCTTATGACCACGGCAATCGACAAATACACGGCAGACGGATGCGCCACCGACGACAAGCACAAGGTCTGTCGTTCCCGGGGCGGAGAATCCTGCGCTTTCGACGGTGCGATGATCGTGCTCCAGCCGATAAAGGACGCTGCACACGTGGTCCACGGTCCTATCGCCTGCTGCGGCAATTCATGGGAGGGCAGGGGCACACTGTCGCGTTCCGTGAATGCGGCCGAGTTCCCCCTGGTCCGCATGGGCTTCACGACCGACATGACGGAGATTGACATTGTTTACGGAGCTGAAGAAAAGCTCTACCGGGGGATACTGAAGACCGCGGCCCGGGTGAAGCCAAAGGCCCTGTTTGTCCACGCAACCTGTGTGAGCGGTCTGATCGGCGAAGACATAAACGCTGTCTGCAAAAGGGCGCAGCTTGAACTCGGCATCCCGGTGATCCCGGTCAATGCTCCGGGTTTCACCGGTCCCAAGAACCTGGGCAACCGGATCGCCGGGGAGGTGCTCCTGGACCATGTCATCGGTACTGACGAGCCTCCTGTGCAAACGCACTTCGACATCAACCTTATCGGCGAATACAATATCGCCGGCGACCTTTGGCTGGTCGAGCCGCTACTGACAGCCGCGGGTATTCATGTCCTGTCAAGGATCACCGGAGACGCGACCTTTGAAGAGATCACCTGGGCGCACCGGGCAAAGCTTAATGTGGTGGTCTGCGGCAGAGCGCTGATCAACGTTGCCCGGGAGATGGAACGGAGATATGGCATTCCTTTTGTGGAAGTGTCGTTCTTCGGCAGCACCGAAATTGCCAAGGCACTACGGGCTATCGGCAACAAACTGCAGGAGTCGGGATGCGCGGGCCTCCTCGATGTCGTAGAAACGCATATTAAGGTCGCTGAAAAGAAGCTCCAGGAAGAACTAAAGCCTTACAGACACTTGCGCGGCACGAAGGCTGTGCTTTACACGGGCGGAGTAAAAAGCTGGTCGTTCATATCGGCGCTCCGGGACCTGGGTATCGAGGTCGTTGCCGTGGGAACGAAGAAGAGCACGTTCGAGGACGAGGAGAAAATGAAAGAACTTCTCGGGCCGCAGGCGCCTCTCATTGAGGACGTTACCCCGAAGAACCTGCTGCGGCTCTTGAAGGAACACAAAGCCGATATGCTGATCGCGGGAGGAAGGAATCAGTATCTGGCTGTCAAGGAAGGGTATCCTTTTGTTGATGTGAACCAGGAGCGCCATACTGCCTACGCGGGATATGATGGACTGGTCAATCTGGCGGAGCAGATCAGCAATGGCATGCGGTTCTACAAAGGCAGTGCGAAGTGCGAAGTGCGGAGTGTGGATTACGGAGCAAAGACGACCACGGCCAAAGAACTAAATTCCGCACTCAGAATCAATCCCCTGAAGCATTCTCCCGCCATTGGTGCTGCCATGGCGATCCAGGGCATCCACAACGCGCTGCCGATTATCCATGGAGCGCAGGGTTGCGGATTTCTCGGCAAGGTATTGTTGACGAAACACTTTCGGGAGCCTGTCGCGCTTGCCACATCCAAGCTTTTTGTCGAAGACGTGGTGATGGGCAGCGAGGAGCGGTTGATCAATACCGTGAAGGATTTCATGGAAAAGAGTTCGCCTGACCTGATCGCCGTGCTTACCTCGGGGCTTTCGGAAGTGAAAGGGGACGATGTTCAAGCAGTTGTCAGGAAGCAGGAAGCAGAAGCAGGAAGTAACGGAAGGAATACGTCGATCATTCATGTATCGACACCGGACTATGACGGAGGACTTGAATCGGGCTACGCAAAGGCAGTAGAGGCAGCTCTGGAAATTGCGGTGCGCGAAGTGCGGAGCGCGGAGTCGGATCAAATCAACGTTCTAGCGGGTTCACACCTGACGCCCGGAGATATCAACGAGCTGCGTGACATTGTCGAGTCCTTCGGACTGCGGCCGATCATTCTTCCTGATCTGTCGTCGCTCGACGGCAGCAGGCAAGGCTTCTCGGGTCTTTCCAAGGGAGGAACACAGTTAACGGACATCCGGTCCATGGGTTCTTCACTCCGGACGTTCGCGATCGGCAGAAGCATGGAGCGGGCGGCCGGAATTCTCCGGGACCGCTACGGTGTCGCCGCTGTTCTTCTTGATTCTGTAGCCGGACTGGAAGATACCGACAGGTTGCTGCATGAACTGAGCCTTGTCAGCGGCCGTCGGATACCGGAACGTTACCAGCGGCAGCGCAGGATGCTTGTGGACGGAGTGCGGGACGGACAGTTCTATTTCGGATCAAAGAGGGTCTGCCTGGCGCTGGAACCGGATCACTCCTTGCAGATGTCCCGGTGGCTCAGGGAGACAGGGGCGACAACGGCATTGAGCATCATTCCAACACTGAGCAACGCAGCGGATCACATCGAAGCGGAGCATGTGGAGATCGGAGACCTCTTCTCGATCCAGGGAAAATACGATCTGATCATCGCGAATTCTCATGCTCAGGAAAGCGCGGAGCAAATGAGGATCCCGCTCTATGAAGCGGGGTTTCCAGTCTTTAAATCGCTGGGATATGCGCAAAAGGCGATGGTCGGGTATCGAGGAGCACTTGCCATGGTGAATGAGATCGGGAGTTTGTTAATGCGGGGGCATTAAGAGACCGGAAGGGGTAAGGGGGAAGGAGGAACGTCATGAAGGTCGCATTCGCTACATCCGACGGGAAAAATGTTGATGAACATTTCGGCAGAGCAGGGAAGTTTGCGGTCTATGAGATGAACGCAAGCGGTTTCCTGTATCTGGAAACGAGGACCTTTGCCGAAGGACTGGACCTGGCAGTCACATCCACAAAGGACAAGGGGCAGGCGCATGAAGACGCTGTGCAGGCAAAGGTGGAAAAACTCGCCGACTGCAGGCTGATCTATCTGACGGAGATCGGCGGACCGTCAGCCGCGCGTCTGGTCCGTAAGGGCATCATGCCGATGAAGGTCAAGGAATCCGGGCCCATTGAGATAGAGCTTGACCGTCTCTCGACACTCATAAGGACATCGCCGCCGCCGTGGTTGAAAAAGTCGATAAACAATTAAGGGAATATCGCGAATTTAGGGGCGGTCCTGCGTGGCCGCCCGGGGAGGGCAACCACATAGGGTTGCCCCTACTTAATATCTGAGGAACGAAGGAGGCATGCAATGAAGATGATTCGAGCTTTTATCAGGCCGGAAAAAGAGCAGGAAGTGGTGTTGGCGCTGGATGGTGCGGGCTTCCCCTCGCTCACCAAGATGCCGGTGTTCGGAAGGGGAAAGCAAAAGGGGCTCACCGTCGGGCCGGTCCATTACGACGAGTTGCCCAAGACGCTTATTATGACCGTTGTCGAGGACAAGGACACCGACAAGGTCATTAAAGTGATCCAGGACAAGGCAAAGACCGGTTTCATCGGCGACGGCAAGATCTTTGTCAGCCCGGTGGAGACCGCTTTTACGGTCAGAACCGGCGAAGCAGTGCTGTAAGAAGTGTGGAATGCGAAGTGCGGGGTAAGAAGCGAATCCATCACCGCTCTTCTGCGGCAATATATTTAATTTGGAGGTTTCAATATGAAGGAAATAACTGCCATCATTCGACGGGACAAGCTTCCCGAGACCAAGAAAGCCCTGGACGACCTCGGCTATCCATCGCTCACGATCCAGAGCGTTGAGGGCCGGGGCAAGCAAAGGGGCGCCATGTGCGGGGAGATGGATTCGGAACTGCCGGAAAGCTTCTGTACCACGGCAAAGCTTAAACCCACACCGTCCGCTTATGCGCTGGAGCATACGCTCCCCAAGGTGGCGCTCTATGTGCCCAAGCGGCTCCTGACCATCGTGGTCCCCGACGACGTGGTCACGACCGTGGTCAAGTCGATCGTGAAGGTGAACCAGACAGGTAAAGCAGGCGACGGCAAGATCTTCGTGGCGCCCGTGGAGGGTGCACTGCGGGTCCGGACCGGGGAAAAGAACGGGGAAGCAATAGCGTAAAGAACGTGGCCGGTGGCCCGTAGCCTGGAAGTGCGAATTCCCGGCTCCCGGCTACCGGACCCTGGTCCCATTTTGGGAGGTTGTTATGTCTCAAATAATCGGAACCACCCGGGGCGGGAAGTCCTGGAAACCCCGGTTTATCGATGCCATTGTAATGGAAAAGTGCATCGGCTGCGGACGCTGCTACAAGGTCTGCGGTTTCGATGTGCTCGAGTTGATCGAAAAGCCTTTTGAAGGTGAAGACGAATACGGCGATGACATGGGCAACAAGGTCATGTCCGTGGCGCGGCCGGAGAACTGCATCGGCTGTGAAGCCTGCGCCAGGACCTGTACGAAGAAATGTCACGTACACGTTGAATTGTGAGCTGCCAATGCCTGGATCGGACGCAAAGAACCGGCTCCATGGCGCTCCATCAGCGGTTCCGGGACTGAGCAGGGGGGAAATCACGGTCAGACCGGCGCGGCCGGGGGATATTCCCCGAATGGCGGAACTGCTTGCGGACCTCTTTGCCCTGGAGTCGGATTTCACGCCCCAACGGGAACAGCAGATCGACGGCTTGAGCTATCTGCTTGCAGACCCTATCGGCAGGACGCGGGTGTTTGTCGCTGAACACGCCTGTACGGTTGTGGGCATGGCATCGGTGCAGATGCTCATTTCGACGGCCGAGGGCGGCAGGGTCGGCATCGTGGAGGATGTTGTTGTGGAACTCAAGTACCGGCGGCGAGGCATCGGAGCGCTGTTGCTCAGGGAACTCGTTGACTGGAGCAAACAAAAAGGGCTTCGGCGACTTCAGCTGCTTGCAGATCACGATAACCGCAGGGCGCTCGATTTTTACCATAAGAACGGGTGGGTCGGTACAAATTTGATCTGCCTGAGAATGATGCTCTGACCGTGAGCCGGATATTCAAGACGAACGCCTGACCTGACCATGAGTTGCCTAAGAGAACGATGAGCCTGAATCTCTCCATGATCTGCTTAATCCTTGAGCAGGTGCTTCAACCCATGCATAAACATCCCCGCAGCTGGATCGCTATCCGCTTGTAAATCCGCATCAATGATCTGGCAGCGTAATTGCTATGTAGCTCATCAAGATAAGTGAATCGAGGTGACGACCATGGCAAAGAGCAATCAGGACATACTGAGCACCCATCCCTGTTTCAATGTGAACGCTCATGGATCCTTCGGCAGGATCCACCTTGCCGTAGCTCCGGCGTGCAATATCCAATGCCGCTATTGCGAACGCAAGTACGATTGTGCCAATGAATCGCGGCCCGGTGTCACGAGCAGGGTCCTCGATCCCGGGGAAGCGGTGGAGCGGGTCGGAACGTTCCTGGAACGGAACAGCAGGGTGAGCGTGGTCGGCATCGCGGGTCCGGGCGATCCGCTTGCGAACGACGCGACCTTCGAGACCCTGCGGGCGATCCACGGGAAATTCCCCGAGCTTACGCTCTGCGTTTCCACGAACGGCCTGCTGCTCTCCGAACGTCTCTCGGACCTGGTTAGTGCCGGCGTCAGGAGCATAACGGTCACGATCAACGCGGTATCACCGGCCGTGGCTGAAAAAGTATATGCCTGGGTATCGTACCGGGGACGGAAATTATCAGGTGTTCAGGCAGCCGAAACGCTGGTGCGCAATCAGTGGCAGGGACTGATCAATGCGATCGAAGCGGGGCTGCTGGTGAAGGTCAATTCAGTGTACATCCCCGGCGTGAACGGCGATGAACTTGTCAGGATAGCGCGGCTTGCCGGGAGCTTCGGCGCGGATATCATGAACGTTCTGCCGCTCATTCCCCAGGCATCGTTCAAAGAGTTCAAGCGGCCAGGTTATGAAATGCTCCATGCGAAGCGTGACGAGCTTCGGCCTTTTATCAGCCAGATGTCCCACTGCCGCCAATGCCGGGCTGATGCCTGCGGTACCCTGGGCGAGGACAAGGACATGGATACCGAGCTGCTCATGGCGCGGATCGGCGAGGAATATACGGAGTCGGTCGTCTAGGTGGTTCGCGATGGTTATCCTGCTTGGCGTAGCATCTTTCGGGATCGTGGCCTTTGTCCTGTCCTTGGCGATGGGCAAACGGACCAAGAGCGCCGATCAAAGCGAGGTCTCCGCTTCGGTTCTCCTGGTATCCTGGGATGAGATGCTTTTCGGCATGTATCTCATGCGGTTCTCGTAGCGGTCGGCGAAGGCGGTGCTGTTGCACACCGTTCGCGAGGAGGTTCTATGCGCGCATTCGAGAAATTGATCATCGTTATCGCAACGATCCTTTGCTGTACCGCCGGGGCCGCATGGTCGCAGCCGGGACAGGAGTTGACCGTGGCGGCAGCGCTCAGCCTGAAGAGCGCATTCGAGGAGATCGCTGTCCTGTACGAGGAGAAATACCCCGGAGAGCGCATAAGGTTCAACTTCGCCGCATCCGGTGTGCTGCAGCGACAGATCGAGGCTGGAGTGCCGGTGGATGTTTTTGCTTCGGCAGCATCCCGCGAACTGGACGAACTGGAGCGTAAAAAACTGCTTGCCGATGGTTCGAGAAGGAGCTTTGCCCGAAACCGGATCGTTCTGATCGTTCCTGCCGGCGTAACGACCAGGATTCATTCCTTCGCGGACCTTGCGGATATTGCGGTGAAGCGGCTCGCCATGGGTAATCCCGCCACCGTGCCCGCGGGAAAATATGCAGATGAGGTTCTGCGGCTGAGTGGTATGCGTGACAGGTTATCCGGCAGACTGGTCCTTTGCGAAAACGTGCGGCAGGTGCTGGATTACACCGTCCGCAACGAGGTGGATGCCGGGATCCTCTTCGCGACCGATGCCGCTGCCGTTCGCGGGGTCGTGGTAGCTGCGACAGCCCCTGCGGGAAGCCACAGCCCGGCGGTCTATCACGCTGCGGCCTTGAAGGACGCTAAACGCGGGGCTGCCGCACGAAACTTTATCGATCTGCTGCTTTCCTCGGAGGGGCAGGCGGTGCTGAAGCGCAGGGGATTCCAGGCTGCTCAATGAAGGAGACACTATGGAATCGTCAACCCTGTTTTCGCTCAGACTCTCCCTGCAGGTCGCGGCGGTGGCCACGATTCTCATCTTCGCCGCAGGCGTGCCGATTGCCTATCTGCTGGCCCGTGGGGTCTTTCGCGGCCGCGAGGTTGTGGATGTGCTGATCACCCTGCCGCTTGTGCTTCCTCCCACGGTAACGGGCTATCTGCTGATCGTGCTCCTGGGCAGGAACGGCATCATCGGCGGGACGCTGTACCGCTGGACAGGCTGGTCGATCATGTTCACCTGGCAGGCCGCGGTGATCGCCTCTTTCGTGGTGGCGCTGCCGCTCATGGTCAAAACAGCCCGCGCCGCCATCGAGACCGTGGATCGGAACCTTATCGACGCATCCGCGACGCTCGGCCATTCGGAACTCTGGACCGTTGTCCGGGTAACGCTGCCGCTCGCGCAACGGGGCATTGTGGCGGGTCTGGTGCTTGCTTTTGCCCGGGCGCTTGGCGAGTTCGGCGCAACGCTCATGCTCGCGGGCAATATCCCGGGTAGGACCGATACCATGCCGATCGCCATGTATGCGGCAGCGGCCTCAGGGGATCGGTCCGGCGCCAATGTCATGGTGCTGTTGTTCACGGCCATCTCGGGAGCATGTCTGTACGCGGCGAACCGGCTGGGAAGGAGGACCGCATAGTGGGCCTGTCGGTCTCGATCAGCAAGAAGCTGGGAACATTCTCCCTTGACGCGGAGTGGGCCGTTGATGACGAACTCGCGGTCCTGTTCGGCTATTCGGGATCGGGCAAGTCGCTGACGCTCCGTGCCGTAGCCGGACTCCTGATACCTGACAGGGGGACGATCGAGCTGAACGGTCAGATCCTGTTCAGCGGAGATGACGGACGTGTCGTACCCACGCAACTGCGATCCATCGGGTTTGTGTTCCAGGACCTCGCTCTGTTCCCTCATATGACAGTGGAGGAAAACATCCTTTACGGCGGTCACGGAGTCAGCAGCCGGGAGCGGCAGGAGCGGTGCAGGGACATGGTGCGGCGTTTTCGGTTAACCGGTCTTGAACATCGTCGTCCCGTGGACCTTTCCGGAGGGCAACGGCAGCGGGTAGCGCTCGCACGGACGCTCATTCGGCGACCGGCGGCGCTTCTTCTTGATGAACCCTTTTCCGCACTTGATGCCCCTCTTCGGCGTGAGATGCGGGGGCTGCTCCGGGAGGTGCAGCGGGAGCTGCGCATCCCGGTCGTGCTCGTGACCCATGATCTGACGGAAGCGCTTGAGCTTGCCGACATGCTGATCCTCTATGTCGACGGCAGAGTGGAACAGTGCGCTACGCCTCGCGAAGTCGTCAAACAACCGGCATCGGGATCCGTGCGCAGGCTCATCTCACCTGAGCTTTTTCAGCACAGGGATAAGCATGACGATAACCAGGAACGAGCGGCAAGTATACTGCCTATCTGCTGTGCAGGTGCCTAGGAAATGGTCCGGCGGAACCCTTTCAGCTGGAATAAGCTGTTGATTTAGCTGGCCACCGGATTGGCAGCCTTATTGCTTTTCTCAGGGAAAGGATCCCGGGAGGCAATATGGTACATGCAAACAGCACAGCGAAAAATTATCCCTGTTTCTCGAACAAAGGGCTGCGGAGTGATGCTCTGCGCCTGCGGCTTTCCTCGGGATGTAACCTGCAGTGTGCCCGCTGCGCGACAGCTACCGAGCAGGCCGTCAGGCGCTCGCTCGACCGCGCAGGTATGACGCTTATGACCGAGGCCGGCGCTTTCGATCTCGTCCGGTCCCGCATGGAGGGCAAGGATCGTCCGGCCGTAGTGGAAATCGCAGGCCCCGGCGAACCGCTTCTCCATGCCGGCACGTATATGTTGATGAGGCAATTGAACACGGCCTATCCCGACCTTCCGGTCTCACTATGGACGAACGGCGTTCTGCTTCCCGACCGTCTCAAGGAATTGGTAAGGTCGGGATTAAGAAGCATTGTGCTGACCATGAATGCCGTGAGCCAGGATACGGCAGACCGCCTGTACGAATCGGTCATCTACCGCGCGAGACGTTACGCAGGCAGGGACGCATCGCATCTCATCTTGCGGCAGCAATGGAGCGGACTTGCGAACGCCGTCGAAGCCGGCATAGCGGTGACTGTATATGGTGTACGCGTGCCCGGCATCAACGACCACGAAATCGATCGGATCGAATCCAGGGCTCGTTCCCTGGGTGTCGATCAGATACTGATCGTTGATGCCGATCTCTGATCCGATCCTGTCTTCCTGTTCCGACGGCTTCATCGGGAGCACGCTGCATGGCATGATATCCCCTGATCCCCATTCTGTCATGCAGTCGTGCTCTCCTCCCTTCTCCAGGTCAGATCTCATGAATGAAAAGATCAATAATGTAGAACCAATGTGAAGCGCGATATACGCGAGTTATCGCTTCTGCACGTTATTTCATCACATGACCAAGAATGATGCTGAAACGGGCGGCCTTTGTGCAGGCTGAAGTCGATGAAATGAACTCCCTCGGACAGAACGCATTGAAACTGCGGGGGAACCATCGCGGCGCGCTAATTGGCATAGGCATTGCTATATGTCTAGGCAAGGAAGTTGTTCCAGGCAACATGCAGAAAGACTCCGGAGGTCTTTCAATTTATGCGGTACTGGACGCGTGAGCGGCCGAAAATAAATCCCGAGGGGACATGAGGAGGATGAACATGAAGAAGATAGCATTGGTAATGGGTTTTGTGCTGCTCTGCGGCACCGCGGCGTTCGCAACGCCATCAACGCAGATCTGGATCCCGTCCACGGACATCCAGCCGTTCAAGAAGGTGCATTTCGGTTTTGATCAGTACATCAAGACGCGGAAGATCGACGGCGCCACCCGCGAAGCGAACGTGATCAACAACGGTATTACGGTAGGGGTGCTGCCCTTTGAAAAAGTGCAGATGGAGGTTGGTATCGATCAGCGGGCCTATGGCGTGGAGCCGGCCGATTCAGCACCGTACTATTTCAATGCCAAGATCGGCGTTCCCGAGGACGCGATGTTCTCCAACTCGCCTGCGGTTGCCGTTGGCGGCTATGATTACGGCACCAAGAAGTTCGATGCGAACACGGGCTTCGGCACGGACTATAACATCACCTACGGCCTCCTGGCAAAGACGCTCGGCAAGGCAGGCAGGTTCTCGGTGGGGTACTACCAGGGCAGCGACAAACTCCTGCTCGACAAGACCGGCCAGAAGGACAGCACCGGGGTGCTCGCTTCCTGGGACCGGACCCTCTCGGAGATCTCGGACAAGCTTTGGGTGGCCGTCGATTACATGGGAGGTGAGAACGGCTACGGCGCGCTGTCCTACGGCGCTGCCTGGAAGTTCGCGCCGAACGTGGGCGTGATCCTGGGAATGGACAAGTACAACAACGACAATTTCAAGTCGACCTACACCGTGCAGGTTGATATCGACCTCGATCTGTAATAAATGGGGGATGCATCGCAAGGCCGGTGCATCCCCCTAGCATGATGAAATCCCGGGCATCTGACTCGGATCGGAAATTATGCCTAAATAGAAGGCACATGAACAGGAGCTGGTCACGGGCACGTTGTTCGGCGGAAAGCGTTGGTAGTTGTTGGCTGAACAAACAGATGAGAATCAATGCATTGCACGTTTAGTTCCTATGGCACGTGTGTTGCAAATACACTCGTAATAGCGACAGGGGAACCTGAGCAAGGAGGATCTTGTTATGAAAAAGTCTATTCAAGGAATTCTGTTTGCGGCAATGGCGGTCATGCTGTTCATGGTCGTCATGACTCCGTTCATCGCAGGCGCCGAGGAAGCAGCGGTACCGGCTGCCGCGGCTTCCGCGGCAACACCGGCACCGGCTCCGCCGAAGCTCGACACCGGCGACACTGCATGGATGATCGTTGCAACGGCCCTGGTGATGCTCATGTCCATCCCGGGACTGGCGCTCTTTTACGGCGGCCTGTCCAAGCGCAAGGACTCATTGAACACCATGGCCATGACCTTCGTGACCTTCTGTCTCGCGAGCCTGCTCTGGGTGATCTACGGCTACAGCATGACCTTTGGCACGGATATCGGCGGGGTGATCGGCGGACTGGAGAAGGCATTTCTCAAGGGAGTCGGAACAGCGAGCTTGTCCGGTACGATCCCGGAGTTCATCTTCATCGTGTTCCAGCTTACCTTTGCCGCGATCACCGTTGCCCTGGCTTCGGGAGCTTACATCGAGCGCATGAAGTTCTCTGCCTGGGTGCTCTTTTCCATCCTTTGGTTTACCCTGGCCTACGTTCCCGTGGCACACTGGGTCTGGGGCGGCGGTTTCCTGATGAAGATGGGCGCTCTTGACTATGCCGGGGGAACAGTGGTGCATATCAATGCCGGTATCGCGGCTCTCGTTGGCGCCCTGATGCTCGGCAGGCGCAAGGACAAGGCGCTCATCCCGGGTAATTTGACCCTTGTGGTGACCGGCACCGGACTTCTGTGGTTCGGATGGTTCGGGTTCAACGCGGGAAGCGCATTGGCTGCCAATGGCCTTGCAGGCGTGGCCTTCATCAACACGAATACCGCTGCCGCGGTAGCGGCGCTTTCCTGGATGTTCGTGGAGTGGATGCACTCGGGTAAACCTACGGTCCTTGGTCTTGCTTCAGGCGCGGTTGCCGGTCTCGTGACCATCACCCCGGCTGCCGGATTCGTGAACATTTCCGGCGCCATCATCATGGGGATCCTGGCCGGCGTTGTTCCGTTCTTCTCGGTCGCCTGGATGAAGCCCAAGTTCAAGTATGACGACACGCTGGACGCTTTCGGCATCCACGGGGTTGGCGGGATACTCGGCGCGGTGCTGACCGGAGTTTTCGCGGACCCGGCCATCAATGAAGCCGGTAAGGGTCTCTTGTACGGCAATGCCGGCCAGCTCTGGACACAGATCGTCGCGTCACTGGTCACGATCGCCTACAGCGGAGCGGTTACGCTCATCATCTTCCTGGTGCTCAAGTACACGGTCGGCCTCCGGGTGGATGCTGAAGAGGAGACCATGGGCCTTGATGAGAGCGAGCATGGGGAGAGGGCGTACAACATCTAAAGAAGTCGTAAGGGGTAAGGGGTAAGGGGTAACACTTCACCCTTCACTGTTTACTCCTCACCGGTTCTTATAAAGGAGGAATTATGAAAAAGATAGAAGCGATCATCAAACCATTCAAGCTCGACGATGTGAAGGACGCGCTGAATGCCATGGGCGTGGCGGGTATGACCGTGACCGAGGTGAAGGGCTTCGGCAGGCAAAAAGGGCATGTGGAGCTGTACCGGGGCGCGGAGTATGACATCTCGTTCATCCCCAAGGTGAAGATCGAAGTGGTGGTTGCCGAGGAGGTGGTGGAAAAGGTCGTTAGTACCATCATGGAAAAGGCCAAGACCGGCAAGATCGGCGATGGAAAGATCTTTATCACCAGCCTGGAGGATATTATCCGCATCAGGACCGGCGAGCGGGGTAAGACGGCGATCTGAGTCGCAGGAGCATACAATAAGTGCGAAGAAAAAGCGCCCGGGAGGATTATCCTTCCGGGCGTTGCTTTTTTGCATCATAAAATAGACGGATTTGCCGCAGGATGCACGAGTATACTCCTGAGATTCTTTCTGTGCATTATATGGCTGTTGGTTTTCTTGAAACTTACAGGCGGGAGGATTCGGTCTCACACTTCGATCTTGATGATGATCTTGTGGATCTCGCGGTCGGAGATCAGCGGAAGGTGGGCATCGGAGGGGTAAAATACCGTGAAGGCGCCGGGATTGACCGTGATCCAGGAGTCGGGCTCATCATCAAAGAACCGGATGTCCTTGTCAGCATCATAGGGTCCTGCGGGTCTTGTGCAGGTTGCTGCGGGTCTCCAGCCCATTTCATCCTTGCCGGAAATCACATACTGAATGTCAATGTACCGCTGGTGGGTTTCTAACTTGCCTTCGGACCGTTTTCTGCCGGGACCTTTGGAGCAGATGGCATAGATCCTGTCGCCGTCGATTTCGTGCCTTCCTGCAGGGAGGTCAGCAAGATCAGGCCGGGCCAGGAAAGCGAAGGCTTTCCTGAAACCGGCCTGGGAAGTGTAACGATCGGAGTTGCTCAGGGTATCAAGGACCATAGGAAAAGAGTTCCTACATCCTGGATGCAACGAGCTTGGAGATGGCTGTAAGCTGATCAAAGGGAATGAGCGTTTTGCTCTCGTTCTTCGGGTCCAGATGGGTCGTCACCGCGGCGTAGTAGTTTCCCTTCACGAAATTGATGGTGTACTGGGGCGGATAGACCGGGCTGCTGAATGCGTCGCTGCCGATGCCGGGAACGGCGCCTTTGTTGTATTCCGTGTCAGCCTTGAACTGGTCGTAGACAAAGGCGGGGCGGAACTGGATCATCAGGATCGGCTGGCCGTCGCTTCGGACGAAGTTGATGTCCCCGGTCAGGAGTTTGTTCTCGGTATATCCCGGAGCGGCCTTGTCGCGGGGAACCTTTTTCACGCCTGTGAGGCCGGTTGCTTTTTCCACGTCAGCAGCTGAAATGATATTGTCGAACTGTCCCGCGGAAACGCTGGAGAACAGACCTGCCAGGCAAACGATGATGACCGCACTGATGAGCCGTTTAAGCATTCCTTCTCTCCCCCTTGGACCTGTGAAGTGGATTGATCTGTACCGCTTTTGCGTCGGAAGATAACACGTTCTGACAGGATTTGCAACGGGGAAAAAGGCGGGGTGTAGTCAAGTGCCGGCGCGGCCGGCCGGGAACATCAGCCGCGGATGAGGATCTCGCGCAGCCGGTCGGCATATGCCGTGCTCGCGCTGTCGCCGGTCCTGATCTCGATGTCCTCAGGCCGCGTGACGCCAAGACCTATCTCCGCCGCCCGGGCGATCTGCTCCTGTTCAAAGATCTTTCTGGTCATGATCTCCCTGGTGCTGCCCAGGTCCTTGAGCATGGCAACGCCGACCGCGTCAATGGCAACGCGGTCCGATCCCGCAATGATCGCATCTGCCCGCTTGCGCGCGCCCCGGCCCGGTCCGCCGTCGACAAAGGCTTCGATGGCATCGAGGACAACGAGAGCCGGGGTGTAGGCCTGGTTGATCTCGGCGATCATGTTGCGCATGCTGAGGAAGGAGGAATGCAGCTCGGCCATGTTCCGTTTTCTGGTAACGCCCACGGAGAGCTTCAGGGACATGGTGAATACGCCGCCGTAGGCATGGGTCTTGAGGCAGCAGGTGGTCACGATGCACGGGGACTCCATGACCGGCCGCGCAACGTCGAATCCGTTCAGCCAGCTGCTCTGCTCCGGTTTGACGCGCACCCAGTCATGGTCCGCCAGGTCCTCGAAGTTGATGATGTCCACGCCGAGCTTCCTGCACAGATCGTAGACCCCCTTGTCCGCCATCACTTCCGCCGTGTCCGGAGGACCGCTCCGTTCGCCGATGGTGATATGTTCGGCGCCCATGCGTTTCAGGTGGTTGATCAGATGGGCCAGGGTGTCGTTGTGTGTTGAACCGGGATAGGTGTCGGCGGTATTGAAGTTCGGTTTGAGAAGGACTTTTTTCCCCTTGACCGGGTTGATCTTGAGAAGGTCAATGGCAGATGCAATGCCTGTCGTGCGGTCTTCGGTCTTGACCAGAGAAATGACCGCTTTTTGTCCGCTCTTTTCCTTCTTCGATGCCATAGCGCTCTCCTGTTCTTTCGGTGCTCCTGGCCCTGCGGCAACAAAAGCAGCTCCGGCTGCAAGGGTTATCAGAAAATGCCGTCTGTTCACGGATTCTTCCTGAGTATGACCGCTCCTGCCCTCCAGTATAACATGACCAGTGCCTTGTATCATGGCATGCTGCGGTATCCTGCCCGTATTTTACGCATATGCCTAAAAGAACGCCATGGATGACCGCCAAATGAGCAGGTCAGCGAGCTTTGTCCCGGGCAAGAACAGCGATAAATCAATGTGTTCACTGCTGATGAATAATTAGTCTTTTGTGGCATGTGCTTTGCTTAGAAAATAGCGTTGTGATGATTTTACGCTCACTTGCAGGAGGGATGAGGAAGATGTTCCGATCGAGAATGAACCGGTCGTTGATGATCCTTGGGGCGCTGATGTTGTTCCCGGCCATGGCATGGGCAGAAGGGGCTCCAGGTGCTCAGAAGATCGACTCCGGCGATACCGCCTGGATGCTCATATCCACGGCGCTGGTCATGCTCATGACGCCGGGTCTGGCGCTGTTCTACGCCGGCATGGTGCGAAGGAAGAACGTGCTTGGGACGCTGATGCACAGCTTTATCGCGATAGCTCTGGTGAGCGTCCAGTGGATCCTGATCGGTTATTCCCTGGCTTTTGGACCGGATGTGAAAGGGATCATCGGCAGCCTGGACTGGGCCGGACTCTCCGGTGTGGGACTCGCACCGAACCCGGATTATGCCGCCACGGTGCCTCATCTCGCGTTCATGGCCTACCAGATGATGTTCGCGGTGATCACGCCAGCGCTGATCAGCGGTGCTTTTGCCGAACGGATGAAATTCTCGGCCTACCTGGTCTTCGCTCTTCTCTGGACCACGCTGGTCTACGATCCGGTGGCTCACTGGGTCTGGGGAGTCGGAGGCTGGATGCGCCAGATGGGCGCCCTCGATTTCGCAGGCGGCATCGTGGTCCACGCGACCTCGGGATTCTCGGCTTTGGCGGCCGCGCTCTTTATAGGAAAGCGGAAAGGGTTCCTGCAGGAGGCAATGCCGCCCCATGATCTGCCCATGACCGTTCTTGGCGCCGGTCTTCTCTGGTTCGGCTGGTTCGGATTCAATGCTGGAAGCGCGCTCGCCTCCGGCGAACTGGCTGTCATGGCCTTTGTAACGACCCATACGGCCGCTGTCGCCGGCACGCTCACCTGGACGGTCGCTGAATGGGTCCATCGCGGCAAACCGACAATGTTCGGCGCCGCGACCGGCGCCATCGCCGGACTGGCCACCATCACGCCGGCGGCAGGTTTCGTCGGCCCCATGCCCGCGCTGGCCATCGGCGGAGCGGCCGGGATCCTGTGCTACACGGCGCTGAACGCGAAAACAAAGTTCCGTTATGACGATTCACTTGACGCATTCGGCGTTCACGGCGTTGGAGGCACGATCGGCACGGTGATGGCCGGAATGTTCGCCTCTGTTGCCATCAACCCAGCAGGAGCGAACGGGCTCTTCTTCGGCAACAGTCATTTGCTTTCCGTGCAGGTACAGGCGGTCTTCCTGGTGGCAGCCTATTCATTTATTGTGAGCCTGGCGCTGTTCAAGATCATCGATATGACTATGGGCATCAGGGTGACGAAGGACGAGGAGACCGAGGGGCTGGACCTGACGCAGCATGGGGAAGCGGGGTATACGCACTAATTAGTGCGGAGTGCGGAATGCGAAGTGCGGAGCGAGACCGAACAACAAGATCGAAAGACCAAAATTCCTCTCCTGTCAAGGTGAGAGGTTGGGTGAGGGGTGGTAACGGGTTTGGCATTTGTATGTAAATTCCGCACTCCGAACTTCGCATTCCGCACTCCGCACTGATTCACTGGCATCCCGCCTGCTGCTTCATTGCTTTAAGATACTCGTTCTCGGGATCAGGGTCTTTCACGGGAGTCTCTGACGCGGCCGCGAGGGCTTTCTGGTGTTCCGAATGGTTGGAGATGCTCAGGTCAAAGGCTTCGCAGGCTTCGGGCATATTATTCATCAGCAGGAACGTCTTTGCCATGCCTGCGTACACCTCGGACAGGGCGTCAAAGCGCCGCAGTTTCGCGAACAGGACCTCGGCGGCCCTGAGATAGCGGATGGAGTTCTCGTACCGCGCGTCAAAGGCGGCATCCCGGTCCAGGAAACCATCATCCCGGTAATGGGCCTCGAACCTGCCCACGGCCGTTGATCGGAAGAAGAGGCCGTATTGCCGGTAGGATTCGGCGAGGCCGGCAAGGTCCTTTCTCGTGACCGCAATGGTCATGGCATCACGGATAAGCTGTTCAGCATGTACCGGATCGCTTTCACTGCTGTAAAGTTCTGCGGCCTGGCGCAGCATGAGCGCGGGATCGTCTGAAGATCGGCTCCCGAGCGTGGCACAGCCGGCCAGTGAGATAACAAGAAAAATGACGGGGAATTTTCTCATGGGAGAAGGCAGCCTTCTTTAAGGCTTCTGGAGGAGTGTACCTCCCATTCTCAGGGAATGCAAGCTGAATAGAAAATGGTGAACAGAAAATGGTCACCTGCTCAAAGTCAGGGCCGGCTTGCACCGGCATGGAGGGCGTTTATTTTGATCATGCAACAATACCTAATGCTGTCAGGATGTTAGATTCGATGTGTTTTGGCCGATGTGGCATTGGACTTGCTTGATCAATAGGAGATGATAGCTTTCTAGCTTCGCTTTTGCTGGACAAGGGCAACGCCGACGAGAATGGATATGCCGCCGGCGATCTGGGAAAGAGTAATGCGTTCCCGCAGGAAGACCGCGGCAAAGGCGACTGCAGCGAAGGGCATGAGGTAGTGATATACCACGGTGCGGGTGACGCCGATCCGTTTTACGCCGTCATACCAGAGCGTGTGGGCGATCCCTCCTGCAACCACTGCGGCGAAGAGGAACGCGGTCCATGATCCTGCGGAGATGGCGCTCCAGTTCTGGTTTCCCAATTCCCGCAGGCTCACCGGGAGCAGCATAATGCTGCCGGCGATCATGGCCCAGGCGGTTACCAGCGACGGCGGATACTTGGCGAGCAAGGGCCGTGCATTGATGGTGTAAAGCGCCCAGAGGACCGAGGCGCCCAGTGTTATGAGGTCGCCCAGGAAGGCGGACGAGGTGAACGAGAATCCCCGGCCGCCGCTTCCGATGATCACCAGGGCGCCGAACGTTGCCAGGGCAAGGCCGCTCAGCATCCTGTTGCTGATCCTCTCCTTTCCTGTCGCGGCCATGATAAGCGCGGCGAAGAGGGGCGACAGGGAGATGAACAGGGCCGAGTGGGATGCCGATGAATAGTGCAGGCCGTACATGAAAAGGATGTTGTAAAGCGTGATGCCGAT
>Ga0224495_10000076_pt1 | contig 74651 bp, 73 predicted proteins | sample SF_Jul11_sed_USG_FD_168128 | JGI IMG/M metagenome (GOLD analysis project Ga0224495, IMG submission 168128) | Sediment microbial communities from San Francisco Bay, California, United States - SF_Jul11_sed_USGS_4_1 | ecosystem: Environmental > Aquatic > Marine > Sediment | place: USA: California...
CCGGAAAGATAACTCCCAACCGGCACATCGGCACGAAGCATGCGCAGTGACGTGGCATTCTCAAGTGAACTACGCACTTCTCTGACTGCATCATCCAGTGACCCATGGAACTGACTGCGCTTATCGCTTGTGACTGGATAGCTTGGCGTCCAATAGGCCCTGTCGCGGACGGTTCCGTTTTCGTAGATACGGACATGGCCGGGTTCGAGCTCAGTTACACCCTGAAAAACGCCTTGTGGAGGCACGATGGTCCAGAAAGTGAATGTCTGGAAGATGCCGGCAGGATCGAAGGCCCGCGGGATGTCTGTATTCGCAGCGAAAATTGCTTTCACTTCACTGGCGAAATAGAGATGGCCTGCGTGCTCACAAATATGAAGCGGGCAAATGCCCACCCTGTCCCGGGAAAGGACGAGGCGTCTTGCTACCGAGTCCCACAGTGCGACAGCCCACTGTCCGTTGAAACGCTCGAAAGCCGAATCCCCCCATGCGCGATATGCATGAATGATTATTTCGGTGTCGCTTCGGGTCCGAAAACGGTGTCCAAGCCCGACAAGTTCCTCGCGCAACTCCACATAATTGAATATCTCGCCGTTGAATACTATCCAGGTACCATCACCCTCGTCCGTCATGGGCTGCTGGCCGGTAGCAAGATCGATGATAGACAAGCGCGCATGTGCGAGACCCGCACTATCATCGCGATACACACCAAATTCATCCGGCCCGCGATGATAAAGTGCGCTGGCCATGCGTACCAGCGCTTCACGGCTCGGTGGGGCAACGCCAGCACTAAGCGCCACGATCCCGGCGATGCCGCACATATGCTGTCAGACCTCCGAAACTGGAGCGACGAGCAGTGGCCGCATATGCAGGTAACGTGTTGCGCGCCGCTTGGCTTCGATATCCTTGAAGACCCGTTCTACCTGTGCAGGAGCAAGGTTGACCACAGGTGCGGCTTCCTCAGCTGAAACGCCGTGGTTCACTGCATAAAGGCAGAGATCCATGCGGTCGTATGGCAACGCGAAGTAGAATTCCTCCTGCGTCTGAGGCATAGAAAAGGTGTCTGTTGTGGGAGGACGTCGGCGAATTTCGTCCGGAACACCCAGGTATTCGGCGAGCTGATAGACCTGTGTCTTATACAGATGGGCAATAGGCTTGAAGTCTGCGCTCCCATCACCTTGCTTTACGAAAAAACCCTGGTCGTACTCAAGTCGATTTGGCGTGCCAGAAACTGCATAGTTCAGTCGATCCGCATGGTAATACTCGGTCATTTTTCGAACACGCTGCTTGTAGTTTGTCGCGGCAACAATCTGCAGGTAGGCGTTCAGAGGAAGCCTTACAGTTGAAACGTCACCCCTCGGACTTTGCACGGTAAGGCGTGTAATGTTAAGACGGTCGCTCTCAAGTATCGACGGCAGCACCAGCTTGCACTTCCATCCATCGCCGTACTCGGGGACAACCGAACGGATAGCCTCTGTCTGGCGCCTATAGCAACCGAGACCTTCGAGGGCGGGCGCTATGTCCTCAACGATGGCCTCGATGCCAAAGTGCTCGGTGAGCATCCGGCCGAGCATGATGGCATCATCCGAGGAATGATGCTCGGGCATGAACAGCCCCAGAACCTTCTCCTTGCCAAATGCGCGGACACAGAGGGCGGCCACAACAGAACTGTCTATACCTCCCGAGATACCGACGATGGCACCACGACGTCGCAATTGGCCGAGTACCTGCTCGCGTAATGTTTCGGTGATACGATCCACTTCAGCAACAGGATCCAGTTTGAGAGCATCTTTGTCGAACATATTCCTCATTACCCAACTGGCGAAGCCGGGGGTTCAAAAATTATGTAAAAGTCACTGACATCGTAACCACTTGTCTCAGATAGGCAAACTCCAAACAAGAATCCATAGCGCAGCAATTGATCCGGTAATACGCAAGTCTACTGATTCAACATATGGTCCATGATATTACCCAATAGCTTGCGCGACACCCACGCCTCACCGCGTCCAACCACCCGTACGGCATTTGCGAGTTGATCCTGAACAGTATTGTATGTCAGGTATCCCCTCGCCCCGAGTTCCATTGCCTGAATAATTTGATTGTCGTGAACTGAGTCATCAGTCAACAATAACAACAGAGACTCAGGGCATGATCGACGAAGTGACAGTAACAAAGCGCAATCGTCATCGGTGTATGAATTCAGGTTTACCAACAGCACATGTGGATCAAGACGCTTGATTCTGGCAACCTCGTCTTCGATCGCAGTAATGTTGTCGCGCGGTCTAAGTCGGCGATTCACAAACCCATAGTATTTACCAGCCTTGGTTTTTGATTGATCATTCTTAAGCAACGTGATGCCAAGCTCATTTTGTAGAAAACGTTCACAACCGGCACGCCGATCATGATCAGCATCTGCAATAGCCACGGCAACCGGTTGCATTTCAATACTCACCCGACTCTCCCAAGGAGCCCTCATCAAACAGACAATTTCCCTTTATAGCGCAAGAGATTTTTCTCTCAGAATTGTTCGATCCAACAAATCTGCTAGTGAAGATATGAACCTGTATCATTGTAGTTAAATCTGCATTAAATACTATTGTACCTAGGTACATACATGCACCAACTAACAATCCAACGATACTGACAAGTCAGCAAAGGATAGCTGCAATAAAAGTACAGTTTCAAGGGAGAAGAACTCATGAGTTACTGTCATTTTCCAGTGACTCATCTAGTGGCGGGGGATACTCAAGTCTGCTATTTAACGAGATATCCAAATCTACCATACTACCGGCAAAATCAGATGAAAGGACCAGTGCCAGATTGACCCGATCAGAGACTTCCAACTTCTGAAATATTTCCGTCAAATGAGCTTTGACCGTGCGCTCCGTGATACCACAGGCTTGGGCAATCTGCTTATTGTTCTCACCGTTTCCTACCCGCACAGCAATATCATATTCACGCTGAGTCAGCTTGTTCAGCAAGCCCAGTGTGGCTCGATAGGCCTTGTTTTTTGAAGTTGTTTTGCCCAACTCATCGATAAGTCGGCAAGCAAGTGATCGTCGTATCCACAATTCACCATTCTGTACTGCCGTAACGGCTTGCTTGAGAAATTTCGGCTGTATATCAATATTACAACAACCCCTCACCCCGGCCTTTACCAATTCCCATTCCAAGTTTTCAAGAATGTCACCGGACATAATTATTGTTTTAGCCTCGGAACATAATCTTCTCAAGCTTGCCGCGCCGTTAGCAGCATTCCCATCAAGCAAATCGTAGTCAAGCAATAGAACAACCGGCTTGATCCGCAGCACTTCATTTCTGAGCATATCAAGTCTGTCAATTATTGACCTGTCTATTATCATAGATGTGCTGGAAAAATCGCTCAGTCCCTGTTTCCAAGAATTGAGCCTATCTTGGTCTGAACTAGCGAGTATCAATTTGTCCATAATCTATGCTGGTTCCCAGTTAATACGCCCACCATGAGTCTTTAAACATGGCGTTTATATATAGAAAGCACGAAAAGGAATAATATACATTACCACCTTTTACTTGTGCGTCAAACATATAGATGAAAAAGATAAACTAACAAAGTGGCGTTTAAATAAAAAATAATTAAATATTTTGTATATTTTGACAATACATACATATTTAGGAAATCGGCGCTTTACTTATTTACCAATAAGATGAACCTCTTTAATTTCATCGGTGTTTGTCCTATGAAATAGAATTATCGTAAAGTCAGAGAGAACAATAGTCTAGTTTCATACTCCACAAGTCAAGACTCCCAGTTTCTATCTTTCTTTAACCGTAAGAATCCATTATTTAGTGTGCCTTCGCACATATTTCATTAATGCGACAATCACTATAGCCGCTAATATGTCAGTTGCCAGATCCTCAAGGCTGGCGGATCGTCCTGGCAGATAACGCTGATGAAACTCATCCGCCACTCCAATTGCACTCACTATAGCAATAACCAGCAAAGGATGGCCGCGCTGAAAAGATAACCACAGTAAGGCCGCAATCAAGCCGAAGGTGGCAAAGTGCGCAACCTTATCCAACTGTCCAGGAAACAACCCCACCGCAATTGGTTTCGCGCCCACCCAGAACAGACTGACTATGAGGAGCATTGCACCAGTGAGGCATGTGAAGCGAAAAACTCTGCTGTTAGGTAACAATGCCATCTTCAGTCTAGTAGATAAATAAGATATTACTAAGGAGCAACATGAGACATCGACTACCACCGCCAAGCATCACGGCACATATCAACCAAACCGTATTGCGCCTGCCAATTCAGAAGCGATTTTGCGAGCGATGGATCTGCATAACACTCGACAATGTCGCCTGGACGGCGGCCAATTTAAGGCCATTATGGCCTTCCAGATTGTTGAGGCACTTCTTTCCAAATAAAATTATGGCTGATTATGGATTGGGTTGGCAGCAATAAAATCCATGAGTGCCTGGAATTTTGGTGCTGTTGCTGGATTTTGATCCTGATATTCCAGCGAGCCAAAGCTACTGAATTTGCTTGAAGCATTGACCGAGATATAATTAACAAACATTTTACCCCCCGCTGTCTTCCACTGATTCAAATAAGTGGTATATAAATCCTTCATGCGTGGATGACGATTGGCACTCCTGAACATTGCGTTCAATTGCTGGTTATTTTGATTTATACCAACTCCAACCAAATGTTGTCCTCCCTCATAAGCAATCATATCAAGCCCACGGGAAGAAATGGCAGCATGCTGGGAATCCATCCAGACCTTTGTAGTGGTGGTAATTTCATTGGAACAATAATTCAACAATTGATCCACCGTCATGGCCAGTATTGCAGTTACGTCCCCTCTGCCAGTAGCACCGCAGAAATAAGGGGCAATGGCGACAGCATCAGTCTTCAACTTTGCATTATCCCAGTCCAGAACGGTTGTGGTAGTTCTAGTATTGGCAGCCTGAGTTGATAACACACGGATTAAACGGTCAGTAGATCCGAAGACCTGTTCCCATATGTTGAAAATCTCCACAGACCTTTTGGATTGGTAGCGTAGTCGCGCCTCAAAACTATTGCCGCTTAAGTTCAATGCAAGCCCTTGTTGCGCGGCATAGTGGGACTGCTGGAACTGGCCGTTCCAAATCTCGTTGGAGTACTCAATGTAAGCTTTGAGATTCGGGTTCAAACGGTCTTTGACCATGTGCGCAAACTGGCGCACAAAATCATCCGAAGCCTGATGGGGCATATTGAACCACGGATCAGCATTGAGCATGTTAGCCAAATCAATCATGTATTCCAAGGCCACACCACTACTGCCGGTCTGAGTATAAGAATTCGGCGTTGTTCGATCTGACCAGTTAACCAACGGAGAATCAGTGATCTTTTGCCAATTCATGAACCGCAAAACCTTGAATTTTCTGATTCTATCCAGAAACAGTGGGTGGAAAGGTTGTGTCTTGTAGGTGGATTCAAACCCCGGGCGAATCACGCGGATATTGCGAATATAGTTGGAAGGGTTTGTTGAAGCGATCGTTAAAACAAATCCTCTGGTTTGATTTTGCGGTTTAACGTTCAAAACGATTCGCCCTGAAGAAGAACTCGCCACAGTCGCGCTACCCGAAAACCGCAGAGAACCTTCACCGTCATAAAGAACCAGGTATTTACCCGGAGAACCGGACGCATTTCCTCTCCATTGCATCAAGGCGTCAGCGCTCTGACCTGGCTGAAGGGATTTCACCCAGCCATTCGCGTCCAAATCCAAAGTGCCTCCTTGACCCCAATTTTTTCCGGTCCGCTGAGATGTCCATGTACGCGACATCTTGAACGCATCCACAAATACCCACTCAGTAGACCAATCAACAACATCGGATAGATTTGTCCCCAAAGGAGAATTACCATTGACGGCGGAAGAGACGCTGTCGCTTGCACCACACCATGCGGAAACCATAAAACACAACAGTGCCAAAGTCAGAATAACTTTATTTTTTTTCATGAGCAATTCCATGTGCAAAATTCTGGCGGGTCATATCGAAAAATTATGTGCACCTGACATCACGCTCAAATTTCTTGTGATAAATTTGCGCTAACAACACAACAAATGTCAAGGCGAAAAAAATCAGGTCTTCGTGTAGAATCATTGGCCCCATTATGAACAATAAGCGATAGCGAAAAAGATCGCTACGAGTGCAAAAATATCGATATCCTAACCCTGCGATATCTTCTATCCCCGCGATATTTCCAATCCATGCGATAAGATAATTCATAAATGCCAATACCATCCAAAAGCACTCACTCTCTCAGACAGCGCGTTCTGCAGTCAGGCTCCTGGACTTTGGTCGGATACGGCGTTAATCAGGCACTGCGCCTTGGGGGGAATCTCATTCTTACGCGCCTATTGTTTCCCGAGGCATTCGGACTAATGGCAATTATTCAGGCAGTTGCTTTTGGTGCGCACATGCTTACCGATGTGGGAATAGGCCCCTCGATCGTCCAGAAGGAGCGTGGAAATGATCCAGATTTTCTGAATACAGCTTGGACGATTCAGATCATACGCGGCTTTCTGGTATGGGTGGCGCTTTGCGCTCTAGCTTTGCCCATAGCCGGATTATATGGCGAGCCGCTGCTTGCAGTCATGTTTCCTGTTATTGGATTGAATACAATCATCGGCAGTTTCAACTCAACAAGGTTACACACTGCACAACGTAACCTGGAAACGGCGCGAGTGACACAAATTGAGGTGGGCACTTATACGCTCGGACTGCTCTGTACAATTTATCTTGCATGGCTTATGCAATCAGTTTGGGCGCTGGTTTGGGGCAGCATGATTTCTGTTTCCCTAAAAATGCTTGCCAGCCATGTTTTACTTCATGGCATAAATAATCGATTCGCATGGGATCGGGACACGATCGGTCACATGAGAGGGTTCGGACGCTGGATTCTTTTGAGCTCTGCTCTTACTTTTGTATCGGCAGAAGGCGCACGCCTGCTGCTCGGCGCCCTGCTTGACATGCGCCAGCTGGCATTATTTACACTGGCGAGCACCATGAGCCTTCTGCTCTGGCAGGCAACCCAGCAACTGGCATGGAGGGTGTTTTTTCCTGCTTATTCGGAAGTATATCGCGGCAATCCGAAAAATCTCGTGGCTACACTGTTTAAGGCGCGCATGACAATCATATTGCCAAATTGGAGCCTTGCTGTTTTATTTGTCTTTTTTGGTGCCTGGCTTATGGAGGTGCTATACGATGAGCGTTATCATGCCTCGGGACCCATGCTTGAGTTGCTGGCTGCTGGGTCACTAGTCGGTTGTGTGTGGGGTTCTTACGCAGGTGTATTGCTTGCGATGGGTAAAGTCGCCACTTCGACAGTTTTAACCGCAATCCAGATTGCATGCCAGTTTTGTTTCATGTTTATTGGGTACCATTATTGGGGAAGCGCAGGCTTGGTCATGGGTGTAGCCGCAGCTAGTTGGATAGTGTACCCTTTTTATGCGTTTGTGATGTCCCATAACGGATTGTGGCAAGCCAGACTCGATTTATTATTGCTGGCAGCTTCGGTATTGGTTGTAGTGTTTGCATGGCCTAGTTTCGTTCGGGTTTAATTCTTTGAGTAATTTCCGTTTAAGTATGGCAAGACCGTGAACACGAAATTACTCTACTTGTGAGTATCTTTGAATTATTGGGATGCACATGGAATTAGCGCAGTCATTGCCACCACTACTGTTATCAATTGTCATAGTGAATTTCCGTACGCCGAAGTTCGTTATTGACTGTTTGACGACCCTTCTGCCGGAACTAGATGGCTTAGACGGACGGATTGTCGTCGTGGATAACCATTCGTCGGATGATTCTCCAGAAATTATTCAAGCATGGCTCGCGCAGCATGATGTTGCCGGCAAAGTGCTTTTTATTCAGTCTGAACACAATTCAGGGTTCTCCAGTGGTAACAATATCGGGATCAAATCCTGTAACGCCCGTCATTATGTGCTGTTAAACAGTGATACCCTGATTCGCCCGGGCGCGATACGAATCATTCTAAATACTGCATTACAATATCCAAAGGCAGGACTTATCAGTCCGCGTCTTGAATGGCCGGATGGCACAGGGCAAGAGAGTTGCTTTCGGTTTATCACACCTTTCGGCGAGTTGATCTCGGCCTCCCAAACCGGCCTGATTGCATGGTTGTTCAGTCGTTACATCGTTGCCTGGCCGGTGCAGACGCAAATCGCGCGACCCCAGTGGACCAGTTTTGCCTGCGTACTGGTGAGAGATGAGGTATTCCAGCAAGTGGGGCTGCTGGATGACGGGTATTTCATGTATTTTGAGGATGCAGAGTTTTGCCACCGCGCTTGCAAAGCTGGGTGGGAGATCGTGCATAACCCCGAGGCGCGCGTGGTCCACCTGCGTGGCGGCAGTTCCCCGGTAAAGAAGCAAACCAGATTGAAGAAACGTGTGCCCAGATATTTTTATGAGTCCCGAACCCGATACTTTTACCAGACTTGCGGTTGGCTTGGGCTGACAAGTGCGAATCTGCTGTGGTGGCTGGGGCGAACAGTATCCGGAATCCGGCAACTGCTGGGGCGATCAGACAAGGCAGCCATTGAAGGACAATGGCTGGATATCTGGACAAACTGGCGCAATCCGCTCAAACACTATACACCACCCAATCCATGAACAACGAGACTTCCAACCACCGTTTGCCTTATTTTGTCATCATTGGCGCAATGAAGTCGGCGACTTCGTCGCTGTATCAGCAATTGGTTCGGCAACAAGGCATATTCATGTGCACCCCGAAGGAACCCAATTTTTTCAGCGATGATAAACAGTATGCCAAGGGCATGGCGTGGTATTCCGGCTTGTTTGCCAACGCTCCGGAGGGTAGCCTCTTGGGTGAAGCCAGTACGCATTACACCAAACTGCCAACACATCCCAATACTGTAGTTCGTCTGAAAAAGTATTTGCCTAGCGCACGCCTTGTGTATGTGATGCGCCATCCGGTGGACCGTCTTGTTTCTCATTACATTCATGAATGGAGCACGGGTATTTATCACTGCAGCATCGATGAAGCTGTAAATAAATATCCCGAACTAATCGCCTACGGCCGCTATGCCATGCAGCTCGAACCCTATTTCGAAGCCTTTGGCCGTGATGCCGTATTGCCGGTTTTTTTCGACCATATGGTTCGTGAGCCCCAGGCGGAGTTGGAGCGCATCTGCCAGTTTATTGGATATAAGGGCCAGCCGGTCTGGGTGAAGGATATGAAGCCGGATAATGTTTCCAGCGAGCGTATCCGCAAATTTCCTTTCTACGAATTGCTGGTCAAATCCGGCCCGGCGACTTTGTTGCGCCGCCACTTTATTCCTCAAGCCCTGCGTGATGCGGTCAAGAAGAAATTGCGCATGCGGAATCGGCCGGAAATTTGTGTAGAGATTCGCTCTCGTTTAGAGGCGGAATTTGATCGTGATCTGGCGCAGTTGGGGAAATGGCTTGGAATATGCATTGATTGCCAGAATTTCAAGCATGTTACATCGGCGGCATCATTGGAATGGATATTTCCGGATGACTGATGGCAGAATTTCAGTTGTGCTGGTCGGAATAGTGGCGATTGGCCGCAACGAGGGAGAGCGCCTGCGCAAATGTCTCATTTCTGTTGTGGGGCTAGCGAAAAGAGTGGTGTATGTGGATTCCGGTTCCACCGATGGATCGGTAGACATGGCCCGCGCCCTTGGGGTATCTGTGGTCGAACTGGACATGACAGTTCCATTCACTGCAGCTAGGGCAAGAAATGAAGGATTCAAGTGTCTGCGCGATGCAGCGCCGGAACTGGGTTATGTGCAATTTGTGGATGGAGACTGCGAGGTTGTCACCGGCTGGCTGGAAAAGGCAGTACGGTTTCTTGATGAACATAGTGATGTGGCCGTAGTTTGCGGTCGGCGGCGTGAACGTTTTCCGGATCGCTCCATATACAACATGTTGTGCGACATCGAATGGGATACTCCAGTGGGTGAAGCAAGAGCCTGCGGCGGCGACGCAATGATGCGTACCAGCGCTTTTGAGCGCGTGGGAAAATATCGCGACGGCCTGATTGCCGGAGAGGAACCGGAGCTCTGCGTGCGACTCAGGGCAGCAGGTTGGAAGATATGGAGATTGGGCGAGGAAATGACGTTGCACGATGCAGCAATGACACACTTTGGACAGTGGTGGAAGCGAACCCGACGCTGCGGCTACGCATATGCCGAGGGGGCACATCTTCACGGTGCGCCACCGGAGAAACATCGTGTGAAGGAGTCGAGACGAGTCTGGGTATGGGGTCTGGGGTTTCCTGTGGTTATAATCAGCTCAACCATCTGCTTGGGGGTATGGGGTTTGGTGACGCTGTTGATCTATCCGGCGCAGGTCATCCGTCTAGCTTTGAGTGGCACACGATCAAGAAGGGAAAACTGGTGGCGCGCATTATTTCTAGTGCTGGGCAAGTTTCCGGAAACGATGGGGCAGTTAAATTTTTTATATAATAGGCTGACCGGTAAAACTGCGCGCCTGATAGAGTACAAGTAAACTGGAAAGTATTGCCAGTGAGAATTTCAGCAGAAGTCTCGGATTGGTTACAAGAAAAAAACATGCTTTCTAATAACATCCGCCTTGAACATTGCTGGAAGGCAACTTGCCCAGCCAGCCTCCGCAATGTTAGAGTCGGAGGGCAATAAAATGGGGGTAGGAGTCATTGAGACTTTAATTCGTATCCATCGTTTGGGTAGGGCCATGCATCCTTCTCTGACCCTTGGTAACCTAAAACACCAGATTATCTTGCTGAGCCAAGCCTTGGTGTTCCTTCCGCGTATCCGGAAGTGGTACGACATTTCGGATAATCCTTTACTTACGCTGGCATTGAAACGTTACCCCTTAATGAGCGGGGCAATCTACTGGCCTTACATCAATCACACTTGGCCAATGGAACATCGGCTGGCAGCTATCGACCAGCATTTCCGCATGCTTGGCGGCTCTGCGGCGATCATCGCAAACGCGACATTCGAGGAAGTTGAACTAGCTCTGTTAGAAGAGAAGTATGCCGGGCTGCGCCTGGTGCTGGACAAGACTGCCTGGTTTCTGCGTGAAGGCGAGATCGTTCTCAATCTTTTTGTCAACAACCAGCGCATTTATTCCATTGCGTTCACTCTAGGAGTTGACGCCGACCAACCTGTGGTTTTTGTTGGAGCGCTACAAGGATCCAATTCTGATGCCGCTCAGGGAATGTATCGCGACATCACCCATGCGCTCCATGGCATGAGGCCGCGTGACTTCCTCATCGTGGCACTCAAGATGTTGTGCTTGGAACTCGGGATCCAAAGAATATGGGCAGTGTCCAGCGACCACCGCCAACACAACAGCCCATATTTCGGGAATTCGCACAAGGAAAAAGTACTGGCTACTTACAATGAAGTGTGGCTCGAGCATGGCGGTACAGAACTCGGCAATGGCTTTTTCGAGATTCCTGTCATAATCAGGCGAAAGGACATGAGCGAGGTTCCAACGCGCAAGCGCGCCACCTACCGGCGCCGATATCAGATGCTAGACAAGCTGGCGCTTGACATCAAGTCCAGCTTCGCCCAGCACTCGGAGCAGCCGTCGGCGAAGAACGCCACAATCTAACAATGCACATGTATGTTAATGGCAGTATTTGTTGACAGGATATCGATATAGCATGTACGAAACTTTCTACGGGTTAAAGGAAAAACCCTTCTCGATTCAACCCGACCCGGATTTCCTGTATTTTGGACGCAGGCATTCCTATGCATACGCGATGATGGAGTTTGGGATAAATATCAAAGCAGGTTTTATTGTTATTAGCGGCGAGATTGGTTGCGGCAAAACGACCTTGGTCCGGCATCTACTCAACAACTTATCACCCAACCTTGCTGTTGGTTTGGTGTATAACACCCAGCGAGAGGTTGTCAATTTATTGGAGTGGATCATGCAAGCTCTGGGGCTACCCTACGAGGGCAAATCTGGAGTGGCGCTCTTCGATTCGTTCCAGCGTTATCTGATTGAGCAGTATGGAACGGGGAAGAGTGTGTTATTGATTATTGATGAAGCTCAGAATCTCAGTCCTGACGCTTTGGAATCTTTACGAATGCTCTCAAATATCAATTCAGACAAGAACCAGTTACTGCAAATCATGTTGGTAGGGCAACCGCAACTGAAGGATATGCTAAAGCTACCTGAGCTTCTACAGTTCTCTCAACGCGTTGAATATGATTTTCATATCAAGCCATTTACAGTAGATGATGTACCGAAATATATCCATCACAGGTTGTCAATTGCTGGTCGGAATACTCCCCTTTTTACGCCAGAGGCATGTGCGAGAATCGCACAAGCCAGCCATTGTATTCCCAGGCGAATCAATATCCTTTGTAATTCCGCGCTGGTTTATGGCTACTCCGCGGAGTCTGAGCATATTGATCTGGCATTGGTAGAAGAGGTGCTAAGTGACAAGTCTGAATTTGGGGCGTTGTCGAACTCAGAATAAGTTACTTGCACTGACGTGAGCTATCCGATTTTTCAAATAATCTTAACACCCAATTCGATTGCCCATTGAAACGCAGGAACCGTGCAGGATCTCTATATGTTGGGCGACTATGATGGAAATCGATAGCCGTTAAGTCGGGCTCCTACAGTGCAATGATTGGCCTTGTGAAACCAATGGACTATTTGGTATATATTGACTAATGATAGGTAATATTGGAATAGCCTTATCACATAAAAAGTTTCTGAAATCGAACTACATGTTGCAGAAACAGATCTACGGAATTGTGATTCCGCCCGAAACTATAGCTAATAAAATTCATGGCTACAAACTTCTTTAGGAAAGATAACACCCATGTAGAATCTGATTATCTACCAGTAGATACTCGCGGCATATTTGGCCTAGACATTGCAGTTCTGACGCATGACGATGCGGTGGACTTGCTAGAGCGTCGTATCCGCGAACGAATCGCGGTACGATTGGCATTCGTTAACGCAAATCTTGCAAACTTGGCTTATGAGGATGTGCAGTTGCACGGCATGCTACAACATTTCTTGTTACTTAATGATGGGGTTGGTATCAATATCGCGAGCCGGTTATTGTACGGAAAACCATTTCCAGACAATCTTAATGGAACCGACTTTACACCTTATTTCCTTGACTTGTGCCGCACACCGCTAAGCATATTTCTACTCGGCGCCCGACCGGCGGTGATTACCAGAGCCGCAGAAATTATCGCAAAGCGCTGGCCACAGCATAGGGTAGTTGGCTATCAGCATGGATTTATTCCCAGAGCAGATGAGGTTCGTGTTATCGAAATGATCAAAGGAGCCAAACCAAATCTGTTGCTTGTTGCAATGGGCAATGCATTACAAGAACGGTGGATTTGGCAACTGGTTCCGAAAGTAACGTTGTCAGCCTGGGGAGTAGGTGCACTGTTTGACTTTCTTGCAGGAGAAGTCCCTCGAGCACCTTTATGGATGCGCCGACTCAATATCGAATGGGTCTACCGATTAATAGTGGAACCAAAAAGAATGTGGCAACGCTACATTCTTGGCAATCCGAAATTTGTTCTGCGCGTGTTGCGTGAACGCTATCGCAACAGATGAGATTATGATTCACGTTGCCATTATCATCATTACCTATCGTCGACACCATGGACTGGTGAAGCTTCTTACAGAACTTGGGCGGCAGCAATATCACGATTCAGTGCACCCCTTCCGGTTGACGGCTATTGTTGTTGACAATGATAGCGCAGGCTCGGCGGCGGCTTGTGTCGAATCGATAAAACTGGGTAGCACAATGAGCGTTCAATACGTTGTCGAACCAACCCAGGGTATTCCGCTAGCCCGCAACGCGGGCATCGCTGCATTGCCAGATGACGCCGAATTCTTTTGTTTTATCGACGATGACGAATGGCCAGGACCAACATGGGTGGATGAATTATTGAAAGTGCAGCGTACTACTGGTGCGGATTGCGTGCTTGGCGCGGTTATCCCAGTTTATCCAGAAGCAGCATCAAGGTGGCTGGTAAAAAGCAGGATTTTCGATAGTTGGCAGTTTGCAGATCAAACATCATTAAAAGCGGCGGCTTCAAATAACGTATTGATTTCAGCATCCTTCATTCGTCAGACAGGGCTTAAGTTTGATGAACGCATGAGGATGACAGGTGGCTCTGATTATCTTTTTTTTAAGCAGGCCGTCTCGCTCGGCATGCGCATTGTATGGTCGGTTGCAGCCCCTGTGTATGAAGATATTCCAAAGAGCAGGATGACATTGCGCTGGATTTGCCAGAGGCAGTATCGTTTAGGTAATACATTTTCGGTCAGCGAGCGGATTGCTGGCACTCGTATGGGGCTGTTCATATTGATGCTGAAAGGTTTTGCTCGCATCGGCCTCGGAGTTGTCATGCTGCCAGCGTTGCCATTATCACCATATTACGGCATGCGCGCGATCGTACATTTGCTACGTGGTGCAGGCACTGTTGCTGGTACATATGGTCACGCGCATCAGGAATATTCTCCAAAAGGCTTGGCCCGAGATAGATCAACGCAAGTTAGCCGTTAAAACAACTCGCATTTAACGTATGGTATATTCTATGCAGACCATATTGGAAAACACTCGATTGCTTGGCTATGGCACACCAGACGAAGCGCAGTGCATTACCATAAGGAGAGGGAGCTAGGATTGTAAAGTATGTCAAATGATATGTGTCGTCCAATTCTGGTAACAGGAACCCATCGGTCAGGATCAACATGGGTAGGAATGATGTTGGCAGTCTCTCCCCGGCTAAAATTTGTCAAAGAGCCTTTCCATCTGGGTCACGATAGAGCTATTTGCTCCGCAGATTTTAAATTCTGGTATACATATATCTTTCCTGGTAACGAGGATAGATACAGGCAAGCGATAAAGTCCACGCTTGAACTCCGATATAACTTGATAACAGGGATGAGCTCGAATTTTCCTAGGGGGGTGTATAGCGCGGTTAGAAAGTATATTGGTTCCTTGTCTGACAGAAAACACAAGCTTCGTCCTCTTGTCAAAGACCCGATTGCATTGCTTTCAGCGCCTTGGCTTGCTAACAATTTCAACATGGATGTTGTGGTGCTGATTAGGCACCCCGCTGCCTTTGTCAGCAGTGTGCTACGCAAGAACTGGACCTTTCATTTTGAACACCTACTTAGTCAAACGCAATTGATGGATGATGTCTTCCACCCATATGAGGATGAAATTCGTTTCTTTGCCGTAAATCAGCAGCCTTTGCTTCAGCAGGCAATTCTGTCCTGGAAATTATTGCATTATGTGATTCACCAATATCAACAGAAATATCCGGATTGGCTATTTGTTCGCCATGAGGATTTATCAAGAGATCCCTACCGCCAGTTTACTAATTTATATTCAGCATTGAATGTAGATATCCCGGATGACTTTGAACGTGCAGTTCAGGAGTATTGTTTTGCTGGAAATTATGAGCTTGGTCAAGATGAAGATAGGTATAAGAGATCAAGCATGGCTAATATCTATAACTGGAAACAACGTCTCTCTGAAAATGAAATAGCCGCTATCCAAGAGGGCGCGGGAGAAATGGCCAGATTATTTTATAGTGATGAAGAATTGGATTTTTCAGTCCAGATGTGAAGTTGAACGAAAGCTGGCGAATTCACAAGACCAATGCTAACCTGACCTTTTATTCAATTATGAGCCCAAGCCGGGATAAAAACCGCTCATTCTGAAAGCAAGAAGAGCTGGTGCAAATTTCCCACTCGAATCCTGCACGCGCTTGGCGACCATGTCGTAGCGATGAAGCTGAAATCGGTCTGCATCCTGCCCATTGCCACCCCACGCTGTGGTCACCGCCCGGCTATAGCCGGCTTGAGCAACCGCGTGGGCAGTACGGGCATCAAAGTTGCCATTTGGATAGCAAAAGGTCTCAATGGATTGCCCAAGACGGGCTTGCAGCACATGACGAGACTCTGCAATCTCATAGGTGAGCGCGCGATCGTCGCATTCCGGCATCAGGCAATGCGTCATGCTGTGTGATCCGATTTCGTGCCCATCAGCCGCTAGCTCCGCAACCTCTTCGAAGGACATGAGTCGCGCGAACTCGGGCGCCGAGGTTGCGCCTGACGCCTCTACAAGCGCGTCAACTAGGCGCAGCCTCGCATCAATGGCTAAACCCTTAGCCGCCTCCACTATGTTGCTCACCATGTAGCGAGGACCGCTTGCAGACATTCCGGCTGCGCCCAATATACGCATCAGTTTCTCCTGCCCACCGGGCAATTGCTTGAGCAGTGAGAGTACCGCAAAACCGAGGCGATCGTGCCACAGGAGTTCTTGACGTTCAACGGCTTTCACTGGAATAAAAAAAGAGGCTTTGACGTGATGCCGGGCGAGAACCGGGCGGGCGTTGCAGAAGTTGTCGTGTTGGGCGTCATCAAAGGTGAAGGCGAGCAGAGGGCGTGCAGGATTCTCACCGCTAAGATAGCGCTCATGTTGAGTTGTGAGCGCACCACAATCGAAGTTCTCAGTAAAATAAGTCAAAAATTCGTCAAGCTCTTCCGGAGTAACGACTAGGCCGGGATATGGGTAAACCAGACGGTCGGCTTCAGGGAGTACACGGTGAAAGGTCACAATCGAAAGACGCCTCCGGCCGCGCCACGCAGGCGCCGTGAGTCTCATTAAGAAAAGGAGCTCGGCGATGCTGTTGCGAAGTATTGTTTTGGCGCTCATAAGTAGGAGAAATGCTTGTGTGGCGAGAAAGACCTTTGTCTCTTCCCTGTGACGTCAATATCGATCAGGCCACCGAGTAGCCTTCTAAAGAAAAGGACATCAAGAACACAAAACCTTGTCTAGATCAGCATCATTGGCTATATTTTTGTATGTTTTCATGTGGAAAAGCCCCGGAAGCTGCGACAGTATCTATTTCTGTATAACAGGACTAATGCGCCGCAAGACGCCTAAGTTAGACTGCTCATCCCTGACGACAACTTCAAATTCACTGGCAAACTGCGGGTCACTTTTGATCTTCACCCAGTCTGCCATTGCGTACCAGTCGGCAATATAATCGACTTTTGAATTTCTGGCATATTCCAGGACGTTTCCTTTATCCAAGATGGCGCGAAGAGCGAAAGGATTGACCTTCCCGTCAAGATTGATCGTTCGATCGTGAAAAAAACCGAGAGTGCCTGTCTGTGGCGCACCGATCCATTGCAATTCAGACACATTCCATTGAACCCATTTGACGACTTGCTTGTGCATTTGGGATGTCCCTTTTGCATATCCTCGTGCGAAATCGTTATAGACAAACGTTGCAGCACCAAGAGTAAGGATTAGCACAATGGAAAATGCAGCGCGATGAACGGCTTTGAAGGTGCGAAAAACAAAATTCAGAAGAAAGAATACTGTTGCTGTAGCTGCACACCACAGTAACGGTGAGAGCGGAGAAACATATCTTGTCAGGAAATAGGGTGCCCCGAAAAAGAGACCATAATAGAAAGAAATTCCCGCTGCAAAGATGAGAGCACCAAGAAAGAAACGTCGTGATGTAAGCGTTAGTTTCGCTGCAAATAACCAGAAGCCTGCGAGTGTCAAGGCAACACTTGTGATCGACAACAGAATGACAAGCGGCGTGCGCTCAATCGAGCTTGGTATGAGGAAAAAAAGGAAGGTAGCTTCAAAGAGCTGGGCTGGAATGCCAAACAGGTTCTGTCCGAAATAAGCATCGCGGGATTCCGATATACCACTGATTGGGACAATAGATCCGAACAATGTGTAATTGTTTAAGAGCCAAGGAGAAGCAACAACAAGGCTTATGATGCCAGCAATAAGACAGTCAACCAATCGATGGCCTATACTGGCTCCGTCATTTTCATCTCCCAGCAAAAGATGCGCCAGCAACAACCCTCCAATGAAGAATACTGCATCATTTCTGGCAAGGAATGTAAAGCCCATCAACAGGCCTAGCACCAGCCTCTGCCTTAATGAAAATTGCCGTGAATGACCAGATATAGCAGCCAAATAATAATTGAGAGTAAAAAGGATTGCGAAGAAATAAATGCCTGTTTCAAGGCCATTCATACTGTGCGTAATTGTGTGTGGTGCGGCGAACCACAAGGCGGCAGAGACTATCGCGAGTTCACGCCCATGGCGAAGGCACGCAAAAATCCTCGAAGCGACTTGGTATGCATAATACCCGGCGCCCACAGACACGAGGACGGAAAAAAACGTGACTAATGCAATGCCGCCTTTCTTTGATCCTCCGGAAATAAAATGAAGGGCTGAAAATAAGAAAGTCGCCAGAGGTTGAACGCCATTTGTTGGTATGGTGCCTTCCGCAGTTGACATGCCAAGGCCGATTGCCATATTTCTCGCTACTGTTTGCAGAAGATAGCCGTCCTCAGTTATGTATTGCCAGAAAAGCCGTTCATCCAAATCAATAAATGGGAGGAGACGGGCAGCCACCCCAAGCATAATTAGAACCCAAACACAGATATTGAGTGGATTAAAAGAAATTTGAGGAAAACCATCTGCCCTGTGCCGTGCTTGGTCTGCGATATTTGCAATTATAGAAATCATGGTATACCCAAAGCTATCGGAATAAATCACTTACGCTACGAACAGCACTGTTTTGTTGTGTACCTATTGTCTACTGCTGTGAATCTGCGCCGTGCAACTGAAAATATTGGCATTTTACCACCCCCCGAAAACTAAGAACAGCGCACAATCGCAAATGAGCTCGCATCCACGAATTCATCAGCTGCTTTACTCAGCCTCAACTTCTTTCCGTTCTGGCATGGTCAGCGCAATCATGTCCAACAAAACCGCAAATCACAGCGTAGCCAGGCGAATCAGCATGGAAAATGCGTAAATGAAAAGAGCGACCTGAAGTGAAAGGTCGCTACCGACAGGGTGCATGAGGCAGTAGAAAGCCACCCCTTTCGCACCCCATGCAACCAAACTGAGCGCGAGGCCATACAGCAGCTCAGGCAAGCAAAAACAACGACCAAAATGCAGGATGATTTCGATGCCATGTGCAATCAGTTTCCCGGCCCGTGCAGGCAATCTATTTTGCGCAAAAGCCTCGATCACTTTCAGCCATTTTTTTGCTGAAAAAAATCAGGATTACCAAAATAAGCACGGCAAGAATCACCACCAGCGGCTTAGCCTGAGGATAAGCCAACAGGCCAATCGCTACCAACAACAGCATACTGATGAGATTGGAAAGATGCTCCGAAAAATTTGCCACTAGGCTTTCTGGATAGGAAACTCCGTGCTGTTTAAGGAACAGATTACGGATTGTCTCGCCCACCTTGATTGGAAGAACAGTCAGATCGAACCCGGCAATATAGATGCGCAGATTTTCCAGCCAATAGACATAATGTCTCAGCAGAGCAAGATATTTTTTCCAACGCAGGAAGTGCAATCCGTAATTGACTGGCAAAACGCGTGCGTGATAGCAATGCCAATAAAATCCATACGGGTTAGCATACACAACTTCCTGATAGCCGCCCCAAAGGGAAAATGCCAAGTAACCGACGGCGCTCAGCAGCATAACTAGCAGCAGCGCGATGAAACGCCATCCGCTCAGGATGGCATGGGTCATGTTTATGCGATGAGCCAGATGGTAACAGCCACCCACGCGCCAACAACGATGAACAAGTACGGGTCGCGCACCAGATCATGTGACGGGTCGCAGCCCATGCTTTGGTGGTGCAACAGGTAGATGTAACGGAACACGCCGTGCATCACGAACGGCAAGGTGTAAATCAGGTTGGATGTACCGTGAATGCGAATGGTGTCCGGATTCATGGTGTAGAGGCTGTAGCTCATGATCAGTCCGGCAGCGGTAATCCCGATCATCTTGTCCAGCAATACCGGGCTGTAATGCGCCAGCACCATGCGATGCGCAGTCTTGTCTTCAGTTAGCGCAATGATTTCCGCGAGCCGCTTGGAGAAACCCAGGAACAGCGTCACCATCATGCCGCATAGCAGCAGCCACTGTGAGGGCAGGATACCGACCCTCAGCGTACCGGCGAGAATGCGCAGCATGAAGCGGTGGCAATAATGAAAATATCCAGAATCACCACGTGCTTGAGCCAGAGAGAATAGGCGATGTTCATCAGCGCATAGGCAATAAGAATAATGACTACAATTTTCGTTGCCCCGAAAGCCAACCCGAAACCAGACACGCCGAGCGCGGCCGCAAGAATAATGGCGGCAGTGATGGATACCTGACCGGAAGCCAGGGGCCGCCGGGTTTTCTTGGGATGATGACGATCCTGCTACAGATCAACAATGTCGTTAATTATGTAGATGGTGCTGGATACCAGGCAGAATGCGATAAAAGCAATCACTACCTGAATGACCAGATTGGAATCACGCCATGCATGGCCGAACAGCAGGCCGGTAAACACGAAAGCATTCTTCACCCACTGGTGGGGTCGCATCAGGCGCAATAACTCGAGTGCTTTCTTCATTTGATATTCACTGAAGCTGAATTCATATCCCTACCAATTATCTTAAGCGGAAATTCGCCAATAAAAAGCATAGTTGGCACAGCAACAATTCTTTGTCTCCCCGGCTGTCTCTGTAAGCAAATAAAGTGTAGCCGCTCCTCGATGAGGCTTCAACCGGTCGATGCAATACACTAGAATCTGCGTAAGCAGAAGGAGTGTTGCAAATGAAACAAAGACCACGTATCTATCACACCGAAAGCCAGCGAGCGCTGATGTGGGGTCGTTGGCATCAAGGTGAATCTCTCCAGCAAATAGCCCAGTTGTTTGATCGAAACCACACATCAGTAGAACGTATTTTAGCTGAGGGCGGCGGGATACGGCCATCTTCCAGCGTTTCCATACGCGATTATCACATCATTGAATCCTGCCTGTAGTGTCCAGCACATACAGAACCAGTGACGCGCTAACAACAATGCAGCGGTGCCCTTGTCTCTTGTGCCAGTCAAGACGACTGGCTTGCCTCGGAACGGATCAGTTCCGGCAGTTTATACTCAGTATACTGAGTTGCTTTATCACGCAGCACACCCATATCGACACCAGAAAAAACCGGGTTAGCCCCCTTCCTTCGCAACGTTATTGCGGATCATGCCTAGGCCGTAACCTACCAGGTCGGCAAGAGAATGAAACCGTGGCGCATTACCGCCGCCGTGCCAAGTACATGCAACAGAAACGGCAGCAGAGTGTCACGCCGCGTCAGCGTGCCGTCAAAATAAAATGCCGCCACGACTAGCTTATTTTCCACAGCCTCGCTCACAATTTCAGCCGCTTAAAAAGCGGCTCCGGGATGTGCTGAATGATCATCATGATGTTGCGCCAGAACCAAGGCGATAAACCACATCCGCAAAATTATCCAAAGTGCGAACAATGCGCTCGCCTATGGCTTGTTGGGAAGCGACCAGGAACAGTTTTGGCATACCATATGTCATGGCAGTATCCACAAATCCCGGCTTGATAGTGATAATCCACACGCCGCTGGCAAACAGGCAGTTGCACAGCCCTTGCAAGTACAGGCTGAGCGCACCTTTTGCAGCATCATTCACATAGTTACTCTGCCTGCCTCGATCTCCCGCCACCGAAGAAATGCCAATGATGAAGCCGTTTTTTGCGGTTCGAAATAAATGGCGGAGTGGCTCAAGATCGAAGCCGCCCCGGTGAAGTTGCTGGCAATCATTTTTGCACCCACATGATAATCGCATGTCGCCTGTTGATCGCCGAGATAGCAAAAAGCTAGCACCACACCTGACAGCCCCCTCATCTCTTCGATTACGGCTTGGAAAAATGCACCATGAGTTTCAGCCGCTTCCGCATCGAACAAACCATGATGCACCCCAACGATTAGCGCAGCCTCAAGTCCACTGCGATGCGCTCTGATTCATCCATGTCGCGCGAGGCTAGGCACAGTGCAGCGCCACGAGCGGCAAAGGCAGCGGCGGTGGCGCGCGCGATACCCGAGGTGGCGCCGAGTATCAGTACGGTTTCACTCATGTTGCATTATTCCCTACGCCCAAGCGGCGTGCCAAGCTGGAGCTGAAGCGATTCTGTGGATCAACCGCATTCTTGATGTTGAGTCATTCGCCATAGCGCGGATACATGAAACGAAACGAGTCAGCAGAAAGCCGCGCATTCTTGGCGAGATACACACGTCTGCCGTGGCGTAAAATGCTTTCATTTAGCTTGTTCAGCAACACAAACAAGCCGTCATCACGGATTGGCAAATCCAGCGCCAAGGTGTAACCCCCATCGAAAACGTAAGCAGCCCCCTGCCCTGCGCACCCAGACGCTTCAATACGGCAAAGAAAGAAGAACGACGGCCGGCGGGAATTTCCAGCAATAGAGCTTTAATGCCTTCGAACGCCGTGGAGTCCGGAATCACACAATGGTATTGCATGAAGCTGCGATTGCCTTACATACGGTTCCACTGGCCAATGCTATCAAGCGGTTGAAGCGTTCAGTCAACAGTAAGCGCCGATTCTCATTCAGTGCCGCATCGCCATAGCTGCACCCTGACCGCGCGCAATCACGCTGGCCGCATCGGAACCAAGATTGGCATAGCGTTCCGGGCGCTCCAGTTCGCAGGATTGCACTGGGTAGCGACCTCAGCCGGAAATAACAGCAATTAACGTTGGCATGGAAATGGACGGTTAGACCCAGCAAAATATTTACCTTAGAACAACATGGCACATGCATTATTACTGCATGGTGTGCTTGCTCTCCGGTGCGACAATGTTGAGTAGTTTACGCGCGGGGTGGTGATGTAATGAAAATCACGGGTTGCTTTACCAACTTTATCTTCAATCCAGTTCAAATGCTGTTTCATAATTCTGCTTGAGTGCCGGATCCTGGTCTTCCTTGCGCAGATAGCAATTACCGACCGCAAGCACGTCCAGTTCGGTGCCCATGAAGCAGCGGAACGCATCTTCCGGCGAGCCCACGATCGGTTCGCCGCGCACATTGAAACTGGTGTTCACAACGAGCGGACAGCCGGTCTTGCGCTCGAATACGGACAGCAACGCGTGATAGCGCGGATTGGTGTCTTGATGCACGGTCTGGATTCGGGCCGAGTAATCAACATGGGTGACGGCGGGAATGTCGGAGCGGGGCACATTGAGCTTGTCAATACCAAACAGCTGGTTTTCCTCGGCCGTCATTGTGCGACGCCGCGACTTTACCACATCGGCTACCAGCAGCATGTACGGACTGTCACCGTCCAACTCGAACCACTCGTTCACCCGCTCGCGCAATATGGAAGGCGCGAAAGGGCGGAACGACTCACGATATTTGACCTTGAGATTGAGCGTTTTCTGCATGGTGGGCGAGCGCGGGTCGCCCAGGATTGAGCGGTTGCCCAGTGCGCGCGGACCAAATTCCATCCGTCCCTGGAACCAACCAACGGCCTTGCCCTGTGCCAGGTCTTCGGCGCAGGTTTCAACCAGTGCCGCATCTTCAAGCGGGGAGAATTTAGCGCCGCAGCCCTTAAGGCGTGTCTCAATGTCCGTCTGGGTAAATGCGGGCCCGAGGTAAGCGCCCCGCATGGCATCACCGTTGACTTGCCGCTCTTGGCCGAGTTGCATGTGGTATCCGGCCAGCGCGGCGCCCAGGGCGCCACCCGCATCGCCCGCGGCTGGCTGGATGTAAATATTTTCGAAGCTGGCATCGCGCAGGACCTTACCATTGGCTACGCAATTTAGGGCGACTCCACCCGCCAGGCACAGATTGCCGATCCCTGTTTCCTGGCGCAATGATCGCGTAAGGCGCAAGACCACTTCCTCGGTCACCGCCTGGACCGATGCCGCCAAGTCCATATGCCGCTGTATCAACAGTTGGTCCGGCGTGCGTGGCGGTCCACCGAACAGGTCGGCGAATTTCTGGTTGGTCATGGTCAGTCCGGTGCAGTAATCGAAGTACGACATATCCAGCCTGAACGATCCGTCCGACTTTACATCCATCAGATGTTTGTATATCAAGTCCGCGTATTTCGGCTCGCCATAGGGTGCGAGCCCCATGACCTTGTATTCGCCGGAGTTGACCTTGAAGCCGGCGTAGTAGGTCATGGCCGAATAGAGGAGACCCAGTGAATGCGGGAAGTGGATCTCCTTGATCACTTCAAGGCTGTTCCCTTTCCCGATAGCTACGGAGGTCGTCGCCCATTCCCCTACCCCGTCCATGGTCAGGACCACAGCCTCCTCGAAAGGCGACGGAAAGAAAGCGCTCGCAGCATGGCTGAGATGATGTTCGCTGAACAATAGCTGCCCGTTCCACTTGCCATCACCATCTATTTTGCGGAGCTCTTTCTGCAGCAAGTCCTTCAGAAAGAGCTTTTCCCGCAACCAAAGGGGGATCGCCATCGAGAAAGACTTGATCCCGCGTGGCGCGAAAGTCAGGTAGGTCTCAAGCAGCCGTTCGAATTTCAGGAACGGCTTGTCATAGAACACAACGTGATCCACGTCGCCCAACTCGATGCCACTCTCGGACAGGCAGTAGCGCACCGCATTCACGGGAAACCCGGAATCGTGCTTCTTGCGCGTGAAGCGCTCTTCCTGTGCCGCCGCAATAATGCGTCCATCCTCGATCATTGCCGCTGCGCTGTCGTGATAGAGCGCAGAAATCCCTAGAACGCGCAAGCTCTTCCCCTCAGAACAATGTGTAAATGAACGGCGCGACAGCTGAACCCTGGGCCAGCACGATCAGCACACCCAACAGAGCCATCATCACCATGATCGGCCACAGCCAGAATTTCTTACGGGTGCGCAGGAATGCCCAGAGTTCTTTGATCATCTCCATTTATATCTCCCAAAATTTAATTGTTCATGGAACCGGGCGGCTCGCACTCGATCTAAAAATAGGGCCAAGACGATCCGCCAACGCTCGTGCCATGACCCTCGCCCCATTTTCATTGAAGTGAACAGCATCGTAGAAAAGATTATGCTGTCCTTGGATTAGATCCGGTATGTCGACGAATGCTACCCCTTCTTGTCTTGCCACCTCGCGCATGCCCAGATTAAACGTATTGAGTATCTCAAGCATCTGCTCTTCCTTGATGTAGGTCTTTCCTCCATCCATCGCACCCATCCAGAGACGCCGACGCTCTTCTTCGTTGAGGAATTGGTGCTGGATCGCCTGTGCCACGAATACGGGCTCGGCGCCAGCCTCCCTCACGAGCCGAACAATCAACGTAAGGTTATCACGATAGCTCTGCAATGCTAAAGGTAGTGTCTCCATCTTGGCGCGATGCACAAAGTGCTTCTCACGCTCCTGCCGTTGCCGACGAGCATCTTCCATCCATTTCAGTTGGGCGTCCTGCGCAATCGAGCCTTTAAGGTTTTTTTTTGTTTCGAGGCTTGAAACAATGAGATCCTTGGCAATCGACGCACTCTTCCACAGCTCGAGTTTCTTATACCATTGAAAGACTTTAGGTGTGTAATTGCTCACCTGGAAGGCCTCGCCTACACGGTTGCTCCAGTTGTTGAGATCATCGAGATAGTGGGGGTCGAATTTCTCGGCATAGAGCCACTTCCCCACATCGTTCAGACCAGCGTATACGATAACGTAGTCGATCTTGGGCAATCGCGGCAGCAGGTACTTCGCGTGCATGATGTGGTGGTCAGTGTGCTTGCCATCCATGCCGCTGTTGGTGACCCAGGCGAAAGCAGAGTCATTTACGTCATGAATCAGGTAATTCATTAGCAGTGCGGGCCAACTCTCTTCATCGTCGAGTACAGTACAAGCGGTGGTGCTGCCCCCGATGGTCAGTATCCGAATCCGCTCACCGTTCAGTTCGGGGCCGCGCGTCCCAAACGAGTTAGTCGTGAAGCGCGAAACCCCGCTCACGCCCGGCGTGGCCTGCTCCGAAGGATAGAAGAGATGCGTGCTGTTGCGGTGGTATGGATAGAACCGATCATCGGGACGACTCACGCGCAGGACGATCTCCGCAAGTGCAATTAACGCAAGCAGAGCAACTCCCACGAAAGCAACTAGAAACATCCATTGACGTAACCGGGCATGGGGGGCACCCAAGGAAGAACTACCGTCTGGGGCTATCTTGTTCATTCTCACCATGATATGTCAAGCAGTCATCCGACTTAAGGCAGGCTTAGGGGAATCAATACGCTGAGGCCAGTCGTTCCAGTGATACGGCATTTGGACTCAGTCGCACGCCTAAACGGCATGTACGAGCGACTCGCGATATTGATCATTTCCATAGCGGCCCCTAAAATTGATTGGTCATGGAACCGGGCGGGGGGCCGGGCGGCTCGCGCGGTATCCAGTATGAATCTGCGTCAGGGTCGAACTTCAGGCGCAACGGGTCTTTCCCGGTGAGCCGTAACACTAACCCGATCGGGGTTATGACAATATAGAACAGGATGCCTAGTGCAATCGGGCTGACCACCTTGCCGAGCAGTATGCCAAGCTTCATCCACAGTCGGTTAAGCCCGGATAGCAACGCCGGTTTCACCAGCGTAACCAGCGCAAATACCGCCGCCACGCCGGCAGACCACCATCGTATCACTTCCCCATGGAACAAGGGTATTCCGGCTATTACAAGAAATACGGCTGCAAATACCAAGCCAAAAGAACGGTCGGAGGACCCTTCTACATGTTGGTCCCTATTCAGGTCTTCGTGTGCCATGGTCGTTGTTCCGATTTCAGGATTTCAAATTAGGTTTTCGATAAAAACCACAATTATAATTTTACATTATAAACCATAACCCGAGTTCGCGAGCTTGTCCATATTTAACAAATGATAGTCCAAGAATTTAGTGTCATACCTCTTATGAAGATAGCAATGCCTGTTGGTGATACAAGCTAACTGAGCAATAAGCATTAGCCGAGTTCAAAAATCAAGTTCAACTAGCACAAGTATTTGAACTACGACAGTGGAAACCATTAAATCTTCAACACTTGGTTTACACTTGTTAGCTATTGTTTTGCAGTGGCTGAGGATGACATTATCCTGTGGACCAACTCTTCACCAATTAACATATGGGTAAACTCTGAAATATGATTATAGCCGTGAGGCACATGCATTTCAGCTACACCATTATATCTCTGAAGCAGTGATTCGCTGGTGATGTACTCAATGTGTGCATTATCAAGTTTTGCTCGTAACGGTGGCGGCATGGATGAGGCGAAGTGATAAACCGATGGCATGAATGGAATATCAACGACTATGAAACGAATACCCTTGCTTGTACAGAATCGTTGCATTCGTTCGATCAGAGCTGCTGCTAGTTCTGTCTGGTAATCAGATTGTGTTGTGCTGGTTGGAACTGCGAACTCGAAACCGCTTGTTTGTGCGGTAGATGTTTTATTATCCGTGGCTTTTTCCATGGCTTCTTGCTTGACTAATTGTTCAGTGAGCTTTAATTTGAAATATTTCCAGGTATTATTAAAAAGCAATGAGTAAAAGTATGAGTTCTCGCTGAGCCACTGTACTAGAGGAATGCGATAGATGAAATTCTGAATATGTACCCCGGGTAAATGTTCGTATTTTTGTTCAATCAAACGATACTGACTGTCGAGACCAAACAGACCAGATTTCAAGTTGTCCTCGAAATCATTTGCAAAAAAAGCAAGCACTACAACATCTGGGCTGTACTTGAATCCCTCGTTTTCCAGCAAAACGAGTTCTTCTTCATTGCCAAAACCCGATACGCCAGTATTTATCACTTCTGCAGGGGATTTATACTGATTCAGAAAGCGCTCAAGGGTGGATGAAAAAGTAAGCTCCTGACGAACCTCATGGCCCTGCGTATGTGAATCTCCCAAACTTAGTACACGAAGGGTGTTAGCAGGCTTTTTATAAGTGAACTCATTTATATTGCGAAATCCCTTGCTATTGGTGACAAATTTCCATGAACCATCGACGCTTGTGTGCCAAAACTCTGCATTCGGACGTATACCTCTTATTGTGTAACGCCCATACTGATAATCCGTATGATAACGTGGGAACAATACTGTCTGATTTTTATACAACAAACGCACCACGATCTCTCCAACAGCAAAGGCAATAGCCAGAGAAAAGATCATCAAAGCAATGTTGCTCAAAGCTCCTTTTAACCGCATGGTTGCAAACATCCGGGTTTGTTGGTTGTCAACGCCAGCCTAAAATTGACCTTCAGCGTAAGCAGATAATCAGCCATCATTTCTGCCGCCATCCGCTGACCAGAGTCGTTCCAGTGGTCGTCGTCGTGAAAGTAGAGCGTGTTTGCATCGCGCTGTCGATAAGCGTCATAGAGGCTTAAGAAGGGCACGCCCATTGCGCGTGCCACATCTTCGAGCGGAACGACCTGGTTGCGCCCGTCATATCCCGGGAATCGCTTGCGGTCTATCTGCCACGAATCGTAGTGGTCAGTCACGTCAACCGGGTGTGGAATAAAAAGAAAAACAAGGGGGACGCCCTGCCGGCTTGCCACATCGCGAATCCGGTGGAGCATCGCTCTCATCAGTGCGACCTTGTAACGGGCCGACTCGCTTCCGGGAGTCAGGCTTACATCGGCGCTGTAGTAATCTGTGTGCGTGTTTGTAACAAAGTCATTACGCTCGACAACGAAACTCCGGTATTCGCGCCCTGCCTCTTCGAGAAGGAAATCCGGGTTGGAAAAGTTGGAACGGTCAGGCGGTGGGCCAATGGAGCCTATGGTATTTCGCCACGCGCGTCTAAGGATGGACTCACGCTGGCTATGCTCGAATGAGGCGCGCGCCATGGGATCAAGCTTCCAATGGTTCTCCACGAGCGCACCGTCTGCGCCAAGCCGGAACATCTTGTTGCGCATGAGATCTCCGTAGTCGTTGCCCGCGAAAATGGACACGATGACAAGTTCAGGGCGTAACCTGGGCAGTTCGTCCTCAATTTTTAGGCTTATCTGGTCTGGTCCATAGGAACTCACACCTGCGTTCACCACCTCGACCTCCTTGCCAAGACGGGCTGCAAGCTGCGTGCCAAGCTGGCCCGAAAATGTCTCTTCATCCGAACTGTAGTAGGCGTGAATAAATGAGTCACCGTAAACGGCCACTCGTATTGCCTTGCCGACGGGCAGCAACTCATTGCCGCGAAAACCTTCTGAATTTATGTGATGGGTTATGGTATTGCCGCCGTTCACCGGACTGCGCGTCATTACGCTGATGCGGCTCGGAATAAACTTGAAAATTAGCCTGTCGTCGGGCTGATAAATGGGGCGGAAGCGCGGTCCGAGCACAAACTCTCCGGCGATTTCCGTGAATGCGAGCATGACGAGGCAGGTGATGGCAAGGAGCAGGAAGCGACCGGAAATTCTGGTTGGCAGCAGTGTGCAAAACGTGAGCCCGATGCCGGCCGCACCTATCAGCATTCTGACCAGCCCGAACCCTGTCCCACCGCCGTAAAGGGGATGATTAGAGATTGCGTAGGCAACCAGCAACGCTCCTAAAAGGAGCAATAGCGTCTGGACGATTCGTGTGGGGGAAATTGGAGTCACCTTGAAGCTCATGTAGCACAACCTGTGCGTATTCCTAGGGATAAGAGTACAAATATACCATGCCGCATTGAGCAATCTCAAATCTGGCGGCAGTTCCAGGCAATCGACTACAACCGGCAACAATGTTGACACCTCTACGCACGCTACGTAGACTGAAAGCCAGTCTCCTGCCACCAAAAACACCAACTGAAAAAACGAACCTCCCATGCCAATTAGAGCATCACCTAAAAGGCAACGTAGAATCCCGCTACAGGACCAAAATACAATGAGCGAAGACGCAAAACAGGATCACCCATCACGCACGGATTTTACGGACGAGCTATGGGATGTCGCGGTAATTGGCACAGGAATGGGAGGCGCGACAGTTGGCCATGAATTGGCAAAAGCCGGACACCGAGTCATATTCCTGGAAAAAGGCCATGCGGATTTTGCGAATGCGGGCGATGAAATGCAATATGACAGTGTAGAGCCATCCGTTCGGCTGCGGAATGGAAGCTGGCCAACAAAGATTACTAGTAGCACCGGAGAAGCACGATCACAGTTTTTCGCCCCGCTAGGTTGCGGCACTGGCGGAACCACATTGCTATATGCCGCGGCCCTGGAAAGGTTTGAGCCAGGCGACTTTGCAGCCTCATCGGACAAGAACCACTCAATGGATGGATGGCCCATCTCTTTCGAACAGATCCTGCCTTATTACCGAAAGGCGGAGAAAATGTTCAAGGTTTGTGGAACGTGGAATCCGCTCTGCCCTGATGAAGGCTCACAACTGTTGGCGCCTCCCCGTATGGCTGAGTGTGATGAACATTTCTTCGAGTCTTTCAAAGCAAGCGGTTTGCATCCTTACAGATTGCATGTAGCTTATGGTTATCAGCCCGGGTGCAAGGAATGCGGAAGCTATATATGTCCGCGAAAGTGCAAAGGGGATGCGAAAACCATTTGCCTGGAACCAGCTTTAGAAACGGGGAATGCACACATCATTGACAGGTGCGAGATCGATCGACTGGAAGCCGATGCGTCCGAAATCAAGGAAATTACCGGGCATCGTGACGGAGCGAAAATCTCCTTACGTGCCCGAATAGTTGTGCTGGCCGCAGGCGCTTATTTTACTCCGGTGCTGTTGCTGAAGTCGGCCAACAAGTATTGGCCAAATGGCTTGGCCAATACTTCCGACATGGTCGGTCGGAATCTCATGTTCCATGTTTCCGATTTTATTGCTGTCTGGCCGCGCGGAAAGCATTCGACGCAGGGGCCGCGCAAGACCCTGGCGTTTCGGGATTTTTATACCTATCGAGGCATTAAGCTTGGATTGGTGCAGTCAACAGGCCTGGCAGCCGGTTATGGCAACATCGTGTATTTTCTCAAGACAGCGTTTAATCGCAGCCGTTGGAGTTGGTTCAAACCGGTACTGCCTCTATTAAGAATCCCGGCCTATATTGCTTCAGTAGTCTTCGGCAAAGCGACGATTTTTGCCACGATTCTGGAGGATAAGCCATACCGTAATAATCGAATCGTTCTGGATCCAAACGAGCCGAGCGGGATGCGTTTCGAATACACGGTGCATGATGAGCTCCGTGAACGCACCGGCTTACTCAGGAAATTGATCAAAGAATCTCTTGCAGGGCACCGCTTATTGATTGTCGGCCAGGAGGTGAGCCTGAACTATGGCCATCCAAGCGGCACATGCCGATTCGGCACAGATCCTAAAACCAGTGTGCTTGACGCTAATAACAAAACGCACAGCCTGAACAATCTTTATGTAGTCGATGCATCCTTCATGCCGACAAGCGGCGGCGCAAGTCCCAGCCTGACCATCGCGGCAAACGCCCTGCGTGTTGCCGCGCATATCAACAACATCCTTATCCGCGAAAATCACTCGGTTGCAAGCAACGCCGAATTCAGCGACGCCAGAACATGAGCTCACCTTTCACCCGGGATGCCAGCGTTTTTTTTGGAACATGTTCCTGATCTTTTTCAAAGATTATTGATCTGGTGCGCCTCGGCGGCAGATTGATGATTTTCAGTGCCCAATCGACGCAGACAACAGGGTCGGTGCCGGTGAAATCGCTCATCTGGGTTTTCATGGGTCCGGGTATCCACTCGACGCAAAGGATGTCAGGATAGGATCCACACAGATCAGCCCCGATTGCTTTTGTGAGGGCGTGCAATCCCCCTTTCGAAGCGGCATAGGCGGAGCTGTTCAGAATCGGCGCAAGATCGGCGTAACTTCCTACATTGATGATGCGACCGCTGCCTTGCCGCATCATAAAGGGAAGCACAGCCCTGCTGCAGTTCGCAACCCCTCCCAAATTGACCGCTATGGTCCGCATCCAGCTATCCGCATCCTGCTCGAGGAAACTGACTTTTGGATAAATAGCAGCGTTGTTGATTAACACATCGATTCTGCCGAATTGTCCAACGATTTGTTTCACAACGTTTGTAACAGCCGCAGATTCAGATACGTCAACCACGTACCGACTGAAACGGTTGTTTTCTATCAGAGACTCCGTTTCCGCCAATGAAGAATCACGGCTTCCAAGACCAATGACGGTCGCACCGCGCTGTGAAAGTCCAACTGCCAGGGCGCGACCAAGCCCGGAACCAGCGCCCGTTACCAAAATAATTTTACCTCCGACAGACACAGTTGATCCCCCATGAAATTTACTAGCAAGGTCCGCTTCCATTTTTTGAGAATTTAATTCCCGGAAGACGGCTTCAACTTGTTCAATGCAATCTATCCCGCAACTTGTTGCGCGTCAAGGACAGGAGCAACATGTCAAGATTATCTCGACCATAGACGGGCTTACAAAAACATCCAACTCATCGCAAACGTCGAAAACAAGGAGCGTGTCGTGTCCGGGTGCAAATCCATGGGGTGACTCAACAAGGAAGGATATTGAGATATAATTAAATATGTAAACATGTAACAATTAGCTTGTGATATTGCCACTACTGCATAAGGGAAGTTTCCGGAGTGAAAGGAAAAATATCTGCATGGAAATTAAAGAACAGGTTCGTAGTTTTGTAACATCAAACTTCTACGTGGCAAACCCGGCAGCACTTGAGAACGGAGCATCCCTACTCGAACTCGGCATCATTGACTCGACGGGTGTGCTTGAGGTCATCTTTTTCATCGAGGACACTTTCGGTATCAAGGTTGAGGACAACGAAATGCTGCCCGACAATCTCGATTCTATCGACCGAATCGCGGGTTTTATCGCCCGCAAAAAGGGCTGAGGTATCCGTCGAGCTTAAGTATTTATCCTGTTCAGCGGAAGAGCTGCATGTCTAGAATTCGTTCTGTAGCGAGAAAAGACCACCTTAAATGGACTATTGTCGCTATTGAGCACCTCTTTAAAAAATGGATCGCGCGCAAGTCCTCGCATACCCTCGAAAGTGTCGCAACTAAAACATGGGAGATCGCCCCAAGCGAAACTTCAATCTCCCCGCCCGCTTTTTTCCTGCCCGATCAACTCGAACGCGTCACAGGATGGGCTTTTTCTTCAGAGCATCCCCGCCGCACAATGGAAGGAGGCAAGGTTTTCCATAAAGCCACCCGTGGCTTCCTCCTGAAAGATGTTTGGTTAATTGATGGCGCACTTTACAAAGATGATGCCCATTCCTGGCTAGCGCCACGAACCAGCCGGTGGCCGCGGCTACACGTGGAAACGGAGATTGGCCGTGGAGCGGTGTATTGCACTTATGGGGGAAACAAGTATTTCGGATCGTGGTTGATCGACGATTGTTTAACCTATCCCCTGGCATGTGCCGAAGGTATCCCTGTTACCACTGCACAGGCCGTCGGGTTGCACACCCTGGGCTATGAAGACTGGCTGGACATGAAACCAACACGTCTACACAACGCTTTTTTTCGAGAACTCGTCATCTTCGAAGACATAGGTCAGAATCGGCACAGGCATTTGCGGTTTCGCACCATGAGTGACCGATTGCTTTCCCACGTCAAGGCTGCCACACACCCTGGTGTATTCATTCTTCGTGGCGGAATGGGGGAACGCCTGTTACAAAATGAAATCGAACTAGCTGAACACCTGCGCGTCCAGCGGGGCTTCAACATTCTCGACCCGATGAAAGCCGACGTTCCGGCCATCGTTGCGGCCTGCGCCGGTGCGCGGACCGTGGTGGGAGTCGAGGGCAGCCAACTCTGTCATGGTATTGCTGTACTTCAGCCTGGCGGCTCGCTGTTAGCCTTGCAGCCGTCCAATCGGTTCGTCAGCGCGCTCAAGCCCCTGATGGATCGTGACCAACAACACTTTGGCTTCGTTGTCGGCCATGCAAAGGGCAAGGGTTTTTGTATAGATCCTATCGAGGTGGAACGCACCCTTGATCTTTTCCCGGGCTGACTTCTCCATGTCCAATTTTCTCACCTTAATTATTGGACATAACTATGTTCTACTGAAGCGGGTGAAATCCAAACAATAGCAACCATGATTCGAGAACTCATATCACCCTCTTTAAGATTCACGCTTAGAGAAGCAGTTGCCTCGTTAAAGGAGCAACTTGACCGTGCATGCCTCTGGCGCTGGGAAATCACCAGACTCCCGTACCGCGATGACAGTCCCTACAACATCCTCTACGCTGGCCGAAAAACTCAGCGGGAATGGGCCAAGGCACTACTAGGTGCTGATGGAGAAATTGTTACCAGCCAGGCGGGTTGGGATTTATCAAGTCGGACGGCGTTAGTCAGCGAGATGCCGATCCCGGGAGCATTGCGCGTACCACGATCTTTGCACCTTATCGTATCACTCGGAAGGTCAATCGAGGAGATCACGGCGGGTTTCGAAAGTGAATTACGCCGAAGGCTTCGCAAATGCTGGGGGCGCTATAAAATGCAACAGGTGCTGGATGATATCGGCATTGATCGCGCAGACCGGGAAATGCTCCAGCCCTATGCAACCGCAAGACACGGCATCAGCGCCTCACAAATTGGCTCAGATGAAGTTCGAAGGGTTGCGCAGAAGTTCGGGCGGCTTGAAATAGTACTATTGGGGGAAGAGGTAGTAGCATGCCAAACCGGGTGCGTGATCACCTGTGCGGGTAAACGCTACTGGAGCTCGATCCGCTTCGGCTATCCAGAGGCTGTATTTTCTGACTCCAAACGACTAAGTGAAACCAACTCTATCAATTTTTATCTCGCGCTTGAATGGGCGATCGAGAATGGTTTCGACTACTACGACATGGGTTCTTCCTTGGGGCGACCGGAAGATGAACTGCTTCAATGGAAAAAACGCTGGGGAGGCGAGCTTGATACGATGGGTATCCATGGCTATTTCTATGTCCGCTTACCTAGAGTGGGCGCGGCGCAGTTTCTATGGGATGCCCCGCTTTTTGCAGTAGCACATCACAATATTATACTCCATCTCGGACTCCCGGACGGACCGAACGACGACGAGGCCATGATCCGTTATCGTAAAATGAGCTTTGGAGGATTATCCAAAGTATACCTGCACTGCGCCAGACTGCCTGGAGAGCGTCTTCTCCAGACCTTGCACAGTCTCTACGCCCACCATAAATCGCCGCCCATCGTGGAATGTATCCCATCTTACTAAATACTCTGACTAAAGTGTAGAATGCAGCCTAATACAATTCGCGATTGATTAAATCGGATTTCTATCTACCCATAGAAAGTTAGGAGATTTGCATGTCAGCTTTTCAAACAGTTGCGAGCACCCTTCTTGCCGTTGTCACCGTCGGAATTTCGACCTCCACCCTAGCGGCCGAAGTTGACGCAACCCTCCGCGCGGACTTACAGCGTATCGCGCAACGGAAAATATTTTTTGGTCATCAATCGGTTGGAAGGAATATTCTCGACGGGATTAGTCAACTCTCTGCAATGGCAGATGTCCCCGTCCACATAGTGGAAATACCGACGGCTGGTGTTGTAGGACAAGCGGCATTCGGGCACACAGCTGTCTACAAAAATGGTGATCCATTCCAAAAGCTCAAAAGCTTTGAGCAAGCAATGGGGCAAAAGCCCACAAGCCTCGACATCGCTCTGGTGAAATTTTGTTACGTCGACTTCACGCCAAACACAAACGCCAAAGAGCTCTTCGCCCGTTACCGTGCAACCATCGATGGCCTTCGAGCGAAAAATCCAGGCACGATCTTCGTGCATGTAACCGCGCCTCTCACCATCGTACAGGGTGGATTCAAAGGAAACCTGAAGCGTCTGCTTGGCCGCGCGCCCTATGGAATCATCGAAAACATGCGCCGCGAGGAGTACAACTCTCTCATGCGCCAAGCGTACAGGGGGCGCGAGCCGCTCTTCGACCTAGCCCGTGTCGAGTCTACCACCCCGGACGGAACGGCGGTGAGGGGTGAATGGAAAGGCAGCTCAGCACCAGCGATGGCCCCGGCATACACAGACGATGGCGGACATTTGAATGCTACTGGAAGGCTTCGCGCTGCGCGTGAACTTGTCTCTGTTCTCGCTGCCATCCCGGATCGGACTACGGCCGGCAAGTCGACTCGCTAATATCATAATTCCCGCCATAGAAGAGAGGTTATATGTTCGAAAACCTGCGGCGTGATATCACAAAATACAAGGATCATGGGCGGTGGTATACAAATCCGGGATTCTGGATTGTGGCAATTTTCAGGTTCGGGACGTGGGCAGATTCAATGCCCAGCAAATTCCTGCGGATTCCGATGTGGGTGTTTTATCGCCTCCTCAAACTGACGTTACGCCGCTACAACGTCCACCTCTGGGCCGGACGTAGCGGCACTCGCATTGGCGCCGGCCTGAAGCTCATCCACCCCACCAACGTCATGATCGGAAACGATGTTGAAATCGGAGAGGACTGCTTGATCTTTCACGATGTCACACTCGGCACGGGACAAAGCCCTGGTACACCGAAGATCGGGAATAATGTTGACATCTACCCTGGCGCGCGTGTGCTTGGTGGAGTCATAATCGGTAACCATTCAATGGTCGGTGCAAACTGTGTCGTCACGCGGGATGTGCCTCCGGAGTCTATTATCCTTGCCCCGCCAGGTCGGGTAATCCCACGGTCTCTCTCACCGGTCGCGCGGGGTGTGGATCTGGGAACCGCTACAAGCACTGATTAAGTGCAGCCATGGTAATCGACGGCAAGAGATAGGCGCTTATGGAGCCTATGGAAGAGGAGGATGATAGCTATTTTGCCCTAACAGTGAGTTTTTGAGCTGGCTCAGATCGTAATGATTTTGGGAGAAACAAATTGGCGCTTCTACAGTTGCGAATTCATTAGCGCTGGCTACATGAGAATAATTTCGTTCCTAACAAATACAGCACAACAGCGTAAAGCAATGGAAAAGATACTCATTTTTGGCCCGATGCGACCGCCCCAAGTAGCGTGCGGAGTCAGTTCGTCGGTTCGCGCCTTCGTCGAGTCGCGGGTGCGCGACTGCTACGACATTGATGTAATCAGTACTTTTCGGCAGCCACGAGATCGCAATCTGTTCGAACGCCTCACCTATGGCTTGTGGCTCATCGCCAAGACCGCGTTGCGGATGAAGCGTTCGGGCGCGGTACTCGCTGATATCCATGCGGTAAGCGATCGCAGCCTATTTAGCCATGCGGCGGTAATGTTTGGTGTACGACTAGCAGGGCGCCCGGCACTGTTGCGCATTCACGGTGGAGACTTTCATCAAGTTTTTGAGCGCGCTGGCGGAATGCAACGCTTGCTAATCCGCTTCATCATGCGCTCCGCTACGCGTTTGGTTGTTCTCTCCGAGGGATGGCGCAGTCGTATAGCAGCAATCGAGCCGCGCGCGGCAGTCGATGTTATTCCAAACCCAGTCGATTGCAGTGCCTACGAGCGCTTGGCATCACGCCCGCCGCGCCAATGTCGGAGAATATTGTTCCTTGCCAACTTCTGTGAACGCAAGGGCCATTTCGATGCGATCAAGGCCGTCGCCAAGCTTGCTCCCGAGTTTCCCAATCTTGTACTCGCCCTTGGCGGCGATGACCGGGATCCCGGCACCCGCGATCTCCTCGAGCGAGAGGCGCAGCAGTGCGGCATCCGTGACCGCATCGAGTTTCTCGGCACCGTTTATGGGAATGCCAAGGAGCAAGCGCTTCGCGATGCCGATGTTCTTATCCTCCCCTCGCATACCGAAAACATGCCCGTTTCGATCATAGAGGGCATGGCGGCTGCGCTTCCGGTGATTTCCACGGCGGTGGGCGCCATACCTGAAATGATCCGGGATGGCGAGACCGGCTTCGTGATCGAAGCACGCGATGCTGATGCGCTGGCCGAGCGCCTCACTCGGCTATTCCGCGACCCTGCTCTCGGTCGTCGACTCGGTCGGCAGGCACAAATCCACGCACGCACGATGTGGGATACCAATGTCATAGCCGAGCACACCCTAGAGCTCTATGCACGACTCACCCCCTGAAAGAGCTCACATGATGCGTGATCGCTTTGCCAAGACTTGGATAGACCTGGTGCAGATGACTCGGGGGTGGGATTACCGGCCTGGGCTGATGGCGTTGGAACAGAGCCAGTGGCTACCCAGAGAGCAGGTGGAGCAACAAAACTTGGTACAACTGCGCGACCTATTGACGCACTGCCAAGCGCACGTCCCGTTCTACCGCGATGCCATGAAGCAAAGCGGGTTCGGGCCTGGCGATCTGCTCAGCATCGCCGACATCAACGCTCTGCCAATCATATCCAAGGCCGATCTGCGGGCCGGCTACGACAAGTTTGAGGCGGCCGGCGATGACTCCCCTTATGACATCTGGGCATCCAGCGGCTCCACGGGAGAACCGTTTTTCTTTCGCCTGGATCGACGCTCCATTCGCGCCAACACTTTCGCTGCCTTGGCGCGGGGACGGCGCTGGTGGGGCATGGATTTTGGCGTCCGCGAAGGAATTATCTGGAGCGGCCTGTCCGATCTCACGGGTACCGCAAGCGGCCGGTTCGCCGCACTCAAGCGACGCGTGTCATGGTCACTTAAGAATATCAGTATGGTCGACGTCTATTTGCTCGATGATGCGGCCATTGCACTAGGTTACCAGACCTTCCTGCATAGCCGTCCACGCGTGCTACGGACGATTGCCTCCGGCCTCTTGCGCTTCTGTACCGGGCTGGAGCGGCTCGGACTCGACGGTAGAAAACTCGGCATAAAGGCGGCGATCTACACCGGAGAGGGTCTGACCCGGGCGCAGCGCGACCGCATAGAATCGGTCTTGGGCTGTCCGACCGTGACGGAATATGGCTGCACCGAGCTCGGCATCATCGCCTTCGAATGCCCCGAGCGCGGTCTGCATGTCAGCCACGACAACTTGTTGATCGAGTATCTCGTTGAAGGCAGGCCGGCCAAGGCCGGCGAGCAGGCGGAATTGGTGGTCACCAATCTGAACGAGTGGGTACATCCTCTCCTGCGCTACAAAGTCGGGGACTTTGCCGCGCCCAGCACTAAGACCTGCACTTGTGGTCGCACTCTGCCGCTGATCGAGGAACTTGGCGGACGGGTGCATGACTCGATCCGGACTCCCCAAGGACGAGTGATCCACGGACTGTTCTTCACCCATCTCTTCGACCGCCTGCCGGAGGTTGCGCAGTTTCGCGTGATCCAGCGAAGGCTCGATGGCTTTGAAATCGAGATCGTAGTGCCCGGGGCCTCAGCGGAAAGGGCCAAGCGCTCCGTCGAAAAGACCGTGCGTGACACGCTCAACGAGCAGATGGCGGTAGAGGTGCGCACTGTCGACTCACTGCCGGTTGCAGCAAGCGGCAAGACACGCTGGATCGTTTCAGAACTTGACAAGTGATGGAGGAGGCAATGGCAGACTGGCGGCATATCTTCTTGGTCACCGACATCGAGGGCGTAGCTGGGGTCGAGTCCTGGGAACAGACGCGAAGTGGACCGCGCCACGAAGCGGCGAAGGCGCTGGCGACCGATGAGGTGAACAGTGTCGTAGGGGCGCTGCTCGGACCGCCGGACAATCCCGATCCACCGCTGCTGCGGATCTCCGTCTGGGACGGCCACGGCTGTGGCGGACTGCTTTTTGATCGGCTCGATCGGCGCGTGACGTTTTATCGTCACGATGATACTAGGAACTTCACCGGGCTGCTGCGCGAGTCGCTGAGGGCGGGGGTACCAGTCGATGCGCTGGGCTTCGTCGGCCAGCACGCGATGGAAGGAAGCGGCGGCACCCTCTCCCACACTTACAGCAGCCGACGCATTCGCAGCTACAAATTGAATGGTCGCCCCATCGGCGAGTTCGGCCTGCGGGCGCTCTTCGCCTGGGCGCTGGCGAAAATTCCCACCGTCTTTTTTTCCGGTGACGACGTGGCGTGTCGCGAGGCGCAGTCGCTGGTACCGGGCATCCTGCTGGTCCAGGTGAAGGAGAGCCTGAACGTCACATCGGCGCGACATCTGGAGCCGAAGAATGCCTGTGCGCAGCTTGCCACTACCGCAAGAAAGATTCTGGAACTTAATCCTTCCGATTCGTCGTTGCGTCCGTCCTTTATTCCAGAACCACCTTTTGAGTTCAGAAAGCATTTCAAGTTGAAATTCGGGCTTGTACCCCGCCCGCAGAGAACCTTGACGGGCGACAACCTCACTGCGTTGCTAGAGAAGGAATAAGACCGATCCTTTGCAACATCTCCTTGAACCTTAAGTTTTAGACTCAATGTGTTTCCATCTACTATTGCCGGATTGATTCAATCAATGACGAGTGGTATGAATGAAGAGATAAGTGGTACAGCAAGAGTGTGGCAATTGGGCTATTTTGCTTATATTGGGTTGTGGGCTAATTCTGGGCTAATTTTAGACTGTTAGCCTGACGCTAATTGAAATTAGGAGCCCGTGTCGGCTGAAACTGGATATTGCTGGAATGTTAGCTCAAATTGTGTATCCCATCCTATCGCAAATTGTGTATCCCATCCTATCGCTTCTGCTAAGGACCCCATCATGTCGGATAACAACACTGTCGTATTAAGAGTTCTAGTGAGAATTTTTCTCGCTATATTGATCACGGTTTCCGGCCTCGCCTCGTGCGGAGGCGGAGGGGGTTCCACTACTACCAACACAACATCCACAGTTCTCACCACCTACGCCATCACAGCTTCTGCTGGCAACGGCGGTACCATTAGCCCATCGGGCGCCACAACCGTAACCCAAGGAGCCAGGCAAAGCTACACTATCACCCCAAACACCGGGTACATTATTGCGACACTTGTGGTTGATGGCACCTCCGTTTCAACCAGCACCTCTCACACGTTCACCAATGTCCAGTCAAACCATACGATCAGCGCGACGTTTAGCGTGGCAACCATCTACACTATCACCACCTCTGCCGGTAGCAATGGTACCGTTACGCCATCGGGTGCAACCACCGTAACCCAGGGAGCTTCACAAAGCTACACCATCACACCGAACCCCGGGTACACTATTGCGACACTTGTGGTAGATGGTGCTCCCATCGCAATTTCCTCCACCTACACCTTCACTAATGTCCAGGCAAACGGTCATACGATCAGTGCGACCTTTGTCGCGGCTCCCGCCGGCAATATCGTTCTGTCTCTCGTACCTGCCCGCACTTCAGGTGTCGCCCCGCTTGCAGTCTTTTTTGACGCTTCAGCTACTACTGACACAGGAGTAACCACCCGGCCATTCCATGATCTCGAATACACCTGGAATTTCGGTGACGCCAGCGCAGGTACCTGGGCAAGCGGCGTACGACCCGGCGTCAGCAGCAAGAACTCCTCAACCGGCCCGGTCTCTGCCCATGTATTCAAAACACCCGGCACCTACACCGTTTCCGTGACCGCATTCGATGGCGCCAACTCCGCCACCACCACTACAACCATTACGGTACAAGACCCTGATACGGTATTTGCAGGAACGAATACCATATGTGTCGGGGCAACGATTCTGCCTACAGCGGGAACGGGTGGCTGTCCTGCTGGTGCCAGCACTGTGCAGCAGTCAAACTTTGAAACGGCTATCAGCAGTTATGCACTCACGGGCAAGAGAGTGCTGTTCAAGCGCGGGGATGTGTTTACCGTTGCGGCACCCCCTGCAATAGTACAGACTGGCCCGGGGATTGTTGGGGCGTACGGCTCAGGTGCTGCACCTGTTGTGCGAATGACAGGTAGCACCGGCATCTTAAGTTTATCCAGCCCAAACACTCCGAGTATCAGCGACTGGCGCATCATGGATTTAAATTTTGATGGACTCGACAAGACTTCCAATAGTGGTGGCATAAGAGCTGATGGTGGAATCAATCAAGTCCTCGTACTCAACATGAACATACACGATATATATAACGGCATTGGTTTAAATTATGCTATTTTAGACTGGCACAATGATCATGGTCATCCCGGACACAAGATATTTGACCAGATCGCCATCGTTGACTCAATCATTAGCCCGAATACAGGCGACGGTATCAGCATCAGTAGCACCAGTTGGCCGATTTATGCGTCAGCTCAACATTTTGCCATCCTCGGCAATACCTTGGGGAATGTGGCCAGCACCACCGCTAAGGGGTCGCATACGATACGCACTGGTTACATAGGCAAAGGCGTAATATCCAACAATACCATCGCTAGACCGGGTCAGGTTACTGCAACCAGTAACAGCGGTACGATCGCTATCAAGATGCACGCCCCGCCGTGGTGTGATTCATCAAGTCCTGCTGGGCAGTGTTTGACCCTAGACAACACGCCATCACTCCCCTCCTACAGTTATCTCACCACTACACACCCGATCGGAGTGTTTGCAGCTACAACTGGCTATACCGAACAAGTTGTTGTTTCCGACAACCATATCATCGGTGGCAGTGGAACCTACTCGGTCGTTTTGGGGCCGCAGCATACACTCCACGATGAGCGGGTGCGGGATGTTATCGTAGAAAGAAACTGGTTCAATGCTGGTGTGAATACGCAAGTCGCACTGGTGATGCACAGCAGTGAAATTACTGCCCGAAATAATATATGCGATATGACTGGAGGAACTGCATGGGGAACTTGTTTTCAAGCTACACTAGAAGGCACTGGTAGCCCAAGCCCAGAGCATCCACCTAATAACATTCATATTTACAACAATACGTCGTATAAGAGTGATATTGGGAGCGGTGCCGACTTTACTGTACTTAAACTAGATAACTATGGCACTAACATTACATTGCAGAATAATCTGGCATACGGAGTAGGAGTTACATCATCGTGGAATGCTCACATTATTACCGGCACAGGCGCATCGGGTCTAGTCCAGTCAAACAACTCGACAACAACTCAAATGAAAAATACGTTCCCGAGTTGGGTCAACGCTACGCCTGCTGTTCCGACGGATTTCGGATTGACGGCAGGAAGTTATGCCATTAGCGCAGGTACCTCAGTCCCAGTGTGGTCAGATTCTTTCCGCATTGCCAGACCACAGAGCGGCGCGTCATTGGGTGCCGTCGAGAAGTGAGCCCTTAGCCCGGATGTTTCACGAGAGCAGACCTGGCGTCACTACACCGCGAGCCCCGAGCACAAAATTCATCTTGAGTTGATCCGACGCACTTTTCGCAAGTAAGTCGGAGAACATCTGTTTCCTGGCCCTTTTGCGCCGCCCTTTTATTACCAAACGGACCTTTCTGGTATATTGCGCGTTATGAAAATATCCAGAATTTCAGGTTTTTCCCTGTTGACAACCCTTCTCGCAGTTTTCATGTTTGCTCCCAAACCTGTTTCTGCGGCTATCGCCCCGTCACTCGTTCCTGCCCGCACATCGGGTGTTGCTCCACTTGCCGTGTTCTTTGATGCTTCTGGCACCACTGATCCGACTACCAGACGACCTTTTCATGACCTTGAGTACAGGTGGGATTTTGGAGATGCAAGCGCAGGCACATGGACCGTGGGAGCGCAACCAGGATTATCCAAAAATGTCGCCACCGGCCCTGTTGCCGCCCACGTCTTTGAAACACCAGGCACCTATAGGGTAATCCTGAAAGTCTTCAACGGTACTGACGCCAATACAGCGACAGCCACGATTACCGTTGCTGATCCTGACTCGGTCTTCTCTGGCACCAATACCATCTGCTTTTCTACAGATAGATATCCGGAAGCATTTGTGGGCTGCCCTGCCACCGCAAAAAAGATTACGATTTCAAACTTTGCGATGGCAATTAATACTTATGCAACCACGGGTAAGAGGTTGCTGTTCAGGCGTGGAGATACGTTTACCGCTGCAACAGCCGGTTCATTAACTCGTACGGGGCCGGGGATCGTGGGGGCATTTGGTACAGGCGTAGCACCCGTGGTACAGATGACAGGTCGTAACGGCATTTTAAGTTTATCCAGCCGAGATACTCCAAATATCAGAGACTGGCGCATCATGGATCTGGAGTTTGACGGCCTTAACAAAACCAGTGGCATTGGTATAAGCAGTGGTGGTGGAATCAATCAAGTCCTCTTACTCAATATGCACATGCATGATATATATCTTGGCGCTAGTTTTAATTACGCTCTTTTAGACTCGCATAACAACAAAAATCATCCCGGGCACACAATTTATGACCAGATCGCCATAGTTGACTCAACCATTACCCCGAATACCGGCGATGGAACAACCGGCAGCACCGGTTGGAGAATCTACGCGGCAGCTCAACATCTTGCCATCCTCGGCAATACCTTGGGGAATGTGGCCAGCACCACCGCTATGGGCTCGCATACGATACGCACGCCTTACATAGGCAAAGGCGTGATCTCAAACAATACCATTGCTAGGCCAGGCGCTCTAAATAGTGGCACAATTACCATCAAGATGCATGCCCCACCATGGTGTGACGCAACAAGTCCTGCTGGGCAGTGTTTGACCCTAGACAACACGCCATCACTCCCCTCCTACAGTTATCTCACCACTACACACCCGATCGGAGTGTTTGCAGCTACAACTGGCTATACCGAGCAAGTTGTTGTTTCTGACAACCATATCATCGGTGGCAGTGGTCCTTATCTTGTTGTTTTGGGGCCGCAGCATACACTCCACGATGAACGGGTGCGGGATGTTATCGTAGAAAGAAACTGGTTCAAGGCGGGTAATAGTGCCACGCAAGCCGCGCTGGTGATACACAGCAGTGAAATTACTGCCCGAAATAATATATGCGATATGACTGGAGGCCATAATGGTGGAATTTGTTTCCAGGTTTCGTTAGAAGGTGTTAGTCGACTCAGCCCTGAGCCGCCTCCTGACAATATTCGCATTTACAATAATACGGCATTTAAAAGTGACATGAGGGGTAAATCTCCTGAGTTTAATGTCGTTAAAATAGATAATTATGCTATGAATGTCACGGTGCAGAATAACCTAGGATATGCGGTCGCATCCACACTATCGTGGACCCCGCTCATGATCAGCGGCACAGGTGCATCGGGTCTCATTCAATCGAACAACTCGACATCCTCTCAAATAAAAAATATTTTCCCAAAATGGGTTAATGCAACGCCTACGATCCCCGCAGATTTCAGCCTCACCGCCAACAGTTACGCCAGGGAAGCGGGAATTACTACCCCGGTGTGGTCCGACTTCTTCCTCAACAGCAGGCCGCAGAGTAGTGTGTCCGGCGTGATTGATATGGGCGCCATTGAAGGGCGTTAAAATCAATTCGTCTACTTATTTCGCAAGGAATACAATGAGGCGCCGCACAGGCTGATAATAAACATGATATGCCAGAACATCTCCGGGAATTAACTGCTATTTTTGTCCTTGCAACGGCTATCTTTGCTTTCGCGCATCGCTCTGCCTGTTCCATAACAGAAGCAGGGGATTTTACAAGAAGACGAAACCTCTGGTTCGTTTTGACACTTGCCGCTTTTTTGGTACCCAATTTTTGGGTGTACACAGCTATCGCCATCCCACTGATGATCCACGCGAACCGCCGCGAAACCAATTCGCCCTCGCTGTTTTTTTTCATCCTGTTTGCCCTGCCCATGGCCGCAATTCAGATACCAGGGATAGGATTTATCAGCAATTTATTCGAACTTTCTCATGCCAGAATACTGGCACTGTTCATCCTGCTTCCCGCATTTATTGCCCTGCGGCGACAAAGTGACACTCCATCCTTTGGCCGTATTCGATCTGACAAGGTATTAGCCGCCTATCTCTTGCTCACTATCGCACTCTCCCTACGTGAAACGGGCGTGTCGGACACCTTGCGCCAATCTTTCTATATTTTTACCGATGTGTTTCTACCCTATTTTGTTGTTAGCCGCTCATTGAAGAGCCTGCAAGCATTTCGTGATGCCCTGTTGAGCCTTGTGCTGGCGATTATGGTACTTGCGCTGATCGGGGTTTTTGAGACTTCCTGGCACTGGCTACTCTACAGAGAATTGCAAGTTAAGCTTGGACTGATTGGTATAAGTACGAGTGGCGGTTACACTGAGCGTGATGGAATGGTTAGGGCGATCGCAACAACTGGCCAACCCATTGCATTGGGTTATCTGATGGCCGTAGGGATTGGCCTTTACTTGTATCTGCAACGTTCCATTCAGCGAAATCTCACCCGGCGGCTTGGCATGGTGCTGCTGGCTGCTGGCCTTGTCGTTCCGTTGTCGCGAGGCCCCTGGGTAGGTGCAGCCGTGCTGATGACTGTATTCATCGCCACAGGACGTCACGCTGCACGCCGCTTGATAATTATGGCGCTACTGGTATTACTTGTCTCTCCCTTGATTTCCCTGCTCCCAGCGGGCGAAAAGATAATCAATTTGTTGCCCTTTATCGGATCGACGGAAAATGAAACCATTGTTTACCGCCAGAACCTGATTACTAACGCGATGATCGTGATCCAGCGCAACCCCTGGTTTGGCTCCGTCAACTATCTCGAAACTCCTGAGATGGAGTCCATGCGCCAAGGCCAAGGCATCATCGACATTGTCAACACATACCTCGGGGTAGCTTTGGAAAAAGGATTCGTGGGTCTTGGATTGTTTGTTGGCTTCTTTGCCCTGACACTCCTAAGCATACATCGAGCCATGCACTCAATTCCGGACAGAGACAGCGAGGAACGCCTGCTTGGCCGGGTATTGCTTGCTACCCTTCTGTCCATTATGGTAATTATATTTACGGTGACAAGCATTACATTCATCCCGATTGTGTACTGGTCAGTTGCAGGTCTGGGAGTAGCCTATGCGCAGATGATACAGATCGATACAAATAGAATGGTCAAGCGTTAAAAAGTAGTGAAGACAGGCTGGTCGTATTGAATGACGTGGCACGTTCAAAAATAGATAGTTGTCGTGGAACACATTCTGAACGGGTTTTACCTACAAACAAAAACCTGCTGGAAGAATGAATAAAGAGGTGGCTCCGCTTGATTGGACTGAATCGACCCTGAAACACTAGACACCTTTCAGCCTAGAATTAGGCCTAAAAAGGAGGTGTCATGAGCAGCAAACGTTAATCGGAAGAATTCAAGATTGAAGCAGTCAAGCAAATCACCGAGAAGCGCTATCCGATTTCGAAAGTAGCAAGTCGACTGGGGGTGTCCCAGCACAGCCTGTACAAATGACTGAAGATTTGCAGTCTGCCCGAATCCGATCGTATTGAAACACAGAGCCAGCAAGCGAACTACGTCACCTCAAGGCAGAACTCAAGCGTGTCACCGAAGAATGTGACATTCAAAAAAGGCTGCAGCGTACTTTGCCAAGGAATCCCGGTGAGGTACGCCTTTATCAAGGAACATGAACCGCAATATGCGGTGCGCAGGCTATGCCATGTAATGGCGGTCAATCGTTCAGGGTACTACGCCTGGCGGAAACACTCTGGATGCGCCGGATGCCGCTTGCTGGTGTTGGACTTTCGGTACAGCGCATTGATGCCCATCCGCTTCATCAGCGAGGATACGCGACGTCGACCGACTGGCAGCCCTTCACGCTTGAGCATCTTGGCGAGCATTCTTGCTCCGGCGAAGGGCCGGTTCAGATGCAACTCGTCGATCCGGCGCATACAGTGCCAGTTCCTCTGGTGATAGCGGCACCGGCTGGTAGTAGGCCGTCGAGGGCGACAGTTCCAGTATCTGGCATTGCCGCACCAGCGGCAGTTCGTGGATTCGGTCGATCATTTCTTCGCACTCAGCAATCCCGCCTTGGTGAGCGCGCCCTCTAAAAAATCATTCTCCAGCGTGAGCTGTCCGATCTTGGCATGGAGTACCATGAGATCAGGCTCCGTGGCTTTTGCCTTCGATGTACCACTGAACGCATCGGGTGCGGATTCCAGCAATTGCTGTTTCCATTCTGATTTCTGATTCGGATGAACATCAAAGTGTTAAGCTAACTCTGATAGTGTCTTGTCGCCACGAATCGCAGCTAATGCCACCTTGGCCTTGAATCCCGGTGCGTGATTCCTTCTCGTCCATCTCATGCGATTGCTCCTCTGTTGGCAGTATTCTGCACGGCTTGGGTTGAGCAAGGTTACCACTTATCGCACTGTCCGAATTTCCGAGGCCACCTCTGTTTTAGCCTGCGCTGTCCACGCAACAAGAATGCGGGAAAATACAAGTTAATAATTAGACAGTCACTTCCTCCTTCATCATATTCTAAAGTGAATGTCATACCGGTCTCCCAATGTGTGGGCTTCACCACTATTCAATAGGTCAGTAATAGTAATAAGCTATCGGTTCGCTTTCTGCCTTGTTGAATACTGTTCCAATCAGGTTTGCTGCCGACAGGTGGCTTAGGCTGTCTTCGATTTCCCGCTTGGTAGACATCCCATTGGCCACCACCATGAGAACGCAATCAATCTGTGGTAATAGGGCGATGGCATCATCAGTAACGAGGACGGGTGGTATGTCAAAAATGACTATACGCGATTCGTAGCGATCGCGCAGATCCTTGATCAGATCTGCGATCTTTTTTGAAGAAAGGGTTTCTGATGATTTCCTTACCGGGCTCCTAGTCGCTAGCACCACCAGTCTCGGCAAATCTGGATTGACGAGCACTTCTGGAAGTTCAGTAGTCCCCTCCAGCAGATCATTCAGTGACTTCTCCATGGGCATTCCCAGATAAGCGCCTATCTTTGGGCGACGCAGGTCAAAATCTACCAGCATAACGGTCTTGTCGGCTTGCTGGGCAATGCTCATCGCCAGATTGATGGCAATCACGGTTTTTCCAGCTTCTGGGGTAGGCGAAGTAATGGCCAGAGTGCGCCAACCATTCTCTTTCATCTTTTGCAGGATTTGGGTACGCAGGACATCAAAGTTCATGCATTTTGGGTCATTTTTATTGAATGCCACTATGCGGTTTTTTCCCAGATGCTCTGCTTGCAGCTTGACTACGCGCGTACGCGCGTAGCTGACGGCCTCCAAATCATTATGCGATTGAGAAGAGTGCGGCGTAAGCGTTGTGTCATGACTACCCAGGTGTGTCTGGGCAAGCGGGCTGACTCCGCTTGAATGCTGTTTTTTGACCTTTTCAATGGCCTGCTTGATACGTTCCATGCCTCCCCCTACACCAATCTGTCCAGAATTTTCATAAATAGAATATCCAGAGGCATGTACAGAAAATGAAGCGCCACAATAGCTAAAATAAGGGCCGCGCCGACTGCAATGATCACACGCTTTATCATCAGCTTTCTGCGTACAAAATCCTCCTCAATAGGGAGAAACGGTATTACTACAAAGGGCCGATAACCCAGTACATGAGTGAGCGCCTCAACTCCACGGATCCGCTTATCGATCGATTCCATGAGCATAACTACACCACCCGAGGAAACAATAGCAAGGAATAAGCCCAGCGCAATAATTTTCTTGCGGTCAGGTTTGAACGGCTTCTCCGGTAATATTGGGGGTTCAAGCAGGGAGAATCGTTCCGATTTGTTCTCGCTTTCCATGTTCTCAGCAATCTTGGCATTCATTTTTTTGCCTAAGATTTCTTCATATTTTTTTTGTGCGCTATCCCGGTCACGCATGAGCACTTCCAGATTCTGCGCAACTTTGGGAGTCCGCATCATTGCTTGCTCATTTTGAGTAATTTTACCTTGCAGCATTTTTTTCTGCTGCGCAAGGGATTCCAGTCTGGCCTTGGCTGCATCAACTTTTGCCTGAACCATATATACGGCTAGGCTGGCAGAATCAATTTCTGGCTTGGGTTTTACAGATGCATGTTCCATTGCTTCAATTTTTCGCTTGAGCGCCCTGAGATCAGGATGTGATTCCGTGTACACACCGGAAAGTCTAGTATACTCAGCCTTGAGTGCAGGCAATGTCTGGGATGGAACCTCTTCCCCCATGCCATGTTTGGCAGCTGAAAGTTCGGCTTCCAAGGATCGAAGCCCCTCATTGGTGCTCCTGATATCTCGTTCAACCTCATACAGGTCGTTCTCGGCACGTGCCAGCATGCTTGCGCGCAAGTTTAACTGCTCAGGCAAGTTTTCGCTATTCTGTCTCTTGAATACAGCAATCATGTCCTCCAACCTGTCAACTTCTGTTTTTAGCTTATCAGACTCCCGCGTAAGAAATATCCTAGTTTCAGTAGCCCCCTCTGTTCTCAACTTGACGTTCCAATCCAAAAATAAATCAACAATATCTTTGGTGACCTGAAGCGCAACTTCCGGGTTCTGATCCTCGAAAGAAATTGTAAAGGCAATCGTTGGTTGGCCCTGCCGACCAGTAGGTAAAGCAACGTTGGACTTAATCGATTCAACAACGATGCGATCCCGCATCTTGTCGATCAATTCTGTAGTGGTCAGAGATCCAGTATTCTCCTTGAGCAAACTGAATTTATTGGCAATACCCAACAAACTCTCTCGGGTCATTACCCGCTGCTTGATAACATTGATCCGCTCATCCAACTGGTTTCTGATCGCAGTCTGTACCATGTTGTCAGGAACCTGCTGCGACTCAACCATAATGGTTCCAGTAGCACGGTAAGCTGGAGGAAGTGTGAATGCAATGACTATAGCGGAAAGCGATACCACTACAAAGATTCCGATCAGGTATGGTGCGCGGCGACGAATAATCGACAAGTAATCCGTGAGCGACAGTTCGTATTCAGTAGCCATAAATATGCGGTGTATCGGATTCAGAAGTTAGAAAAAGTGTAGGTGAAAAAGAGACCAACGATATTAGATGAAGCGCTACTGGCCCCGCCCCCCTTGAGAATGTTATGCTGACAGTACGTTCTTACCTGCCATGAGGGACTCAGTTCATGCTGCAGCCACACACCCGTGGTTGTGCGAATACCATTGATCGTGACGAAATGGTTTTTCAGTCCCTGCATATCAACACCAAAGTTGCTGCGCTCGCTCAAGGCATAGCTCCAGCTTCCTCTCAACTGATCGACTATTACAAAATCTCCCACACCGCTTGAAGTAACCGATCGATCCGCATTCAAACCCAGTTGGGTTCGCTTGCCTGTGTATAACATTGCAATCGCACCTTGCATGTCGCTATTGCCGCCGCTACGCCTGGAATGACCTAGCTGCATGTTCAAATCCAAGTACTCGATTTTCCAGCCGAAACCCAAGCCGGCACTAACGAGGTTGCTGGTTGTGCCTCCATCAGCCGGCACATATTTATTGCCAGACAGGCTGAAAAATGAGGTGCCAGTCTCGCTCAAGGCATAGCTGACCTTCAGCCCGCCGGACCGAGTGGAATAATCGGTAAAAGAGCCACTGCTGTAGGAAACCCCTTCATATGCTCCATCCGCTGCAAGAATGGTTCGTTGGCTAAGCGACCTGCTCCATCTGCCAGACAAGGTGCGGGAAGCGCGTGTACTATCTACCGGAACCTGGCCTGTCCCATCAACCCCGGCATCTCGTGTCGCAATTTCGGCATACCTGGTGGAAATACCAAATTCATTTACTTCGTTCTGGTGCGACCAGTCAAAAAATGCGCTGGGGCTGTCAAGATTTTGGCTCAGGGATTCGTTGGAAGAGCGCGCAATCTGAAGTGCTAGACCTCCTTTCAATTCGCTCTCCCCGATTCTTCCCATAAGGGTGTAACTCGGCTCGAAAATAGCCCGGCGAACACTGCCGGGATATGTTGAAGACAAAGCAGGGTTGGTATCAAACTCAGTCAAAACCCGCAATGACCCGGTGTGCTGCAATGAGCCGGCCCAACCTTGCCCCGAGTTGAACATCAGACCAGCCAGCAAAGCCGCATTTATGGTATCGCGCATACTTCAAATTCCATTTCTAAATCACCCATGTTCTTGTAACGTGAGGTGATATCCGGGATACATAAAACCGACAGACTCAGGGCACCACGAGTGTATCTCCAGCTTTGAGCTGAATATTGGTCGACATATTCCTGCCTGAAATAATGTCCTTGTAATTCACGGGAAGAATATCTTGGCCATCTGGTCTGGCACGAATAACTTTGATGCCACCTTCATCGGCAAACTTGTCAAATCCGCCTACAAGGCTGATCGCCTGCAACACGGTAATCGGCCCACTGATTATCAGTGGGCCGGGGTGCATGACCTTTCCCGTAACGAAAGCACGATTTCCGTCGATTCCGACAATCACAACCGTGACTATGGGCTCCGGAAAATACTCCTTGAGCTTTTTGGAAAATTTCTGTTCAACCTCGGGCGTACTGAGACCGGCCACCTCAACGCGGCCGATCAAGGGAAATGTGACGCTACCATCGGGTAGAACTACGACCTGCCTTTGCAAAGTGTCTTCACGCCAGACAGATATCAAAACTGTATCGCCTTGACGAAGTTGGTAGATATCCGGTTTATCAACCGCAACGGCCAACTCAGTGTGCGAGATTAATAAAAAAGTATAAAGCGCAAAGAGTATAATTTTATTCATATTTCATTACCCCAAATGCAATATAGAGCACTATCAAGGAAACATTCCATACTTCCGCATCAATTTGCCACTGGCTCTTTTGCGATTATAAACAATCATGCCAGCCTAACTATTAATTTGCATGACTTCAATCACTTAATAAGTTCCAACATTGAATCCACAACTGATACAGATTAAGCAACTTTTATGTTCTATAACAACTTTGAATATACCAGAAGTCACCCTTTTCTTTTAATTAACCCATTAATTTTATTAGTGAATTGCAAAGATAACGGATTTAATACAAGTAAACAATACCATTTCCAAGAATGAATGCCGACGAAAAATCAAGTTGTTCAAGGTGCCAGTTGTCCAACCAACCAGAAGCGGTCTTCACTACGCATTGACTTCAACAAGGAAGACAAGAACTCCTGCTGAATTCTGTAAGAATCCTTTACATTATTAGAAATTGTAGATACGCGAAACAAAAGGCCGTCAGGAATCTTTCCGGCCAAGCCATAACCTATTGCGGTCATCTTCTGCTCAAACCAGCCTCGGGTTAATGAGTCGCCCACCCTGATCCAATAAGTTATCGGTTCATTACGTGCATCCTGCTTTGCGACAAGCTGCATCACCGGTATCCGTCCGATTGTCGTATCCACGAATGTCTTGGTCATATTGCCAATGTCAAAGCCACTCGCTGTATAACATATCTCTGGCCTGTGTGCATGCAGGTCTGTCTTCTGCGCTGCCCCGTAAGCAATTGAAAGCATGATTCGCTCACCTGCGCCGTTTATATACGATCGCGTGAGCGTTTGGCTGTAAATCTTTTCAAGTCCCCCCCCTACTGCAGGATTGACAATGGGACTTGCACTGGTCGAATCAACCTTCCAACCGCCAAATTCCATTGGAATCATCGATTCAAGATTGATTACAGGCTGCTGATCGGTGAATATAGCGACTGGGGTGATAATCTTCGTCAAGATACTCGACGACAGCATGAGCATTCCAAGTGTGATACTAACAATTATCGGTTTGCTCATGAAATTTATCACATGTGCCGAGCTGCTTTTGCTGTCCGAATTTTCACAACGTATTGCAGCAAACTATCCATACCCAAGATTAATATCAATGCACTCAGGAATAATACCAAACCAGCAAACTGATGCAGGAACCCTTGCCCCGCTTCATCGCCAAAATAGTATGTGACCAATGTTAGAGTAATGACTCGTATCACATTGGCCGTGAATGAAATGGGTACAATTAAAATCGCTAACATCACATTTCTAAACGCCGAGGTATGCCGGACAACATTAAGATAAAACAGGCCTAGCGATTCAAGTGTAAGAAGTGTTTGCAAACCGGCGCAGGCATCCGCAACCAACAGTTGATATTGCCCGATCTGCAAAGTTACACCGCTACGCGCAATAGGATAGCCTGCCAAAAATAAGATATTCTCTGATACATATGAAACTGCCATTTTCATTGGCATGGTGAGCACAATTACTATGGTTCCCGGCAGGGGAATCATAAACAGCAAAAAAAACAGCGGGAACCACATGATCTTAATCGCAATACTTCCACGCTTAATCAACAGTATTGCAGCCATCAACCATATAACGGAGCCCATTTCAAATGCTATAATCTCTTGCGAGCGGCCAACAATGTACAGCAACAGTGCAATTACAAAAACTGCCCATCCTAAAACAGAAGTAGGTTTGCCTGAACTCCTTTCCATCATGCTTGGCCATAGCCGAAAAATCAGCCAGATTGCGAGTGCCAAGATAATCGGGCCATGCGCTTGTTCTTCTGTGGCCCACAACCCACTGAATAAGTCATATAAGGTAGGGACATAAAGCACCAGCATGCCCAGCAAGATGGGCAACCATTCTGGCAAAGAAGTTTTTGAGGCTGGCATTCTGGATGCAAAAGATTCCATCACAAAATAAGTCACAATGAATTAACAACCCAAGCTGATCTACACTCAATAAACAGTCAAGTTCAGCGCCAAAAGGAAGGTACGCACCGGCTCTTTTCAGATTAAACCGGACCGCTTTATGGAGCAGACGGCCCCGATGCAGCCAGATACTCGATCTTTGCGGAGGAACGAAGATGTTTTATTTCTTCTTCGACAACCTCTCTGGCTTTCTTGTTGCTCAAATACTGCTCAATCTGCGACGAAGCATTCTCCGCCGTTACAGGGCTGTCCTTGATGTCAGTGATGAAGTTCAACATGCTGTTCTCACCCTCATTGACGATAAATAATTCGCCCTTCTTCATTTCCTTCAGCTTCGCCACCATCAACTCAGGAAAGTCAGATATGGTGCGCGACAGCTGGCCGCGCGCATACTTTACGCTATGCCTATCCAGCCAAGCCGCAACCTCGTCCAGAGATTTTGCCGAATTTATGGCCAGCCTGAGCTCATTGCTGAAGTCCTTTGCTGGTACAATTAATTGCTGCATGTCAAACTGCTTGCGATGGGTGAAATACTCCGGATGTTTCTGGAAATACTCGTCAATCTCAGCCTTTGAAGGCTTTGTGATTTTACCAACGATGCTATCCAGATATGCTTGTGCGATAATCTGCGCCTTGGCGCGTTCTATTGCCTGTATGACGCTAGGAGAACGATCGATCTTGTTACGAAACGCTTCGGCCAGGATCAATTGACGATCGATCAGTTTCTCCAGCAATTGCTTGGTTGCAGATTCCTGCTGTTCAGCCTTGACTCCGGCGCGCTTTAGCTCATCGTTAATCTGTAGCACAGTGATCTCTGCTCCGTCCACTCTAACCAGCGCCTGGCCGGCCTTTTTTTCCTTGCTGCCGCAAGCGGACAATACAGCAGTAGTCACCAGCACGAGAACCACGCACATTACATGGTTGAATTGAACTGGCTTGCTGCCCTTCATAAATAACATCTTATTCAAGAATATCAAGACCTTCTCCTTCAACTTTCGTGATTATATTATTCAGCCATCTTAACGACCGATATTCAATACGCATTATCCCTGCGCAAAACTACCCATGCCGTGCGCATGATTATCCATAGATCAAACCAAATCGACCAGTTCTGCAGGTAGTAGAGATCGAGTTCGATACGCTTTTGCATCTTTTCCAGCACCTCTGTCTCGCCACGCAAACCGTTTACTTGAGCCCAGCCGGTTATACCCGGCTTCACCTTGTGGCGCAACATGTAACCTTTGATAAGCTTGCGATAGAGTTCATTGTGCGCTACCGCGTGCGGGCGCGGACCGACAATGCTCATCCGCCCTTGCAATACATTGATGAACTGTGGCAGTTCATCCAGAGAAGTGCGGCGCAGTAAAGCGCCGATCCTGGTGATTCGTGGATCGTCAATACGAGCTTGTTCAATACGCGATCCATCCTCGCTGACTTTCATGGTGCGGAATTTATAGACGACTATCTTCTCGCCGTTAAGACCATAGCGACGCTGTCTAAAGATAGCCGGACCGGGTGAAGTAACTGTCACAGCCAACGCAATGCCGATCATGAGTGGCGACAGCAAAAGCAATATAATCGATGCAAGCACAAAATCACTGGCACTTTTGACTACACTATCGACACCGGAGAATGGTGATTCACATATCGCAACTACCGGTATCCCACCCACGTTATTGAAATGGGCCTGCATAAGATCGAAGATATATAGGTCGGGCAGAAAGTAAATCGAAGCTGTGGTGTCATGCAGATCATCCAATATTTCGCGGATGCGGGGCTGGGCAGACATTGGCAGGCTGATGAAAATCATCTCGATGTGGTTATTGCGAGCATAGTTGGCGACGTCTGAAATATCGCCTAATCTCGCTCCCATTCCCTCCTGAATCCGATCATCATTTCGCACGTCAAAATAGCCACGGACATCTATGAGCAGATAGGGAAAATCCTTAATACGTCGAATCAATTTAAGGCTGGTATCGTTTGCACCGACAATTACCGCAGAGCGCTGGCCGCCTCTGTCGCGAATTCGGTCAGCGATCAAACGCACGGTGATATGACTGGTGAGAAGAACGAATGGCGTAACAATGAACCAGGTCAGGATCACCTGCTCAGAATAATGGTCGGAAAGTTTGGAAGCGTAGCCTATTAAATTCAGGACGACGACAATGATGCCCCAACCAACAAAAGTGTCGCGGATATAAGCCAGCAAATTGCCATCGCGCCACCGGCGGTAAATAGCAGTCTGTTCGAAAACATACGATGAGATGAAATAGCTGATTATCATCAAAACCAGATAGTAACCAGTGAATTCCTCTTCGTATACAAAGGTGAGCAGGACCAACATGCCCCAGATAATAAAAGGATCGAGCAGTCGCTTGAAAAATGACACGACAGGGATGTCATTGGTAGCCATATATTTACAAACTCTTGACGAACGTCATCTTGCTGATAGCGCGATTACTGTTCGGGATCATGTTGAATTTCATCTCGTTACATTTGATCAAGGTTTACCTTAGGTTTTGAAGGTAGCGTAAACAAACATGAGGAACGCTTTGTGAAATACATTATATGGGCTGGTTAGATGCGGAAATGTACACAATTATGAACTGCTATTCACCGTTGAATTGGCTACTAGTATATATTCTGGCAGCAAATAATCGCCTAATAAAGGCTACATCATTATTCAAGTATTTACCAAGTTTTTCCCACTCAGACAGATTCTTTGACAATATAGTGTACTTGTGCAACTCGGTTGCATGACTCGAACATCACCCCGAGCGCCAGCGAAAACAGCGATCGTATCATTTCCATTCATTGTGTTTATTAATGAACAACCCCGCCACTAGGGCGGGGTTGTCGAAGATGCGTCTATGAAAAATTAGCCTAAACATCAGTACCTTAATTCCGTCGGCGCGCGCTAAAGCCGATCAAACCCAGTCCAATTAACAACATGGCATAAGTTTGTGGTTCCGGGACCGGGCTGACCACTATTTCCCCGCAATAACCACCTGTGCCCGAATTGTTGAAGCCTTTAAATCTCAACTCATAATCTTTGGTATTAGAATCGCCCAAAAAACTCAGGTGTGAATCTGAATCTGAAGCAGATTTGCTCCCGTAACCCAAAAATTTACCATCACCCCATAATTCGAATGTATCAAAGGAAATGCCCACATCATGTTTTAGTTTAACATGACTTGAGGAACGATCACCAAACGGGACTCTGGAAAGAGAGAAGTGTATCGAATCCTCAAAAGAAGTCTTAACTGTATTCGAAAAAGTTGCAACATGGCTTCCATCATAACTGCTCCAACTATCTACCTTCATAATTGAAGCATTCGCCACCCCAGCAGCCATGCCAAGCCACATTATCAATGCAACAGGCAAAATATTTAGACAAGTTTTCATGACAACTACCCTAAATTCTTTAATTAACCATCAAAAATCCTTTTCTCTTAGTTACGAATGATATCTATTTAATAATTTAATCCCATTGTACTAAAGTACAGGTATAGCTTAATTTACGGGTAATAGTTCATGGATATTCATTTTTTGCTTGAAAAATCATTCAACTTGAAGCTTGGCTTGTGATTGTCGCTGACGATAAGCAAGAATAAGTCCTGCGCCACTTAGGCGGTTACTAAGCGTTATGAAATAATTGAACTGCTCGGCGAGCTGCTCTCGATCGCCAGGCCCAGGCCGCTGCCTACTTGTGTATTTTCCGGCAATCTGTCAAACGCTTCGAAGACACGTTTCCGGTATGCCCCGGACCCGTTGTCGATGACCTCGAGAACGGCATAACCATCCTCACAGCCAACGCGTACATATACATTCCTGCCTGCCCGGGAATAGCGAATTGCATTATCCACTGTACTTCGCAACAGCAACTAGATCGCATACATTCCGTTTTCTTCTATATTTTTCGCCTGCAGCGAAAGCGCGATCAGCGGCGAACGCAATTCATGCGCGGCATCGGCTATGAAACGGCGCTGGGACTCATTCATCAGGTTGATGCGTTGCAATAGCCGATTGATGGCGTGTATGAAAGGGGCTATTTCGCCGGGTACCCGGCTGGTCGTCAGCTCCGAAAGACGCTCTTCATTCTGCGTATCAATGATTTCTGCGAGGGTGCGCAATGAAGACATCTCAGCCTTGATGATCCTTCGAGAAACAAGAATCAGGACCGGGATCAACACCAACAACGGCAAAAAGTACCGTAAGTAAGCACCCTCGTCGTCCCTCCGACATGCGATCAGCCTGAATGGATTGCCGGATTTTTCGTGAACCCGATGCTATAGGACAAACACCGATGAAATTAATCATGTTCGTCCTATTGGAAATTCATCAATTCGCCGATATCTATATTATGTATATCTAAATAATAATTCTAGTAGCGAAAGGTTTGCCGGATTCACCAATTACAGCCATTAAATTGCTCAGAGTAAAGTATGAAGGATCTGTGGCTGAGTTAAATTCTGGATATATCTTGTTTTACCCATGAATCCTGATATCAGTGAAACAAGATGATTTTATGAAAAGGAGATAATCATGAATGCGCCTATGACAACCAGACTATCGGTAGTGGAAAATGTTTCCAAGGAAAAACTGATGGAAGATTTGAGGATGGTGGTGGCTGATGCAGAGGAGTTGTTGAAAGCTACTGCCAACCAGACGGGAGAGCAAATCGCGTCAGTACGTATGAAGGCAGGCGAGTCATTGCGTGCAGCCAAGGTCCGTCTGGCTGAGGCCCAAGCTTCGGCAATTGAGCGGATGAAGGTGGCTGCCCAGACGCCTGACAATTATGTGCATGAGCATCCTTGGCAGTCCGTAGGCATTGCAGCAACCGTTGGAATCCTGATTGGTGCGCTGATTACGCGGCACTGAACTTTTTAAGACATCAAAAGCAATTCTTAATGGTTACAGATCAGTCGGCGGCCGGCTCTTTCATACAGCCATTTAAGCAATCAAGGAACGGGGCATCAGCACCTGTTCCGGACTGCGTGTAATTCAGGTAATTATGTAGTCGAGCAAAGGGCAAGGAGCGGTCGAGCGCACTACGAACTTGATAACATCTGGTACAGCAGTGCCATCTGTACCAGCATGCGATTGCGTGCCTCGGCGATAATGACGCTACGCGGTCCGTCAAGTACGCGATCAGCGACGGAAACACCTCTTCGTACCGGCATGCAGTGCATGAAGCGACAATCGCTGGCCGCATTCTCGAACCAGGATTCGTCTATGCACCACTCACCTAGCTCGGGTTTGATTTCGTCTTCGCCTCGCTTGTTGCCATAATGACGCGCGGATGCCCAGGAATTCGCATAAATAATCTGACTGCCTTGCATCGCGCTGGAACGATCATCGGTCTCCGTAACAGAACCGCCACTTATCGCTGCCGCCTTGCGAGCCTTGTCCATAATGGCTTCCGGCAATTCAAAGCCCTCAGGCCTCAGTACCGTAACATCCATTCCACGCAGAGCAGCCATATGAACGGTTGCCGCTGGCACTGCAAATGGCAGCGGCCTCGGATGCCAGGTCCATGCCAGCACAAACTTTCCCCTGTTTGCAGGTATTTTCAGATCGTCCATGGTTTTCCAGTCAGCAAGACTTTGGCATGGGTGATTGATTGCCGATTCCATGTTGATATATGGCTTGTCGATTAGCGAGGTTAGTTCGCGAAATTCGCGATCATTAAGATCGTCATCGAGATTTTCTCTTTTGGCAAATGCTCGAATACCGATCGCATCCCCATAGGAGGCGATCACAGGGACTGCCTCGCGAATATGTTCGGCTGCAACACCGTCCATGACGATACCCGAACGAGATTCGAGACCGTGAATTGACATCTCCGGAGAAATGACAAAGGTCCCGCCGCCCAACCGTGACATCGCTGACTGGAACGAGATCAGCGTGCGCAAGGACGGGTTCAGGAACAATAGCGACAGCACTTTTCCTTCAAGCGCCCGCGGTTCCGGTTTTTCATCCAGTCTGCGAGCTAACGCAATCAGCTCCTTGATTTCAGAGATACTGAAATCTGCCAGATCGTTAAAATAGTCCATGTTTAATTCATACCCTATATCTGAATATACCCACAATTTGTTAAGAAGCACGCTAATGATGATCCGAATGTTTTCTGCAAACGCTACAGATGTTCTACCTTAAATTCCCCTTAGCTGTCCACCCGGATAAATCATGTGCGGTAGCAAATTAAATTGGACAGGCAATACAACAGCAGGAGGCAAAAATTCATCGGCAACTGCAAGCCAGTCAATAATCGCAATTATGATCCCAAAACTCTGCTCGCTGTGGAGGCGTAAGATTTATTTCAACGAAATAGACACATTACTGCCATTCGCAACTGACTGCTTTCCGGCATTCGATCCTTGGGCACCCCCCCTATGGTGGCAATCAATCGTTCTGCCATGGACCTGCTCTGAAACCTGGGGTTCGATTTGATCTGCTCGTTATAGCAACTTGATTTCAGAAGCCATGGAAGACGTCGTTATTTCAAAATTTCCCATGATTTGTTGCCAATCTTTTCCGTGGTGAGTTCCGATATATTCAAGGAATGATGCATCTGGATCATTCAGGAGAATACCGATAGCGTGCCCATCAACATTGTCTGTAATCTTCATCAGCACGTCATATTTGGAACCAGTGGCCATTGCATCATCGATCACAACGGGGGCAGGATCGAAAAACACCTTTGGAACCTCCGTGCGCAGTGCTTCGGTAAAATCGGATTGAATAGCTGATCTCGCTTCGTCGAAACTACGAAATTCCGAGTAGTGCCCGAAGGGGCGCATCTCGAAATACTGCTGCACAGGAGGTGATATTTCCTGTTCATGCGCGGCCTCGAAAGCCGCGTCAATCTCCGCCCGGTCACCCCCTTTCAGGTGTATCCGTATTATGAGTGCCTCGGATATACCGGCAAACCCATTGGCCTGGAAATATCGAACAATACGCTCGGCTGCCTCATTAGCCTGAAGAGTTAGAGTGTTTTTCATGGCAACCCGCCTTAATAAGAAGGCGCACATTTTACCCAAAGCGGACAAGGAACGCACTCACCCAATAAGCGCCCTGAAACGCTTCACTAGAGTTCTATTCGCAAGATTTTCCCTCAGGCAAGGTAGAATCACGGCTCACCTTTCATAGAATCAGCCGTGAATATCTCAATCGAAACTATCCAGGGATATTTTGTCCATCCATTGACACTGCTTGTGTTGTTCGTGTCGGCAAGTCTGATGATGATCTGGCGTCTGCATTCGATGGAGAGTAAGGGCTTCGAGGGTACCGTTCTCGGCACGCTGATCATGCCCTACTGCTCCGGGTTCGCGAATCTCGTGTTCGCCTATGTCATGAGCAGTGCGGCCAGTAATGGCGGATTAGTCATCGAAAACAGTCTCGTCAACAATGCCACCAACCTGACGTTGATACTCGGACTTGCCGCCATTTTTGGTTCGGCGGCCGTGATGCAGAAAGGCATCACGAAGCGGCAAGCCAGGCTGCACGCGGAATTCCATCGCATCAACAAGCTGAATCTGCTGTTCACCCTGATCGCAATGTTCATGTTCACCGGCACGCTCTGGGCCTTGGCCAAGGACGGGATGCTGGACTTCTACGACGGCCTGGTGTTGGTCGGCCTGTTCCTGTTCTGGCAGGTGTTGCATGTGTTCGAAGTGCTCAAGGACAACATCCGCAAGGACAAGGCGTTCCACTGGTCGCTTCTGATCGACATCGGGCTGCTCGGTGTCAGCGCCTACTGCGTCTACTTCTCGGTCGACCATCTTGTGCAGTGGGTCACGACCAACGAGAGCCCCTATCTGAGCTTTGCCAAACTGGGCTGGTTCAGCGGTCTGTTGATGGTCGTACCCAATGCCTTCCTCGCGCTGTATTACACGCGTATCGGCAGGCAGGATATTGTCCTGAGTTCACAGGTCGGCGACGGACACATCTGCATCCCGATGTGCATCGGCTTGTTCGCACTCTTCAATCCCATTCGGGTTCCCGATTTCTTCCAAATGGGAGCCTTTGTTATCCTCGGCGCAGGGGTCGTCCACTTTCTGTTCATTGCCATCCTCGGAAAAATCCCACGCACGGTCGGCTTTGGCCTTATCGGTGTCTATGCCATGTTCTTGTATAAAGGACTCATTCAGTAGAGTAGACATTTCGACTGATTGCTGCTGGTACGTTTACGTTAACGATATACACCAGTATCCTCATTGAAGTGCCCGAAACGATATACCTAAGCACTGGAATGGGTTAGTTATATTTCGTCAGACGTCATCGACGTCGCGAGAAATCATGAGCCATTTTGGCTTCGCAAGTTCGCGAAATGCCTCGGCTGAGTACTTCATTGCCAGCGTCGCGAGCCCACTCGCAATTAGCGGTATGCAAACACTGCCTATCATGCTGAACTGCTTGCTAACTGACTTTTCGCAGTGGTGCCCATGGGTTTCCGGCGGCCTATGTCTGTCACGATGCTGATTTCGTCTTTTCCCGGTACGGCAAGCCGAACAACTCGAGTCCATTGCGAAAGGCTACCTGCTCGGCCATGTAAGGCGGCAATTCCTTGAGCCACTCGCGATAGCCATCGAAGTAATAGCGGAACTGGTACCAGTACTCCATGGTGTAGGTGCCGCTGCCAAGCAGGAAGCGCCCCGGATGGCGTAGCATGAGTTCCTTCCACGCCGTGCTGAGCTTCCCTCGAGGCGCGACATCCCCGCGATGGGATATTTCAACCCAGAGCTGCGGATATCGGTCGAGCATTGCGCCGATGGTCTCAGGTTGAGTGAGCATGCCGCCGTGCGCCCATAGAATTCGTAAATCCGGGCCGAGCGCGAACAACTGGCTGATCGCAAACTGGTCGGAACGAGCATGCAAGACCAAACGGCGCTTGCGGGCGAGTTCCACCATACCGCGCACGACCGGCGTATCCACTTGGCCGTCGAACAAAAAAAACTCCCCGATACCGCGGTAGGGTTTGCTGTTGATTTCCTGTTCGAGGTCAATCAGGTTTTTGGGGTCGTCGAACCACGTATCACGCTCATCACGGGTTTGGTATGGAACGACCATCGGAATCACCCGATCAGGGTCGCCTTCATACAGGCGCCAGGTGCCCTCATTCGGCAGGCTGCACACGAGCATCCACGGGACATTTTTTGCATTGGCGGTATTTATAATCGCTTTGACCGAAGCGCTGTCCCAAGCGTCTTCGTTGTAGTGCACCTGAGCATCGAAAATCGGAATTTCGGTGTTGGGCTTCCACAAATAAATACTCAGGACTACCAGGGGCAGGCTGAGGAAAACGATGAAGCGCCCGATCAAAGTCCGTCTGAAAGAGACTACCATGAGCTCGATCCAACGTTTGAGCGTGTCTATTGCCTTCATAGGCCGGAGACTCCAGGACCAAGAGTGCTTGAACTACATCAATTTTTTTGACCGAATTTGCATAATAATACTGATAGGAGCGGATGTCTTCTTTTGGCACTTGGCCGCAATCAGCCAAATTTTCTTATTAGCATATTTGTCATCACCAAACCGGACACTGCTCCAAATCGTGCTGACTCGAAAATTCAATTTTGATCCGTGAATAAGTGTCAACAATTCAGAAATAGAAAAAAACAAGGAGCTAGACTATTAGCCTAACTCCTTGAGTTATTGGTGCGCCCGGAGCGATTCGAACGCCCGACCCCTTGGTTCGTAGCCAAACATTCATATTATTAACCAAGGTTTCTGTTCATTAATACTTATTGATAATCATAGTAGTTAGGTATACAATCACCTTTACCGTTCTACCTCAATTTATACCAATATCAACCAAAAAGGTAGCACCACGGTAGCACGGAGGTCGATGATGCCTAAAAAATTCAATTTCAGCAGAACAGAAATCCAGAAGCTCCCAACGCCAGAGAAGCGTGACTATTACTATGACCTGAAGACCCGAGGCTTAGTTTTAGATGTTCGCCCTTCCGGAGGAAAAACATTTCAGATATACCGCAAGATCAAGGGGACTCCAATTAGGGTTGTCTTGGGTAGCTTTAACCCGGACATGCCCGACTCAAGAGACTTCCCTGCCGGATTCGACCCTCTAAAGCTACTCAACACGAATCCTGAATTAAATGTACGCATGGCGAGAGCTATGGGGTCATCTGTGAATGCCAGTCTCGACAAGGGACAGAATGTGGCAGAAACCAAACGTGAGGCAAAGCGAAAATCAGATGGAGAATTTACCCTTCGCCAGGCATTCGATCGTTATCGTGATGACTATCTTATCCCTCACGGAAAAAAGACTGTTCTAGACCTGTCAGATAACTTCTCGCGTTATCTAGGTGATGTTCCTGAGGGACAGAAAAAGGCTCATGGTAAAGAACGAACAAAACCCTCTTGCGCAGTGAATTGGGAGCAGCGCAAGCTCTCCTCAATTACACCGGAAGAAGTCAGACGTTTAATGATTGCCTTAAAAGATGATATTGGTGCGTATACAGCTAATCGCACATTAGAGCTTCTTCGTTCTGTTTATAACAAGGCTATCGAATGGAAAGATTTTGATGGCGAAAACCCATGTATCGGTATTAAGAAATTCAGCACCTCCACTCGGGCAAGATTTATTAAGGGCGAAGAGCTCCCAGCATTCTTCAACGCACTTGCGCAATCGGATAGTGAATCATTTAAACATTACATCATGCTATCGCTATTCACTGGCGCAAGGAAAAGTAACGTACTGGGTATGAAGTGGGAGGACATCGACTCTGATCGCAAGGTATGGACTGTGCCTGACTCAGTTTCTAAAAACGGTGAGCCAATGACAATCCCCCTGACCCGCATTGCTAGCGAGGTTCTCGAAAGCCGAAAGAAAGCACACGATGTCTGGGTATTTCCTGCGAAGAGTGCAAGTGGACATATGGAAAACCCAAAAAAACGTTGGGCAACACTGTTGAACGAAGCTGGATTAACCAACCTCCGATTGCACGATTTACGAAGGAGTCTAGGCTCATGGGCAGCAATGACAGGAGCATCATTAACCATTATCGGTAGCGCACTCGGCCACAAATCTGTAGCCGCCACGCAAATCTATGCACGATTGCAAAGTGATCCAGTATTAGAAGCTATGGAACGTGCGGCATCGGCAATCATGTCATCGGCTGGATTGAATGAAAAAGCAGCAGCAAGCAAAATGAGCTAGCTGAATATTAACTTGACATATTTAGCATTAGGACTATAGTTCACCACAGAGAGCGGAAGAAGTAGCTACCGCTTAGCGTTCACCGTTTATAGCCAGGTGCGTGCTTCAGCATAAAGGATAGCGTCCTCCGGAATTTTGAAGGCTTACACAGCGTCATTGCTTGTGTGAGCCTTTTCCATTTATGGGTTCACCAAGCGAAAAAGTACTTTTCTTGGAGGATTTCATGAATACAGTTACAAAACCATCAGTCTTTTACCCCACCCAAGCATCACCCTTGCTGTCCGATATAGAAGCGGCGGCATACCTCAATCTCTCCCCTGGCACCCTAGCCGTCTGGCGCTGCACTAAGCGGCAAGAATTACCATTCATTAAGCTGGGCCGTTCTGTGCGCTACAGGTTGGTTGATATTGAAGCATGGCTTTCAGCTAAAACCGTTTGTGTTACGGCTTACGGAGCGGCCATGACAACCACAACACTGAAAGAAAAAGGGGCAGTTCACCTAATAAATATCACCAGAAAGATTGGAGGCACCAAGTGAAAACAAATTCAAATGTTCCGCATACACCGAGAGCTCCCGTAGCCATAGGATGCGATTCTAGCCCTTCAATTGCTGATGGTGCGACTGTCACCTTGCCGGAAACTCCGGCACAAACTGACTCACCCGCTCAACCCCCAGAAGAGGTTATCAAGTCACTAGCCAAGCTGACAAAACTGGAATATGAAAAGGTGCGCCAAGAAAAAGCGAGGGCATTAGGTTTTCGTGCTTCTTTGTTGGATGATTTCGTGAAGGCAGCGCGATCAGATGAAAGCGAAGTGGATAGGCTACCCTTCGATCAAGTCGAGCCTCACTCTGATCCGATAGACCCTGCGCAATTGCTGAGTGAGGTATCAGCCACGATCCGTAGATTTATTGTTTTGGATGCAGAGCAGGCAGACGCAGCCGCTTTATGGATTGCGTTTACTTGGTTTATTGACGTGGTAGAGGTTGCACCATTGGCAATCATTAACGCGCCTGAAAAGTCATGCGGAAAAACCCAATTACTAACGGTGCTCTCTCGCATGTCATACCGCCCACTGCCCGCATCTAACGCTTCAGCATCTTCACTATTCAGAGCCGTGGAATTGTGGAAGCCAACAATCCTGATAGATGAGGCCGATACATTCTTTCGGGACAATGCAGAATTACGCGGCATGGTAAACGCTGGCTATTTGCGTGATGGTTATGTATTACGTAGTGAGATAGTAGGCGACAGTTATGAGCCGCGTATGTTTTCCGTTTTTAGTGCCAAGGCATTGGCAGGCATCGCGTTAGAAAGACATTTAGAGGATGCGACCATGAGCCGTGGAATTGTAATTAATCTTCGCAGGAAGCTATCACATGAATCAGTAGAAAGGTTGCGCTATGCAGATAAGGATGTATTCGCTAGCATTGCTGAAAAATTGGCACGCTTTTCAGCGGACTACTCACACAAAGTTCGTGATTCGCGCCTCGCCATGCCGGATTGGCTATCAGACCGGGATCAAGATAATTGGGATAGCCTGCTTGCTATAGCATCCTGCGCAGGAGATGAATGGCTACAACGTTCAATAGCGGCGGCTCGGAAACTATCTGAAACTGGCGGAGATTCTATGAGCACTGGTAATGAGTTGCTGGCAGATATTCAGAACATCTTTGCAAGTAAGAATGAGGACAAAATCCGCTCTACGGAATTACTCAGGGCATTGTGTGACGATGATGAGGCTGCTTGGGCAACCTATAACAGGGGTAATCCGATATCTTCCAGACAGATAGCAACCAGATTATCAGTTTACGGCATACGCTCAAAAACCATCCGGCTAGGTAGGCATGACTCTTTCCGTGGCTTTGAAATTTCACAATTCAGTGATGCGTTTGCACGATACCTAGAACCCCCAGTTGAAACTGTTACACCGTTACAAACCAGCGCTGTTGCGGCTTTGCCTGTAACAGATAGAAACAATGTAACAGTTACACAAGCACCAAGTGTTACACCGGGAGCACCGTCGTTATTGGGTTGTAACAGTGTTGCAGATATAAATCATAGAGAATTATGGGCAGAATTGGAACGGCGCGGCATGATAGAAACAAATACGAACGATCTTGAAGAAGACTTCATAATTTAAATATCTGGAGTTCAACCCACCACCGGCAGCTTTGTCTCAGTCGGTGGTGGAGCCCCCAGATTTGCATCACTAATTCGTCTTATCAAGTCACCATACTCAGTCAATATAAATCAATAAGATATCTTATCAATAAGGGTATCAGTTCATCTAAAGAATACCATCTAGTTCCTCGACTCCTGCTTTGCTCACAAGTTCGAGGGAACTGCTCATTGATCTGCTATTTTATTGAGAAAATTTTAATGTAAGAAACATCTGACTCGATACTAGAAACATCTGCATTGATGCTGGAAAGCTCTAAGTTGATGCTAGAAAGGTCTGACTCAATGCTAGAAACATCTGACTCGATTCTGGCAACATCACGCCTAGTTTTCTCAATACCACTATTTATCCCACTTAAAGAGATTGCGATATATGCCAATAGGATGATTATCGCAATCTTATAAAAGATTTCCCAAGTATGCCCATACCGTTTAAATCTCTCAATCAGCTTGAATCTCTCAATCAGCTCTAATGGCCTCATAATTTTCCTGATATGGTAGCGTGTACTAATCGCTGTTCTTTTATAACCCTGAGAGTTGAATCAAGGCGTTAGAGTAGGATGTATTTACACTGGAATTGTAAGCCGGTTTAACAGCATTAAGCTCACCCCCGGTCATAGTATAAGTTGGAGAAAGCGCGTTAACAGTAAGCCACGCCAAGTCTTGTGTTTGATATGTAGTAAGCATAGTTGCGATGGCTGTTTTGTCGATTGGCGTACTGTTTTTGACAATCTGAATGTTCGTTAATACCACATTCAAAAAGTTTTGTATGGATGTTTGCTTGGCATTAACAGAACAAACAATTGCATTACCACTCATACCCCACTGTCTAAAGCAGTTTTGTATCGCATTGCTTATTAATAATTGCTCATTGGTGTAGTTCGTGTCCATATTTGCTTGGATGGCAGCGGTTGTAGCGGGATTCGCAGAAGGAGGTACTTGGGCCGCCGGCGCGTCGCTTCCGCCTCCGCCACAACCTGATAGTAATGTGAACACTAGAACCACACATAGTGTTAGAGCGTTTCGCGGGGAAAACCTATTAGCACTCATTCAAACTCCATTGTTCTGCCGGATAAGACCGAAATCTATAATTTAATTCAATCTACACTCTAGCACCAAAGAACCCCCCTCTTTTTAAAAAATCTGCGGTAGCGTTACAAGCAGCGCTACATAACAAATCAAAACAAGAGAGTTTCCCCCTCCCCCTCGCGATCCGTCTAAGCATACTTTCCAGGTTAGCCCTGGATAGGGATCATCGCTGACACTAGCATCACTCCGTTGACCGCTCAGTCACGTCGCTTGCAACAAACCCTGCAAGCCCCACGCCTTCGCTAGCGCAGTGGTATCGGACAGAGCGCAGAAGGCGGTGAATCTGCCCTCTGCTTTAGCTCCGTTCCAAGTGTGTCCGCTCCGTTGCCGCAGCCGCTTCACGCCGTCGCACTTCATGGCTTCGCATGAGGCCGCTACGCCATCAAGCGCTCGCCGTTCGCAGGCTGCTGGTGCATGGGTAGCCTGGACGTGTTGTGGCCTCATGCAGTGCCGTAAAGGCGTTGTCGGCTGCGCCGGTTGTTTGTGTGTGCCGGTGTTTAACATAAAGGCGTCTTATGCAAAGCGCAAGCGCCGGAAAAACTCCCGCCCTTCGGGTTCGCATAAGAGACCTTTATGTCTTGCGCCCTTCGGGTAAATCCCGCCACACAAGTCAAAGTCAAATTCCATCTCCTTCGTCGAGGGGCAGCAAAACGGGGCTGATGATGCCTCGCCCCTTCGCTTTTTGCTGCTTGGTCGTGCCGGTCTATGTCTTGTCTTGTTGTGGTCGCTTCGCGGTGTTGATTGCAGCAGAAGTGCATTTTATTTATCGCGGCAACGTCACGGCGCAGGCATGAATCAAAAGCGCCTTCACCGTCACGCCACCGCTGCCGTGTGCGGGTCGTGTGCGTCAACAAAAAAACCATGCCGGACAAAAACCCCGTCACTGGCTTTTCCATTGCCACACACCACCCTGAGAGTCAGGCTTAGTCGCTGCGCGTTGTGTTTTTTGTCCCCGCCCACCTAGCCTTACAGGCTTCCCATCCGCCCCAAGGGGCTCCCAATTAAAAACAAGCCAAAAGGTATGGTTCCACTGTCTGGTTTCTTGTAGGCAATTGGCCCTTGTGAAGTGCAGCAACCGGTTGGAATCGCAACACATACCGGCCCGTCATAATGCTTGCAGTAAAAGGCCACTTTTCGGTACCTAAGCGGTCAACGCTAAGTTATCGGATACAGTTGGCAGCAAACATCTGCTATTGGGTAATCTGGCTTTCGCAGAATAAAGACCGTTTCGTAGTAGGAATCCAGCGACCTCGGCCTGGCATTCTTATTCTTCTTGTCCAGCTCCACATTGATTATCTCGTCAATAACGAAGCCGCATGTCAGGGAAAGCTCAGCGAAAATCTTGTCGCACTCGACTTTAAAAAGAACCTCTCTATCGCTAAAACGGTAGAACACGCTTTCTTTTCCGATCACGTACACGGCAAGTCCACCCGGCAACAGCACCCGTAAATTCTCCTCCAATGCCTTTTTTAACGAGACATAGTAGGCTAAGGTAGGTTTTGCTTTGATTGCCCGAAGCGGGTCATTGGAAAGCCAGTTGTAAAGCTCGTAAACGGCCTTAGGCAGTCCGTCACCGTGTTCCACGCTCCATTTCATAGAACCTACAGTATTCGTCTCGGCTTCCTCAATTTCCTCGTCTGTCATGAGGTTCAGGGCAATATTCGATATGGATTTGCCTACCAAGTAATCTTCTCGGCCAGATGAGGCTGGGAGATATGGAGGCGAAGTAATAATAATGCTGAATGTGTTGTCGTTAAACGGCAGTTTAACCGCCGTGCCGTGATGAACTTCAGCCTTGCCAAGATTAACCTCATAGCTTTCGATTATTGTCTTGGCTACATAGGTGCTGTGGATCAGCGCCTTGAAGTTGTATGCCATCAATGAGTCTAACGATGTTTTTGCAATTTCCAAGGCAAAACGACCTACACCGGTACCCATCATTCGGATAACAAATTTTCGAGTAAGCGCATCGCTTAAGCAGATAGCAAATAAGTGTCGCGTTGCTTTATCTTTCAGGCTGTCTATGGCGTTCTTCCACTTTGTTATCGTGGCTTCATAACCTTGTTGCTCATCCTGTGTTTCCCATCGTTCAAATTTCTTCGCAATACGCGAAGGGAAATGGTATGGATTTTTTGTGATATTGACCTGTGAAACAGCCTTGTCCAGCTTATCCGATGTGGTGATGACTTGTTCCGGCGATATATTTAAAATGTCCAATTTGGCTTGGGAAATAGCACAAGATAACTTGTCGATATCAACCCCATCAGAATCAATACCAAGTAATGATGCTTCAATGAGTGCGGTGCCACTTCCTACAAATGGATCCAGCAGCTTTATTTTTCCATCCTTGTTGCGAGGTAGCCTATCAAGATGCTCAACCAGAAATGAACGGATTAATCGCGGGAAAAATTTTGCCTTGTATTTATGCAGCGAGTGAACGTGTTGCGTAGAGGTTCCACCAGTAGTGGGAGCCTTCATCACTTTACCCGATGAGGATGTTGCACCAGCTAAAAACGCCGTCAATGTACGTACATCTTCCTTTGTCGGTGTTTTAACCTTGGATTGGCTTAATAGCTCACCACAAGTCATGAACGGCATGGCGCACAGGAATACCGCACCATGAACATCAAGAGCGTAAGCCCATTCGAATTTTGAAAGGCTTTTAACTTCCTTGCAAGTTGATTTGCTCCATATTTCCTGTGTGAAATTCAGCACCAGGATTAACTCTTCGAGAGTTTTTCTGGAGCCAGAAACAAGAAATCCGACGCATCCGTTTTTTCTTGTATTCGACAAAATATTTGGTATTGGCAACCCGATAATTTTCTCGACCGTTTCAGGTTCGTCAACTCGTTCGACATGAGAAAAAAAGGATTTAACTTCTCTTTCAGCTAAATCCACATCACCATTCAAAACTATATTTGAACGGAGTTTAAGAAAATATTTTTGGGTCATCTGATTAATCTAAACCAAATACTTGCTTGAGCCAGTCATCCCTAAAGTGGCATTCGGACAGTGCGATAATTCCATCAAAAAGGTTGAATAACTTGTGGTCATCGTCCAGGTCACCGGCAACTCGTACCTTACCGGTTGCATCATGAGTCCATATCAGATTTTTAAGCGATTCAAGATATTCTTCAAAGTGACGTGCGGCATGAATATTTGAAACAATGCCGACTTTAAACTTCCATTTGGATTCGACTGGTTTACCTTCGCTACCAAGTTTTAACACCTGATAGATTCCTTTTTTAATATCGTCGGTGCGATCCATGCCTACGGATGTTTTGCTATCCGATATGCTCTCATAACCATCACCCTCGCCCTTCTTGGCTCTCGGCCAATCGTCTGGTCGTGGATTTGGAGCACCACATCCGTTTGTTAGCCAAAAGATATTCTCGGTCATGCGGGGATGGTATTTGGTTAATGCCTCGTCCCAAAATTCGTAATAAGCTTTCAGGAATGTGCCGTCATTTCCCAATAAAGTAATCATAGAACGATAGCCCCAAAACCTATCGTCTGCGTCATTCTTTTGACCGAAGCTGATTTTATTATCAACCCAATGGCCTTTAACTTTCTTGGGTATGAACAAAGACATTTGTTGTCCAAATACCTTATTGAGTGTTAAATCATCATTGCCGTGATGGTGGGTTATAACGTCACCATTGCTGTCGGTAAGAGCTTCCGAGTCCATAATTAAAGGGACAGTCAATAAGGGCGATGCTTTGATTTCACCAAAGAGAATTTCATGCGTTATCTCGTTGACGATTACGATATCAACAGGCTCTGATCCTTTCAAAATAATCTCCGGTCTGTTTCGTTTTTCAAGATGTCCAATCAAGAAATTTCTGAGCAGTCTGGATGTCGATTTACCGATAGAACCGCTTTCTGGCTTGCTTGATTGATGAAAATGAAACAGATTACCCAATGCGTGACGTGGGCAGCAATTAGTGAAATGGTAAAAAAGATTTGGGACTGGTGAAGGGCAGAAATACCAGCCCTTATGTCCAACCGTAGAGTAGTAGTCTGCGGATACTACCAAGTCGAATGCGCTGGCTAAAATTCGCCCCAATGGTATTTCAGGGTTACATTTGTGAATCTCATATGAATGCTCGATCAGCTTCTTTATTAATTGGAATTCAAGCGGATTGGTATGCGCTTTATTCTCTTTTTTGGTGTTCTCTTTAGATTTTTTTAATAAATCTTCAATCCAGTTAGTGTCAATCATATTGTCGAATATTATACGAGTTAGACTGTTAAAAAATTATATAACTATATAGGATGAAATCTCCCGTGTCACCGGAAGATTAGATTAAAAGTACCAATGGGTAGGATGCAATATCTCCACGTTCCAGATAATCAGGCGTTCGCAGCCAACGGAATCTGATTACCTACGAGCAACAGCTTAGGCCGTGAAACGGCACTTCAAAATGCATTGGCTGAGTGACGGCAGCACATACAAGCCTCTCGCAGGTATCCGCTATCTGCATCTCAGTCGTTACCCTTCCCACGCTTCCTAAAATCCCAAGGCGGTGTAGGTTCAGCATCTATCCATAAACCCCGCTTCTCTGCTCTCGCACGCTCTTCTGCCTGAGCATATCTTAAACGATCATCATCAGTCTGTTCGTTCTGGTACTTCTTGTAGTGCCAGGCCATGCCTGCTTTTACTTGCTCAAAATTAGCATCGACACCATCCACAACAACCTTCCCGACTGTGCGCCCGTACCTGTCCTTTTTGCTGTATTCGACCGTCACCTGTTTGTTGTATACCAGATCAGAAAGATACTGCTTGGATCTATTACCGAATGCCTGCTTCTTCTCGGGGGCATCAATACCCATTAGTCTGATTTTCCACTGTATGTTTGAGGCATCCAGCACCGTTACTGTATCGCCATCGGCAATGCCCACCACACGTCCCTGAAGGGTGCTGGCGAGCGTTATGCTGGTAACTAGTAGGGTGACCCCAAGGAACAGGATTCGGGTACAGTAGAGCATCGCTATTGGAGAATCCTCATGTCTGCATTATCAACGTTTGCCCAATATAACAAACTTGCCGATCAGCTTATTGAAAAATCGAGCAAGGAAGACGTAGCAGAAGCCGCCAGGTTACTTGCCTTGAATGTTGCGCACTATCAGTCCAAGTATGGTGAGTTGCCGCTTGAAGAGACGCTGGGGATGATTGCCATGATTGAACCAAACGCTGCTCAGCTCAAGCTTATGGGAGAGGGTATGGAAATTCTGGTAGGGGTACTTGGAAATGTTGTTGTGGGGATAGGTCTGAATAAACATTGAACTTGACGATGTACGACTGATGCAAACCCAAAAAAAAGGTAGCACCACGGTAGCACAGAAAACAATAAGGAGTCAGGCAATTAACCTAACTCCTTGAATTGATGGTGCGCCCGGAGCGATTCGAACGCCCGACCCCTTGGTTCGTAGCCAAGTACTCTATCCAGCTGAGCTACGGGCGCGCACTTTTGTTACCTTTGGCGGAGAGGGAGGGATTCGAACCCTCGATACAAGTTTAAGCTCGTATGCGCCCTTAGCAGGGGCGTGCCTTCGACCTCTCGGCCACCTCTCCGAAGGCCGCGCATGATAGAGTAACCCACCCCAAAGGTCAAACGAGCTGATTGTCTGATCAATCCTCAGGCGTCTTCCTGTTCGAGATCGAACGCCTTGTGCAGCACGCGCACCGCCAATTCCACATACTTCTCGTCAATAACGACCGAGATCTTTATTTCGGAAGTGGAGATCATCTGGATGTTGATTCCCTCTTCCGCCAGTGTGCGGAACATCTTGCTGGCGATACCGACGTGCGAGCGCATCCCCACGCCCACTACCGAGACCTTGGCTGCCTTGTCGTCGCCGATCACCTCGCGCGCGCCGATATGTGGCTGCACTTTCTTCTTCAGGATATCCATCGCCTTGGCGAATTCGTTGCGATGCACGGTAAAGGAAAAGTCGGTGGTGCCGTCCACGCCGACGTTCTGGATGATGATATCCACGTCGATGTTCGCATCGCTGACCGGCCCGAGTATCTGGTAGGCGATGCCGGG